>Ga0114922_10004047_pt1 | contig 13639 bp, 6 predicted proteins | sample AartaG_FD_100975 | JGI IMG/M metagenome (GOLD analysis project Ga0114922, IMG submission 100975) | Deep subsurface microbial communities from Aarhus Bay to uncover new lineages of life (NeLLi) - Aarhus_00045 metaG | ecosystem: Environmental > Aquatic > Marine > Oceanic > Sediment | place: Aarhus...
AATACCTTCGAGTCCCGGGATTAGTACCTTGCGTATACAGGACTTCGTCAATGTAGTTGCCGTAAATAAACAACTTCTTATAACTGCCAGCGCCGTCGTATTCAGCTAAAACCTGCCAGTTGTTTTTATAATAGTACCGCGTAGTGTTATTGGGGTCAATAAGGTCGATTATTTAATCGGCTTTGCGTCTAAGCTCTCAGAAGAAGATTTTCACCGTTTGACACTCTGGCTTGAATGCAACAGCGAATTCTATGGCTCCTACGAAAACACCGTCGCACAGGCTAAAGGCCAAATTGTATGGCCGACTTTAGATTAAGCAGCTCCAAGCCAAACTGCTCTATATAGAGCCCCCCTCCACAACAGGTGAACCGCAATCAGGCAAGGTATATTGTACATCGTTTGCGGATGGTTTATAATCGCCCTTCGACGCGCTTCGCTTGCTCAGGGCGACCCTGACCTTGTCGAATGGGTCGCCACTCCGGCAGGCCGTAATTGCCGGACATAGTTCGCCCGGGTATATGGGCCCGGCGACGCTTGGGAAATCGATAATGAATATCGTCGTATTAGACGGCTATACACTAAACCCGGGAGATTTGACCTGGAAAGACTTGGAGGCCCTGGGTCGGTGCACGGTTTATGACCGTACAGGGCCCAAGGAAGTCGTACCGCGTGCTAAAGAAGCTGAAATCGCGCTAACGAACAAAACCGTATTGTCCTCCGAAGTAATTAAACAACTTCCAAAGCTAAAATATATCGGAGTGTTAGCTACCGGTGTAAACGTAGTAGATATTGAAGCGGCACGCGATGCAGGCATCCCGGTAACTAACGTTCCGGCTTACAGTACCCCATCCGTGGCGCAATTGGTCTTTGCTCATTTGCTCAACCTTACTCACCATGTCGGTGCACACAGCGAAACTGTAAGAAGCGGACGGTGGGCCTCCAATCCTGACTTCTGTTATTGGGACACGCCTTTGATCGAGTTGGCAGGACTGACTATGGGTATAATCGGCTTTGGAAGAATCGGCCGGGCCGCCGCAAAGCCGGCTTTAGCTTTCGGTATGAAAGTTATCGTTTATGATGTTGTCGAACCATCAAGTCCGGCATCCGACTTGCCGGTTCAATTCGTCGGGCTGGATGATATTTTTCGCCTTAGTGACGTTGTTACTTTGCATTGCCCACTGACACCTCAGACACAGAATATCATCAACAGGGAGCGATTGGAGATGATGAAGAATACGGCGTTTCTCATCAATGCCAGCCGCGGGCCGTTAGTAGATGAGCGGGCTTTAGCAGAAGCACTGAATAACGAGGAAATCGCCGGCGCCGGGTTGGACGTCTTATCTTCGAACCGCCCGAGAAGGACAACCCTCTTCTCAAGGCCAAAAACTGCTTCATCACACCTCACATCGCCTGGGCCACGCGTGCAGCACGCCAAAGACTGCTGAAAGTCGTCGTCGATAATGTGGCCTCGTTCCTTGCGGGCAATTTACAAAATGTCGTCAATGAAGTCAAAGCAACAGGGTGACAGATGAAAAAGCGGCTTCGTGAATACATCCAAAGGCGCGGGCCCCTTAAAAGAGGCATGAGTATTACCCTCCGGCTGGTGGTTCTCTTGCTGGTCTTCTCACATATTGAAGCGATGGCAGCCGAACTTAAGCCGGCGCCGGCCGTTCTGGAATGGTCGCAGCTTCCGCCTTTGCCCGACCCTCTTGGTTTGGCTGGTCCGTTCGCAGGTGTTTCAAACGATGTCCTTATAATTAGCGGCGGCGCCAATTTTCCGGATGGCCCTCCCTGGGAAGGTCACGCCAAAGTCTGGCATGACCAGGTCTTCGTACTCACTGAGCCCGAAGGCAACTGGCTAAGTGACTTCAAGCTGCTACGACCATTGGGATATGGAGTTTCGGTAACGTGGAATGAGAAAATTGTCTGCTTAGGGGGCGGTGATAAAGACCGGCACTACGCTGATGTCTTTATGTTAGAATGGAGCGGAAATAAGCTCGAAACCATTGGCGGCCCCCCGATGCCCCGGCCCTGCGCTTTTTCGGCGGCTGTCCTGGTGGACAACACGGTTTATGTAGCCGGGGGTCAAGAGACGCCATCCGGCACGGAAGCGCTTCGCAATTTCTGGTCGCTGGACCTGTCCGGGACCGCTCAGAATATGAAATGGGAACAATTAGAGCCTTGGCCGGGCAAAGCCCGAATATTGCCGGTGATGGCTGCGCAGGAAGGAAATATATTTCTAATCAGCGGCGCCCGGCTTTATAAAGGAGCCGACGGGAAAGCAACACGCGAGTTTCTAACCGACTGCTACCGTTACAACCCACAAAGCAAGCGATGGAAAAAAATAGCTGATGCGCCCCGTCCCATCGTGGCCGCTCCGAACCCGGGCATCCCACTTGGCCACGCACATATATTGTTTATGAGTGGCGATGACGGCGAAAACTTCTTTCGAGCAGCGGAATTGAAGGACAAACATCCCGGATTTCCTCCCGAGCTTTTCGTCTACCATACCACCACTGACACCTGGACGAAGATGGCCGAATTTCCGAAGAGAGTCCCGGGTGACCTCGGCAAATATCACAATGCAGGGACATGGCCGCCGGTAACAACCACCATCACAAAATGGAAGGGACGATACGTGGTCCCTACCGGCGAGGCCCGGCCCGGCGTTCGTACGCCAAATGTTTTATGGGCCAAGCCAACCGCTATGGCCGGCAGTTTTGGCCGAGTGAATTACGCAGTATTGGGGCTCTATCTGGCAGCATTGATTGCGATGGGCTTTTACTTTGCCAGGAGGGAAAAAACTACCGATGATTTCTTCCTGGCCGGAAGGCGAATTCCCTGGTGGGCGGCGGGATTGAGTATCTTCGGCACCCAATTAAGCGCAATCACATACTTGGCCATGCCCGCAAGGTCTTATGCTACCGACTGGGCATTGTTGATATTGAATATAGGCATATTTGCTATGGCCCCTTTGGTTATTTACGTATATCTTCCAATCCTGCGGCGACTCAATATCACGACTGCTTACGAGTATCTCGAGAAGCGTTTTCACGTCAGCATTCGACTGTTCGGCAGCCTGTCATTCGTTGCATTTCAATTAGGCCGAATGGGAATCGTCGTCCTGCTCCCGGCACTGGCCTTGTCAGCCGTGACAGGCTTGAATGTCTATCTGTGCATTGCCTTGATGGGTATTTTGAGCACGGTCTATACCGTCCTCGGCGGCATTGAAGCCGTAATCTGGACGGACGTCCTGCAGGGAGCTGTCCTGATAGGTGGAGCGTTTGTCGCGCTGTGGATTATCGCAGGGAATTTGGATGGAGGTTTTAGCCAAATTGTCTCTGTCGGCATCGAGAACGGCAAGTTCAATCCAGCGCATCTGAACTGGGACTGGACTTCAGACGCCCTAATCGTAGTTATTCTTGGAGCAATCTTTACAAATTCGCTGGTGCCATATACGACCGACCAGGCGGTCATCCAGCGTTACCTGACTACGCCGGATGAGAGGCAGGCAGCCAGGGCCATCTGGCTTAATGGCTTTTTGGCCATCTTCGCAGGCGTACTTTTCCTGTTAGTCGGCACGGGACTATTTGTCTTCTATAAAGCCAATCCACAACGTTTAGTTCCTCTCGAAAAGGTTGACCAGATTTTTGCCTTGTTCATCGCTGGGCAGATGCCGGCCGGCTTAGCCGGGCTTGTTATCGCCGGTGTATTCGCAGCCGCAATGTCTTCGCTCGACAGCAGCATGCACTCGATCGCCACCGCAGTAACGACGGATTTTGTTCGGCGATTCAGACCAAACTTCGCTGAAAGCACATATCTTCTTTTTGCAAGATGTTTGACTATAGCTCTTGGCGTATCCGGCACAGTAACCGCAATGTTGATGGCCAGTATTGAAATCAAGTACCTCTGGGACTTTTTTCTTGGGTTCATGGGATTGCTGGGAGGCACCCTCGCCGGCTTGTTTATGCTCGGTATCTTCACGAAGAGGGTTGGTGCAGCTCATGCGTGGTTCGGGGCCATTGCGAGTATGGGTATGTTGTTGTATGTGAAATTAGCAACAGACCTTAATAGTCTGTTATACGGCGCTATCGGCGTAATCACCTGTTTCAGTGCTGCATGTCTTTTCAGCAGAATAATGCCAATGCCAAGGACGCATTCTCCTTACGCCCCAAATCTCCAAAACTAAGGTTCATATCTTTGCCACGAAGGCACCAAAACACCAAGATTATATATTTATTTTAATTTTTGTTTCTTTGTGCCTTTGTGTCTTTGTGGCTAATCCTTACTTCCCGGCCAGGCAAACAACACTCCCGTCTCGCAAGGAAGCGAACAGCCGACCACCCGCTGCGATGATGCCGTCGAAGACGGGGGGACACTCGAGCGGTGTTGTAGACAGTTTCTTTCCATCCTTAGCTGAAACGGCCACGAGCTGTGCTCCTCTGCGCGCCTCGAAGGCCGCGTAGGGGTCTCTCGAATCGAAGACGTCCGGAGCGCCGGCCACGAACAGGGTATCGCCTGCTTTCACCATTGCACGGATTCGCACCGGCAACCAGCATTTCCAGACCGGCGCCGCCGCCCGCGTATAGCCTATCATTTTGTCCAGTCCAAACGCCTCGCTTTCGAGCTTTCGTACCTGATTACCGCGCGCTCGCGAATAGTCGGATTGAGGCAGCCATTTGAGCGGCTCACGCGAACCTTGCTCGCCAACAATCTGCGGCTCGTTCGTATTGAGGTCGGCAAACAGCAGATAACCTTCTTTGCCGGGGAAGAACATCAGGCTGTGCACGTTCCGGCGATAAAACACTCGGACGGCATAAGTCTTCTCGTCGTCGACGACAAGGAGCTGTCCGGTTTTCGGTGCCTGGTTCGCCAGCTGGAAGCCGGGCCATCGCTTCGAGTACACCCAGAAAGTGCGGTTGTACCAGGAGCCGTCCAGCAGACCGGCTGTCGAGAAGATATGCAGGCCAACATCCTGAGCTCCCTTGCTCGACAAGACATCTACTTTGATTTCCTTCAACTCGGGCGTCATCTTCTTCTGACGCATGTAAAGGAAGCCGTCTTCGCTGACGAGCACGTCCGAATTGGCCCCGAGGATAAAGAAGGCAACGTCACGCTCGCCTTCGGCGAACGGATTCGGCCCTTTCAAGAGGCCTTTGTGGAGAATTTTTCCTGTAGCCGGTTCGAGCCCGTACACACGGATTCCGCCGTCCAGATATGTCGAGCGTCCCGCCGTGAAGTAGGCCACGCCTTTTTCCACGAGAACGCTGCCGTGGACCGGCCAGGCCGACTCGACCTGGTCGAAATATGCAATTCGCCGGTCGGTCGGCGCCGCAAGGAACCGCCACATAAGCCGGCCGTCCGACGCCCGCAGGCAGTACACACGTCCGTCTTTCGAGCCGAAAAGCACCATCCCTTGGTATATCGTCGGAGGCGAATCGATACGCCCGTTTGCAGTGAATTGCCACAGAACTTTGCCGCTTGCCATATCCAGCGCGTACAGGGTATGCGCGTCCGGCCTGGCAACGTACAACTTGCCGACTGCCGCCACCGGAGCCGTCAGAGTGCCCTTTAGCGCAGCCTTCCAGTTGATTGCTACATTGGAAGGAACACCGGCACCGGTCGTACCGCTTCGAGCTGCATCGTGCCTGTACGTCGGCCAGTCGTTCTCAGCGTCGGATTGCGTATTAGTGTCCGTTCCATAAACGGGGCCTTTCTCAAGACGCTCTTTGTCTGCGACCGCCTTAAGGGGGCTATCCGGCCCGGCTGTCACTGCTGTAAATCCGAGAAACTTCGCACCGGGTTGACAGAAACACTGGTCCGGCGGCACATACAGCATACCGTTGCAGGGCATCATACCAAACTTACAGGCACCGCGAAGCCAGTTGTTCTGGGAATGGTTGTCCCCCTGGAAATCGAGGAACTCAGCGCCTTCGTAAGAACTGATTAGATACCGGACGGTCGCCTTGTTACGATAGCAGCGATGGTGATGCTCCGGACTTCGCAGGTTCTTGACGAGGACGCGCTTGCCCTCCTTACCCGAACGAAGCTCCCAACCGATGACGAGCGCATGCGGGCTCTTGCGTACCGGCTGCCCGTTGTCATCGACGCTAAGCATTCCGCGCCAAACAAGGCCGTCAATCACGAACAGGTCGTCGCCTTCGCCGCCGCTGATAGGCGGCACGGTTTTCTGCCAGAGCGGCCTGCCGTCAGTTGCATCATAAGCATCGACGAACCTTCCACCCTGCATGACTACAACATCATCGACGGTAAGCAGCGTCCTTGGTGAGGTCCGCTTGGGTTGTACCCTCCACAGCTCATGGCCGTCCTTCAAATCGCGGGCAACGAGGTTTTTGCCGCTCAGATAGATGATGCGGCCGTTGTCAATCGCCAATGTCAGAGGCCGGATTTGGCCGATATTCCTCTCCCAGAGCACCTTTCCCGTCCGGCCCCGGACAGCTACAAGCGATGTTCTTGTAAGGGCGGTTCGCGAACCGCCCCTACCATCTTTTGCTCCCTTGCGCTGACCACTGCCTTCCAATACCTGTCGAGTATAGGCAACGGCGATGCCTTCACTGACCAGTATCTCAGTCGTGCCCTGTGTCGCTTCAACCGTAGTAATCATATCACCCGTGGCCGCATTCAGGATGGACATGGCAGCTCGGTAGCGAAGAGTTGTGTAGAGCCGGTCACCGTCGGCCACAATTCGACGCTGGTTTTCGGCAGGCACATCGGTTCGTCTACCGCGTAACGTCGTCCAGTCTTTTCCCTGGTATTTCTCAAGGCTCCACTGGCGCCAGCCCCACGAGTCGAGCGACCGCTTCCAAAGAAGCCTGCCATTGAAGGCGTCTCGGCAAACAAGCGACCAACGACCAGGCAGGCGCTCATCGGTGATACCGATGAGCCCCTCATCGAAGAAGTAGAACAACCTGCCGGCGGCCGAGACTGGTGACTGAATCCCCGACGGCGTTTCATGGCTTCGAAGCCACAGCGGCGGCGCAACCCACTGGAGACTCCGAGGTGGTCCGACGACAGAATCGTTGGCGACCGCGTTGTTGCTTGCGTCATGCAGGAAATGTGTCCATTCATCTATCTCTTTTGGCCACGGCTTGACCGTCTTCTTCCATGTTCTGCCCTTTTTGATATACGCCACACCATTGGGACACAGCACCCGCATCACTTCGGCCATAGGAACCTTACCTGACACCTGCACGACAACCAGGTTGATTAGATTGTCCGCGTAGGGAAGTACAGAGCCCGAAAACTGCTCAACAGAGACGGGCCCGTAGATTCCCAGCGCCCGGATATGGGTTCTCGCACGGGCAACTCCGGCCGGGTCAGCTTCGAGTCCATGAACCGTATAGCAGTCACCGGCGCGCAGGGCCGCCGTCAACTTCCCATCGCCACAGCCAAGGTGGACCACGATGCCGCCTTGTACGCCGGTGGTATCGAGAATTTCTCTGGCCAGTGTTACACAATCATTCTTTTTTGCCCGGGCTGTGCCGCCTGTGCCTGCGTTACCACAGGTGCAGACAGCCAACAGGCAAACAGCCAGCAGCCCCAGTACCCACGATTCGATTGCATGACAGTGTTTCATTTTGCAAGACTCCTTCCTGTCCAAATATTCATACGTGCCATTTGATGACATAACATCATAGCATTAATAGTTGAAATCTCAAGTCTTTTTTGATAATCTTCTTCTATGGAACACAATCACACCAAAACTAATGTTATGGCTGCTTGACCTCGGAGGAACGCAGTTATGATGCTTCGATGCAGGAAGAAAAAGAATGTAATAGCAACCACAATTGCGATGGTGGTTGTGCTCGGCGGCCTCGTCTGTACCGCTACAGGAGACTCCCCGCTTCGACAAGGCAATCCGGGCATGAAGCGACACAGATTCCTTCTCCTGGATAACCGCATTATTGAGAGGACGAAAAATGCAAAACTTACGGTTGGCAAGGTGCAAAAAGACAAGCGCAACCCACTTTTCGCAGAGGACAAGCTTTGGGAGCCGCGTTTCGATAATCTCTACGCCAATGTTATCTACGACAGAGCCGAACGTCTGTACAAGTGCTGGTACAGCCCTTTTATCATTGATGAGAGTACGACCAACACGCCCAGGAAAGACCGGGTAAACGGTGGAAAGTTTAAGTATATGGGTAAGCATACGGGACGCCGCAGGGAAATGGGAATCTGTTATGCGGTTTCCCGTGACGGCATCCGGTGGGAAAAACCAAGTCTCGGTATCGTTGAGTTCAGGGGCAGCAAAGAAAACAATCTCGTATTGCGAGGACCGCACGGGGCGGGTGTGTTCAAGGACCTTCACGACCCGGACCCAAAGCGTCGATACAAAATGTTCTTCAAAGCAAAAATTATCTCTGTGGCGTTCTCTCGTGATGGGATCCACTGGGGCAAGGCCATTGAATGTCCCGAAGCCAACGTTCGCGGGGACACTCACAACAATGCTTTCTGGGCGCCAACGCTCGGTGAGTATGTCGGAATCACCCGGACCTGGGCCCGTCCTCGCGGGCGACAGGTAGCAAGGACATCCAGTAAAGACTTCCTCAAGTGGAGCAAGGCCGAGGTTGTGCTCGAGGGTTTGGAAGACCATCTGCAAACGTATGCTATGCCCGTGTTCTACTACGCCGGTGTTTACATCGGCTTGCCTGCCATCTACAATTCCGATGCAGACCGTACCCACACCGAACTTACCTGGAGCCCGGACACGGTTACGTGGCATCGGATTGACCCCGGCAGCCCGTTAATTGCCAATAGCCCCAGGAAAGGCGAATTGGATTGGGGAACCGTATACGCAGCCGCATACCCGGTATTCTTAAAAGATGAAATCCGCCTTTACTACGGTGGTTGTGACGATAAGCACTTCGGCTGGCGTAACGGATATTTTTGCCTCGCGACGCTTCGGCCGGACGGCTTTGCCGGCTACGAGCAAATCATTGGGGACAAACCGGCGTCTATTACAACTACGACCGTTGTTTGTACCGGCAACGAACTCCAGCTTTGCGCAGACGTTGGGAAAAAGGGATTTGCTAAAGTCACAATTCTCGACAAAGACAACAGGAAATTGGCTCAAAGTAAACTCGTGAGGAAAACCGTTACCGATACCGAGGTAAAGTGGCTGGATGGGTTTTCGTTCGAGAATCTGAGAGGCAAGAATATTCGGCTAAGATTTGAACTGAAGAATGCAAAACTGTATTCGTTCAGCTTTCTTCCCTGAATATATGAGGTTAAAAAGATATGGAAAAAACAAACAAACCTCCATTTTCTCTGCCGGAGCTGGTGGAGCTGAAGCACTGTAATACTCCGACGATTTATAACGGCTGGGAGCAGATTACTAAACTGGATGCCGGTAAAGACGGCTTCAATCGGGAAGAATGCCGGGACTTCATGCCTGAGCTGGGTCCTATGGTCGGATATGCAGTAACTGTTGTGATCGAGCCGAGCAATGCCGAGCATCGCCGACGGAATGCGAATGCCTGGAGCGAGTATCGGCGGTATGTAGCGTCGGTACCCGGCCCAAAAATCGTTGTTGTGCAGGATTTGGACAAGCCAAGAACCTTCGGTTCCTTCTGGGGCGAGGTGAACAGCAATATTCACAAGGCACTGGCGTGTGTGGGGACAATCACCGATGGTGCGATCAGGGATTTGGACCAGATGCGGAATGTGGGGTATAAGGCCATTGCCCGTCGGCTCTGCGTCGGACACGCATACAACCACCCCGTTCGATGGAATTGCCGGGTGGATGTGTTCGGGCGCTCCGTCAAGCCGGGGCAATTAATCCATGCAGACAAGCACGGATTCCTGGTTATCCCGGAAGAAGACCAGGTCAGCTTGCTAAAGGCCGCTCTCTTTATGGATTCAAATGAGCAACAGACAATGATTGCTGCCGCTCGTAACGCATCCGGTATGTCGATAGACCAAACACTTCGGGCTATTGACACAGCGTGTGACAAGTTCGCCAAGAACACAGAAGCAAGGTTTGGCAGGAAAGGCCAGAGTTAAAGGTGTTGTGCTTTACCGAATGATGAGACAGGGAAAGATAACTCGTACCACGGCCATCCTGGCCGTGTTTTCACCGGCGCCAAGCCCGTGATACTACAGTTGCAGGGTGGATGTAGGTGCACCACCGAATTCCTTCATTGCAATCCTCGCAGGGCTGTGGTATCATCATTCAACGACACTGCTTGGCTGAGCAGCCAGTCCTGGCAGATAGCACAGGTATCCCGTTAAAGAACAAACTCAAGTTATGTGGAGTCCAAAAAATGAAATTTACATCATTGTTCTTCTCAATAGCGGTATGTGTCTCCTTGATTGCATCAGGAGGCTCAGAAGTACGGGCCAGTGAGATTCACGTTGCAAAAACAGGCAGCGATTCGGCTTCCGGCAGTCACGCTCGTCCATATCTCACCATCAACAAGGCCGCATCCGCCGCACAGCCTTCAGATACCGTAACTGTCCACGCCGGAACATATCGCGAATGGGTCAAACCCGTCCGTGGCGGAACCGGTGAGAGCAAACGCATCACATACCGCGCAGCGCCAGGCGAAAAAGTCGTCATTAAGGGCTCCGAGCGTATCACCTCCTGGACGCGCCAAGCCGACGGCGTTTGGAAAGTCGAACTGCCGAACTCATTCTTCGGCGGATACAATCCCTGCGCCCTGAAGGTTTCCGGCGGCTGGCTGAACTACGGCAAGTGGCACCATCGCGGTGACGTTTATCTCAATGGCGAAGCCTTCTACGAGAAAGAGACAGCACAGGAAGTTGCCGACGCCAGGCACACCTGGCATTGCCAGGTGGATGACAAGTTCACAACCATCCGGGCGAACTTCGGCAAGGAAAATCCCAATACCGAACTGGCCGAGATTAACGTTCGCGAGAGTCTCTTTATGCCTGAAATCACAGGCCTCAAATACATCACTGTCGACGGCTTCTTTTTTCTACACGCAGCCGCGAACTGGGCGCCGCCGGTCCTGGAGCTGCAAACGGGCGCTGTCGGTCCCCGGATGGGAAAGCACTGGATAATCCAGAATTGCACTATCACCAACGCCCGCTGCGTAGGAATTATTCTGGGCCATGCGCCCGGCGTTGATTACGACGATATCAACGCCTACGGCGACCACATCATCCGCAATAACGTCATCCGGCGGTGCGGACAGGCGGGCATCGCCGGCCAGAAAGGCGCCACCCGCTCACTCATCTGCGGTAACTTCATCGAGGACACCAATTACCGCAGAGAGTTCGGTGGTTGGGAAACAGCGGCCATCAAGTTTCACAACAGCGTCGACACCGTCATCAGCGGCAATCTAATCCGCGGCGTGTTCCGACAGCAGCAAGGCGCTTTTGGAATCTGGATTGACTTCGGCAACCAGGGCATCCGGATTACCCGCAATATCATCTATAATACCGAAGCCGCTACCGTTTTCCTCGAGATGAACCACGGCCCCATTCTTGTCGATAACAATATCCTCATCGGACAATCAATCAGGAGCAATTCCGAGGCCACCGTGTTCGCGCACAATCTGTTTGTCGATTGCGGATACGAGTACAGTCCCGACACCAGACGCCGTTCCCAGTATTACAAGCCGCACACGACGAAAGCAGCCGGAAGTAAATCCGGCACCGCCCAGGATGACAAGTGGTTTAACAATATCTTTGTCCGGCGGGGACTCGACCGGGTGAAAACAGCTTCAGGCTATGCATCGGATTACAATGTCTTTCTGGAGGGAGCGAAGAAGAGTTCTTTCGGCGATAAGAACAGCGTGGTTGACCCCTATGTCACGAGGCTCGCCGTCGAAGACAATCCTCTGGGAACCACAATCACGTTCTCAATGAATGACGCGCCGTTCCGTGTGAAAGGACAATGGGTCGATGGCGAGCTGGTTGGTATTTTCCCCACTGTCGGACAAACCATCGAGGACCGTTACGGCCACCCCATCAAAGTCGATACCGACATCAACGGCAGAAAGCTAACGCAGCCAATCGCCGGCCCACTCACAAACCTCAAGCAAGGACTCAACACAATCGTCTGGCCAATCAAGAAGCATTCGTTCGTAGGGGCGACCCTGTGTGGTCGCCCTGAACTCTGGAGAGTGCTGCGAACAGGCCATACGCCGAAATTGCGTCTTTGGGAAGAAAGGTGATAAACTTGAAAGGGATGTGGGTTATGAAATTTGGTCGACGTATTTGTAGGGGCAACCCTCTGTGGTTGCCCTGGGCAGGCACGAAGGCCTGCCCCTACGATGGATCGCCTTTGTTAAAGACAGCGTTGGTTCTTCTGCTGGTAACAAGCGCAGGGGTGTCAGCGGCCCGGATAAAGGAGAGAACGGTAAAAACAGTCATCTGGGACACACTGTCACCTTTTGTCAATACCGTCGATTTCCGGGATAGAAGCAGTTGGAAACCTGTCCCTACCGACCTGCTTCGCCTTGAACTCGACCCATTAGCTGCCTTTTCGGACCCGGGTTACTATGGGAGAGAATACGATTTCAAAGGGGATTGTGTAGTAGAGAATGAGCACTTAACCGCCGTGTTCTGGTCAGGAAAAGCAAGAGTAGTCATCTACTCGAAGGCAGATTCGATTGAGAAGAAAATGGAATTTGTTCCTCTTCAACTAAAAGGAGGGCCGGCGAGAATTACTTCCTGCAGCATATTGCAGAATACGGGGGACGAAGCGGCTTTGGAAGTTTCTTTTGCTGCCCAAAAAACAAAAGAGAGCTTGTCTGCCATTATTGCGTTCGGCAAGTCTGAGATTATCGAGATTAGACCCGCTGAGAGCTCCAGGGGAATAAGCATCCTCGGTCCAATCGAGTATGGTATAGTGCCCGGTTTCATTGGTGATGACCTCATATTTAATCCCGGAGAATATCCTTCGATGAGTACGCTTTGTGTTCCTTCAGAAAATATTTTACTGGGATTACTTAAGGGAGAGAACAACGTGCTGGTCCTTACCTGGCCGGAGGGAAAGCAACAGGTGAAGCTCGTGCTGGGAGAGCCGCGAGAACCACGCCTCTTCGAATCTGTTGACTTGAAGCATGACGGCAGGAGTATTTATCTTACCCTGTTGAGCGCGCCGGGTGTCTGGCATAAAGAGCGGTTATTGCCTTCTTATCTGGAACGGGACGTAGCTATCAACTGGAAAAGACCTTTTTCCGCCAAGTGGAAGACACAATTACTTGAAGCCGGGGTGAAAACTACTTATAAATTCAGAGAATCTAAAAACAAGATCTGGCGGGCTATAACAGGTAACTATACCTATCCCGTCTGGTTTGAAGGAGAGAATACTTTCTACCGTCTTGGTAAAAAAATACCACCTAAGGGAGAATCCATCATCTATTTTCTGGAGAGAAAAAATACTCCCGTCTGGGTTTCTACTCCCGTTGATATTATGAAGGAAACCTTAGGCAGGCAGGTATGTGATACTATACTTGACCTTGCAGGTCGCAAGCTGCGCAGCCATCATAGAAGAGCAGGCCTGGGCATTCGTCGTGCTGCCACGTGTGGGTGTACTGCAGCAATAGAAGTAGTTTTTAAGGCAGGCCGGGAAGTAGAGAAGAAAGAGTATGTCGCCGAAGCGGTGGATGATATGGTCTACTTTGTCACCCGGCATGTCGAGAGAATC
>Ga0114922_10004048_pt1 | contig 13634 bp, 20 predicted proteins | sample AartaG_FD_100975 | JGI IMG/M metagenome (GOLD analysis project Ga0114922, IMG submission 100975) | Deep subsurface microbial communities from Aarhus Bay to uncover new lineages of life (NeLLi) - Aarhus_00045 metaG | ecosystem: Environmental > Aquatic > Marine > Oceanic > Sediment | place...
ACCGAGAAGATTTATTAAGAAAGGTTAAGACAGGAAGATTAAATATAATTCCTATGTTCATTGATCTAAAACTTTGTAATATAAAAGTGAATAGTTTTGAGATATTATCTCTATAATCTAAGGCATTTAAACTTGTTCCTGCTTCTTCTAATATTAAGAACTCTCCTTTTCTTAGTTTTCCCTCGTTAAGCATACTTACAAGTTCGCTAATACTAAAACAAGTGTTAGTTGCGACAGGAAATTCCTCATTAAATTTCTCCTGATACCATTGGTCTAAAATTGCATGAGTAACCCAAGATTTTCCTGATCCTGTTGATCCTGTAACTCCTATTAGAACATTTTTATTAGTTCCAAATCTATTTTTAAACCATCTGTTTAATAAATCTCCTTCGGCAATCTGTCCAGATTGTTGTAACATTCCCATTTTAAAAATTTTGTCTTTTGGCCTTATAAAAATTCTTCCTTTCTGTTAGAAGTGATAATTCTTCAAACATCTCTCTATAAATTTCTAATTCTTCAAATAAATATATTTGGATGAATGGAAGATCTGTTGAGAAGTGATCTTGAATAACAACAATTCCTTTTTTAGCATACATCATTCTTTCGGATGATTTTAAATTGTTCCACCATAGGACTTGTTCATTCATTATTGTTTTTTTTCTTTCCTTTATTTTTTTTATGAGAGCATTAATTTTTGTTGTGGCAACTGAATCAAAATCACAGATCATAAGCATCTTTATTGTTCTGACACTTTCAATAAATGCTTTTCTTGTATCCTGTCTATAAACAACTTTTGTATTTCCTTTAAGATCTTTTTCAGTTACATAAACTCCTTGTGTTTGTTCCATAGTGCCATATTCTATGGCTTTTCTCATAGCTGCCATAACTAAAGATTGATGAGAAAACTCTTGATCTTCTTTTCCTGAATAACTTTCAACATCTTGAATGATTATATCTTTATCTTCCATACTGGATATAATAAAGAAATCTTTATAGATGTTACGAATGGTCACAAATATCTATAAATGGACAACCATTCATATTTGAATGGGTGGGCAATTAGATATATTACAACAAAAGATTTCTACATTATCTCCAGAAGTTCAGGAGAGTGTTTATTCTGCATTACGATCAGGAAGGTATGGATCAATAAACATTTATGCAGAAGAACGAGGTGGAGAATGGGCACAAGCAAAACAATATATGGATACTTTTTTCAACACTCCAGAAGGAAGGAGATTTGAAACTGGAATGATTGAGGCCAGAACTCCTTATGCTCAAAGATTTCCTCACGCAACCCGAGTAGAACAACCAACACCACCAACACAACCAGCAGAACAACCTCCATCAGTTTTTCCTCCACCAGCACACCCATCAATTTTTGGGATGCCTGCTCCTTCTCCATTCCCTCCACCAACAGCGCCCACAAGGCCTCCTTCTATGATTACAGCATATATATCTCCTGAATGGAAAGAAGCTCCATTACAAAGAGCAACTTTTGAAATAACGAAGGCAAGAGAAAGAGAAATACAACGACCAAGTCCATTGTATGTTAGGATTCCAAAAAGAGCTGGATTAGCAACTGCTGCTTTTGGAGTTGGAATAGCTCAATTTATTGGCAAAGTATCAGAAGCTTCACTTCCAACATATAAAATAACACCTTCAACAAAATATGCTAAAATGGTTGTTGAAACAGGGAAGGGAGCAATTACTGCTGGCCCTGCAATAGGAACAGCTCTTAAAAGAGAACCAGCTTATGCTTTAACAATAGGAGCATTATATATTGGAGCTCCTAAATTAATTGCCAAAGCTCCTGTCAGAGTTTCTGATATAGTTAGGACAGCGAGGTTAAAAAAATTGCCAACAGAAAACATCATTGCTCCAGAGTATTATACAGGACAAAGATTTCCAACAATTAGGAAAGGACAAACTGCTCCACAATTAATGAGAGAATTTAAACCTATTCTTCCGAAAGAAAGATTCCCTGCTGGTTTTACTGCTGCCCCTAAACCATTTGCTAAGGCAACAGAAGCATATCGTGGAACTTCTGAACTTGCAGGATTATATCAAGCTCCGAGAGTATCTCCTCATTTCCTTAAAGTGGGTGGAGAAGAAGTAAAAATGTTTGGATTATCTCCATTTGAAACTTGGCGACCTTCTATTATTAGAGTAACTCCGACAAAATATGAATTAGCTCCTATGGTTGGGAGAGTTCCGACAAAGAGGCCAATCGTTAAAGAATTTTTTAGAAAAGATGCAGAATTAGGAAAAGCATATATTCCATTTATTAAAACAGAGAAGGAAGCAATCATTGCCATGGGAACTCCATTGCGACAAGTTGGAAAAAGATATTTCATTAAATTTGAAGGCAGAAGGATTCCCATATCTGAATTTGAAGTTGCTAAGGGAGTAAAGTTTGAAATTGCTAAAGGAATCAAAATGCCTAAGGCTCCTAAAAAAGCATTTACTATGGAAGATGTGAGCAGAAGTTTGAGCAGAGGAAGAATTAAACCAAGCGCCAGAATTACTCCATCCAGATTAATTTATGTAACAAGACCTTCTTATAGACCAGCTCCCCCATCTAAACCTTCTTATAGACCAGCTCCCCCATCTAAACCTTCAAAATATCTTCCAGCTCCTGTAACAAGAGTTCCTCCACCACCACCAACTTATAGATATTATTATCCTCCAACAAGATACCCTGTGACAGGAATTCCTCCTCCACCTATTTATAGATATTATCCTGCTGCTGATGTTCCAACATATCCTTTAACAAAACCACCAAAGATTAGAACTGATGGAAGAAAAGTAAAACCACTTTTACATCCACAACTAAAACCACAACCAATAAAATATCAACCATCTTTACGAGCAAGAGCATTTAGGATTAAAGCTCCAAAAATATCTGAAGCATATTATAGAGGAGCAGGAGGTATTGCCATAAGGCCAATTATAGTGACAAGGAAAAGAAAATGAATGAAATGACAATGGGTTATATGAAATCCTTTTTTAGCTATGTTAATAATGCTATTCTTTTTTTGATGGGATTTGCTCTTATCATTCCTGTTGTTTATTCATATCTTGCTCATAGGGGAAGTGTCGGAGTTTATTTTCTTTTTGCAGCAGGATTCATTTTTGTTGTCGTGGCAATAATCAAAATGATAGTCTTATTAAATAAATCAAGAGGGAGGATCTAAATGTTAAAAAAATATTTCGTTAGGAGAAAGATAAAAAAAAGATTGATAAGAGTAAGAAAAAAAGCTAAGAAAGTAAGAGAAAGGTTAGAGAAAGAACGATATAGAAGAATACAAGCAGAGGAAGGACATACTTTTAAAGCATTATTCGGAAAACCAAAAAAGATAATTAGAGTTAAGAAGAAAAAGAAATAATCAATTAAATATAATAGGAGGATCTAACCATGACAAAAAAGTATCTTGTTAAAAGAAAAAGGAAGTTTTATGTTACAAGAAAGAAAGATGGAACTTTCAAGAAATGGACACTTGTTAAAAAAAGATCGCCAAAAAGAAAAGGGAGGTAAATCCAATGGCTAAAAAGAAATCAAAGAAAAAGAAGTTGAAAAAGAAGAAAAAATAGTGGTAATAGAAAATGGAATCTAATGCAATATATATAGATGAACATGGAAACAGGGTTAATCCAGATGTTGTTGGAACAACTCACGATATAATTGGAGAACAAGATCAAGCAACAGGAGCTGTAAAACCAATTTCTACCCCAGCAACTCCTATACCTATTGGCAATATTCAACAAAGTTTAATGCAAGAAGAAAGGGTTGCTAATTTTATAAGTCAGACTTCTCCCTCTCAAACATTACAAAGTATTAATTATGTTCTTCAAGGTTATGTTTATGATCAGACAAAAGAGGAATGGATTAAAGTTTCGGATGGTATTCCAGACAGAGTTAGATTAGATTTTCTTCAATTTGTGACACCAGATTTAAGCGAGGATGTAAGAATGACAAACTTAGATGCAGATCAAATTAATGGTATCATGGCCTTTGTTATAGAATGGATCGTGGATTATCTGGATATTGTTGCAGATGAGGAAGGGTTAGAGGAGGAACAAATGACTAAGATAGGATTGATTTTAATCAAAGCAGTTTATTATACTATTCTAAGAGCACAAAGTGGAATAGAAAGAAGTAAGATATTCGGATCATTAAAAATGGGGGATAACTTGTCGCCACAGATGCCTATGCAGAAACAGCAATCATGGTGGAAGTTTTGGAAATAATGAAAAAAATAATATTCCTTAGTTTTGTATTTCTCTTGTTTCTTGTTAGTGTGATTTCGGCAGCTCAACCTCAAATAATAGATAGTGGTTGCGAGGTTAGATTTCCTGCTGTCACAATTGTTAAACAAAATGAGGATATAACATCTCATCTTCATGTGCTTAATATAACAACAGGAGCACATACTTATTTAACAAATGCTACTACCACTTGTTATGCACACCTCTATAATCTAACAGATCATTTATTAGAACAAAATTATACAGGGGATGAGAATGGTTTAGAATTTACATTAGATATAGATGGGGGGAACTTTTCTGAAATAGGATATTTAACTTTTTATATTCAATGTGAATCTGTTGGCAGTATCTGTGGAGCATCTGGATCAATTGAGGTTACTCCAACAGGGAGAGCTGCTCCAACAGAAGGAGAGGGAATTATTTATTTAAGCACTTTATTAGCCATGAGTTTATTTTCTGTATTTTTCTTTATGTTATCCCTTCAATTCAAGCCAAGCCAAGATTCAGAAAAGGATGAAGAAGGATCTTATAATCCAATTCCAAATGATAAACCAGCTTTAAGATTTGGATGTTTAGCACTTTCTTTTATAGTATTGTTTATGATCTTGCTTTATGCCATGGTTACTATCCAGACAGCACTCTCTGGATTTGAAAAAATTATGGATAGTTATTATATCTTTATGTGGGTTATGGGATTTGTATTCGCAATCATATTTATTTTTGTGTTAATAACCTTGATGATTCAGGCAGTAGATAGTCTAAGAAGTAAAAGGGGGTTAGATGGAACATGAAATCTTTATTACAAAATAAAAAAGGATCTATGGAAGATGTAATCTTTATAGCAATTATTGCAGCAGTTTTTGCTATTTTCATTTTAGTCGTGGCTTATATAACTCCCCAGATTTCTGATAAGTTGAGGGATACAGATATTAATGATAGTGCAGCAGCAAGGACAGCTCTAAATTATTCAGATACTTTTGCATCAAGATTAAATGTAGTCTTTTTAATTATCTTTGTTGGATTATTGATGGGGATGTTAGTATCTGCATTTTTGATAGATGCTCATCCAATTTTCATTCCAATATTTATAATCTTTTTAGGATTTGCAGTTGTTGCAGGAGTTATTATGAGTAATGTTTATGAAGCATTTTCAGAGGATACAGAATTTGCTGCAACAGCAGCACAGAACACTTTTGTTTCGGCAATCTTAGGCAATTATGTTTTGATCATAATTGTTATTGGAGTGTTAAGTATGATCCTAACCTTTGGAAAATCCAGATTGTTTGGAGGGAGAGAAAGATTATGAAAACGAGGGAAAACAGCAACATAATGAAAAAACACATAAAAAACGCTTCATATAAAGCTCATACAGCGAAGATAATTATATTTTTGATACTAACCCTAACTTTTTTGCCTTTAATTTCTGCTGCCAATTGGGATAACATAAAATCTTATGATGAAAAAACTGATGAAATAATTATCTATAATTGGAATGTTGTTGGAAAATTATTTAACATTAGATTAGCAGAATATAAATTAATAGATAATACATACCAATGCCTAACAGATTGTTATGCAGAAGGAAGTGTTATCCTTTATACTGATGAACAATTGTTCTCAAATTTAGAATTTAAAGATAAAGATAAAGAAATCGTCTCTTTGAAATCTCATAAAATATTAATTGAGATTAATGAAAGTCAGGAAGTTACTAAAAAGGATTACAAGGAAATCTGTAAGATATTGATTAATGGATCTAACTCTTGCCATAATGAGATTATAGGAACACATAAGGAAACAATATATAAAACAAGATGGGAAGAATATAAAGGTGAGGTTTTAAGTGAAGGAACTTATAGATGGAGAATTGAGGGGAAGAAAGATATTAAAGAAAGTGTTGATTGGATCGGATCTGCTTTCGGAAAAGAATTAACAGAGTGGGCAGAGTGGTGGAATGAGGCTTGGGTTAGAAAAAAAGAAGTTAAAATACAGGAGAGAGCAGGAGCAAGTAATACAGATTTTCAAGTCAAGTTAAATGTTTCTTATGATTCTGATATGAATAATGATTTTAGTGATGTTAGGTTTGTTAATAGTTCTGAAACAGCAGAGATTGATTATTGGCTACAGGATAAAGTTGATGGGAAGTCTGCTATCTTCTGGGTTGAGGTTGAACAGACAACAGCAAATCAAAATTCAACGATCTATGAGTATTATGGAAATGCAGGAGCAAGTGCAAAACCAAAAGGAACAACAGGAACAGCAACATTCTTAGCATATCAAGATAATTCTACTGCTGGAGATTGGAATTGTGAAGGAGGAGGAAGTGTCACAAGTTATAAAGATGATTTGCACATAGATATTACAGATGGATCTGTTTGTGGAGTAAATTATACTTTTACTGAAACAGAAGGAGTTTGGGAAGATAGATTCAAGATTCATAATTCTGGACAGCTAACTCTTGGAGTAATAGTAACCCCTCATAATGATAATAGATTAATGACGCCTGCTTATCGTGAAGGAACAGGGATAGGATATTATGCTTCTGGAGATGCTTGGGCATATCTTGAGGATGCAGGAAAGCTTGAAACTTTTTATAGATGGAGAATTAATACAGACGCTATAGAGGAATGGATGAAATTTTATTTGTATAATGATAGTATGCAACTTGAAGGAAATGCTAACGATACTTCTTATTTTAGCCCTGTTACAGAAAAAAGACTTAACAGCACATACTCAATAGAATGGTCAGGAAATACTGACAGGAACATAAGCCATAGTTGGATGTTCTGGAGAAAATCTATTAATATAAGTTTAGAGCCAACTTATGTTTTTGGAAGTGAGCAAATATATGATGTCTCTCCTCCAAATGTAACAATCAATACTCCTTTAAACCAAACTTATTATAATACAATAGAAATCATCTTTAATATAACTGCTTTAGATGTTTCAGGAATTGGTAATTGTTCATATTCTTTAAATGATGGAATCACAAATTATACTTTATCAAATCTTACAGCAAACGAATATACTCATACAAATTCATCTATGTTGGAAGGAAGCCATACAGCTTCTTTTTATTGTAATGATACTTTAGGATATTTAAATAATACAGAGCAAGTTACATTTAATATTTTATTAGATATTATCCCTCCAGAAATAGAAATAACTTTTCCAACAAACACAAGTTATAATTCATTAATAACAAGAATAAATATAACCTATACAGAACTCAATCCTGATGTCTGTTGGTATTCTAATGATTCTGGTGTCACAAATTCCACAGGACAAAGCTGTGATACTAATTTTACTTCTCTAAATTATGGACAGGGAAGTTATACAATAACAACTTATATGAATGATACTTCTGGGAATCAAAATTATTCAGATCCTATAACCTTTTTTGTAGATTCTATAAACCCAAATATAAGTATAGTAACACCAACAAATTACACTAATTCATCAGATACAGGATTGAATGTAAATTATACCTATGCAGATTCAAATCCTGATTCTTGTTGGTGGTCTAAAGATAAAGGAGTAACAAACACCACAATCACTTGTGGAGATAATATAACAAGCGAAACTTGGACAGAAGGAACTCACACTATTTTTATTTATATAAATGATACTTTAAACAATGCAAATAGTAGCTCTGTGTTTTTCACGATAGATACAACAAATCCTGTTGTGAATATCGTGATCCCAACAAACACAACTTACACTACAAATCTTGCAGAAAATAACACAGCTATTGTTTATGTGAATTGGACAGCATCAGATACCAACTTAGATTCTTGCTGGTATTCCACAAATAACTCTGTTAATATGAGTGTGACTTGTGGAACTAATCAAACATTAAGTCTTGATTATGGATCATATACTATAACAACTTGTGCGAATGATTCTGCAAATGGCATAACTTGTGCAGATGTTACAGCGACATGGAATTATGCTATGCAAGAAGGAAGTATCTCTTTTAACAATTCTGTTTATGAAACAAGCTCACAACAATTTCAGGCGAATATCACTTCCACAATTACGCTGCTCTCACTTAGTGCAGATTTAATTTATAATGGAACTGCTTATGTTTCTGTTGTTAATTGTGTCGGATCAAGCTGCAATCTGACAAACACAATAGATATTCCTCTGGTTGAGGTTGGAACAGAACAGAACAATAGTTTTTATTGGGAATATATTGCATCAGATGGAGTGACAACTTATACTTCAAACACAAGCACTTCTCAACACAATGCTTCAAGGATTTATCTGCAAGATTGTAATGCAACATTTCTAACAGATACCTTAAATTATACAGCGTGGGTAGAACAAAATTTAACTAAATTAGACAATTGGACTTATGAAGGATCTTATGATTTTTGGTTAGGATCAGGATCTGTATTCAGGAATTATTCATCTTCTAATGCAACAACAATAGACCATGAAATGTGCATTTTTCCAAATGCAACTTTTGTAACCACAGCACAGATCCGATATTCAACAACAGGATATATCACAAGAGATTATTATTTTTACGAGGAAAGGATAAATAATGTCACAGAAGATATTAAATTATTGCTTCTTCCAACAGGAGATGCGACAAGTTTTATAGTGAGGGTTATTGATAGTGATCAATTGCCTGTAACAGGAGCTTATGTTTATGTTTATAGATATGATGTCGGAACAGGCCTCTATAATATTGCAGAAGTATCTGTCACAGATGCCTCTGGAGCAACAATAAGCCATTTTGAGGAGGATGTCATAGATTATAAAGTAATTATTATGTTAAGTGGAGTGTCAGTATTTGTTGGAGAAAGACAAAAAATCTTCTGTGAGGAAATTCCTTGTAGTGTTACATTTCAATTAACAGGAGATGCAAACACCGAATGGACAGATTTCGGAGATCTCTCGCAATTAACTCATAGCTTAACTTTTGATGCTGCAACAAATATCTGGAATTATACTTATATTGATGCTTCTGGTGTTACTGATTGGGGCAGACTTTATGTTTATAACATAACAGGAGATTCTAAAACAACAATTTGTAATGTGACAAGTGTAGAATCATCTGCAACATTAACTTGTGATGTGTCAGACCAAGAAGGACAGACTTATGCAGCTTCTTATATTAACAGATCCCCAGAGGTTTTATTGAATTTAAAATCAGCTATTATTGCAGGATTAAAAGAGATCTTTGGAATGGAAGGATTATTCCTTTCTATGTTTGTATTATTAGTTTTAGGACTTGCAGGATTATGGAATCCTGCTGTGGGAATTATCCTTGAGATTGCAGGAATGATTATGCTTTCTATGTTAGGCCTCGCAAGTTTCGGAGCTGTGGCTATTTGGGGAGTGATATTTATCGGAGCAATATTATTATGGGAGTTAAAAACATGATAAAAAATAAGAAAGCTATGTTAGCAAGGGATTGGATCATAATGTTAGTGATCTTCGGAGTGATTACAGGATTAGGATTTTTATTTGTGGCAGACATGGCAGGAACAGCGTCAGGATATAATGTTTCTGGAATGGTTGATCCAGACTTTCAAGAGGATTATGACACTTTCACAAATTCTTCAATAGATATTTATAAGATGCAAAACGCAACAGCTTCTGGAGAGGGGATGAGTGTAATCTCCACATATACAGAAGTGTTTAAAGCAACATTCAGCATAATTTCCATAATCTTTGGAGGTTTAGTAAGTGTTAATGCAGTATTAGCAAATTTCGCTGTTGATTTTGGAGTTCCAACAGCAGTAGCAAATATCATGTTCCCTGCAATATTAGTGATGATCATATCAACTCTTGTATTTGTAATCATTAGCGCTGTGAGCAAGGGGAGAATGTAAAAAATGGCTTACGACTTACCAACAAATGAAAGTGCAGCAGGAATATTGCCTTTATTCCAATACATTCAATCAGTTAGTGATGGATGGTTTTTTGTGTTGATCTTATTCGCAATCTTCATAATCGTATTTATAGCATTAAAAAATTATACTTCTTCCAGAGCTTTTGCAGGAGCTGCATTTCTTAATATGATCCTTTCTATAATAATGAGGACATTAGGTCTTATATCAAATCAATGGATGTATTTATCCATTGTTCTTGTTGCCATAGCTGCTGTCTGGCTTCATTTTGATAATTCATCAAACATATAATAAATGGCAAAGAAAAATCCTCAAACAATCAGAATAACAACTGATGGAAAATTCCAGAAATTAATGAATTTGATTAAGGATCAATTTGAAAAAAAACATGGATTTTCTCCAAGACATAAAGACATTTGTGAAGTCATAGCTGGAGCAGTAATGGATGCTAAATTGTTTTAATTGTTACATTTGGTCACATTTATCTATAAACAAAATTATTCTTTGTATTTTAATGAATTTTATCTTTATACCAAATATAAAAAAAGCCATTGAAGGCAGTTTATAAGGGGGTATAGAATTTTATGGAAATCAGACCTTTGCTACACATGAAAAACAAGAAAGGTATGGGTATCGGAGATATGTATCCTGTGATTTTGACTATTGCTCTCGTAGCAATCTTGATCGCAGTTGTCTTATTTGTTCTTGATGAATTTGGAGATCAAATGACAGCGAACTCTGCTGCTGCTAATGCAACAGATGATGTTATAGATGACATAGCCGACTTTGTCCCATGGATTGGTGTAATCCTATTAATTGTTGCTGCTGCAATAGTATTAGGAATACTAATCAGGAATCTTGCTGGTGGATCTTCAAGAGTTTAATTTCCAAATCCTTAGAGGAAAATGGAAATTAAATCCTTATTGAAAAACAAGAAAGGGATGGGTATCGGAGATATGTATCCTGTGATTCTTACAATAGCCGTAGTTGCTCTGTTAATCGCAATCGTGCTATTAGTTTTGGATGAATTTGGAACACAAACTGCCGAATCTTCTCCAGAATCAGGAAGCATAGCTAATGAAACACATGAGTTTGGAGCTGCAATAATTGCTGTGGCGCTTAATGCAGAAGGAACTAATTGCAGTGCTCATAATTTCGCTGTAAGCGTGGTTGAAAATGAAACAGCAAATTATATCATTAATTCTGCAAACTATTCTGTAAATTCAGATACAGGTATTGTAACAAATTTAACAGGCACATTCCCATTTGAATGGAAAATTTCATATAGTTGGGATTATGGTGGAACATCCTGTGTTGTCACAAGAGATGTTATAGATGACATATCTGACTTTATCCCATGGATTGGAGTAATCTTATTGATAATCGCTGCTGCAATAGTATTAGGAATACTAATAAGAAGTCTTGGTAGTGGATCATCAAGAGTGTAATTTTTATTGCCCTGATGTTGCAGGGTTTTTTTTAAATTAGAAATAATGATTTCTACTTCATTATGTATATAAAGAAAAAAGAATAAAGCTGATTATGGAAACAGATCCCCCTTAATCATAATCTATCACGATTACTTAAACGAATTAGAATATAAATCAAAATAATAATTCCTATTGCTAAACCCCCTAAAATAAAAAAGGGATTGAGATCCTGTGAGTAATCCCTCATTTCTGGAATAAGGATCTCTCCTTTTTCTTCCATTTCTTGTAGTAACTGATTATTTCTAATTCTTTCTTCTTCTGTTAAGCCAGAAACACATTCCATAAAAATTAAGAAAAAAATAGTCAGGATTAAAAAAATCAGTAGAAACTTCTCTATTGGATCTTTATTATTCCAAAAACTTTTTAATCCCATTTTAACCACAGATTGATGGAAGTCGCATCCAGATTATAGCGAATCCCAAAAACATTACAAAGATAATAATGCTGATCTCAATAGCCCTCCAATGTTTAGATAAAAATCCTAACAATGTAAATCTGTCTTTTGCAGTTCTTTCAAAATAAGTTTTCCATGTTTTTCTTTTATCAATATCTGCAACAAATTTCATAGTGTAATAATCCCTTTCTTCTTCCTTTTCCTGTTTGGTTTTTTTATCTGTGTATTTATATATTGTTGTAAATTTCTCATAGCTTTTAGGATGTAGAGGAACATATTGTTTTGCTCCGACTTGCATAACTTCAAGAAAATCAGATCCTTGTAGATATGATCTAACATCAAAAGGTTTCATTCCAACAGCTCTCATTTTCTTTCTTTTAATATCCACAATTCCTGCATTTGCATCATAGTGGCCTTTTGCTTTTTCAGATAGGATTAACTTTCCATCACTACGAGGCATCTTAATCTCAACCCTTAAATTCCATTTCTTTTTCTTATAAGCCCACCATCCAATAGATCCTAAGAGAAGAATAACAATTACAACTCCCACAGCAACTAAAACCCATGTTAAAACACTCCATCCTAAATTCCCAATAAGTTCATTTATACTTGCCATTTATTGTTCCACCTCCTTTTGATTCTTTAAATTTATCTTTCATTTTCTTAATATCCTCCAACTCATTTTTACAATTGCATATATGGCAATCAAAACAATACCATTCCAGATGTTGTGTGTGAAATAACTCAAGACTACTGCTATAACTAAAAAAATAATAAAGCTAACTGCGAATCCGAAGCCCATTTTTAATTATCCTCATCAGTATCTTTTTTCTTTTCCTTTTTTTGAGATGCAGACCAAATTAAGATAGCAGACAAGAGCTCTGCTTCTGCTTGTTTTTCATACTGAATCCACTCCTCATCTTTTGGATCTTCTGCTGGTATTTTACAGACTTCCCATCCCACTTGCTGATAGATAGGCCTGACATCTCCAACTTTTGTTTTTGCCATTATTTTTTTCCTCCAATTTAATTAATTGATTATTCCTCTGATCCTTCTGCAATTTCAGTTTTCATCTTCCCACACTTTTCACATTGCAGATGATAAATTGTTTCTTTAACTTTCTGCCCCATAAGGTTTTTTCTTGTTCTCACAAATTCCTTATAAACTTTAAATTTATGTTCGCACTCATCACTCATCTTGATTAACCTCCCATAATTTATTCTGATAATAAACAAATCCTCCATCTGCCTGTTCATACTTCCATTTAACCCCACTTACTTTAATCTGCTGTAATCTAAGGGAAGTCAAATAATCATAACAATTCTGAATGAAATAAAAATCTGTATCATTAGCATCAGTATAATATCTGTAAAATCTTATACAATCATTCACATTCTCTGTCATGTCTTTTCTGTCTAAAATCTGAAAATAAATATCAGCTAATAAGAGAATAACAACCAAACTCATTATAGTAACTTCTATTCTGGATCTGTCTTGAATTGAAATCTTATCTCTCATCCGAATATAAGCAACAGCTAACACAATTGTTCCAACCCATAACAAAGGCCAATTAATTATCATTTTCTTTTATCATTTGAATTATCCCATTGCATAGATGAA
>Ga0114922_10004049_pt1 | contig 13633 bp, 10 predicted proteins | sample AartaG_FD_100975 | JGI IMG/M metagenome (GOLD analysis project Ga0114922, IMG submission 100975) | Deep subsurface microbial communities from Aarhus Bay to uncover new lineages of life (NeLLi) - Aarhus_00045 metaG | ecosystem: Environmental > Aquatic > Marine > Oceanic > Sediment | place...
TTTAATAAATATTATTCAACAATAAACTTTAATTCTCTGCTTGAAAAAATAATCTCTGTCCCGGAGTTATTCCACGCCCATACTCCCCAATAATATATTTGGCCAATATTCAGAGAATCCGGTTTTTGTAATGACTCAGATGGTAAAATGTTCATTTTCTTAATACCATGTTCAAATTTTACTAATCCGTTACTGCCTTCAGTCAGAGCTGAATGCCAAATCCATACAATATCAGATGTATCATTTACGATTGAATGGTTTTCCACTTGCATACTATTTTTGAAAATAGCAGCACAGTATATATCACTATTTATTGAATCCCAGGCTAAGGTAGGAGTTGATGGTACAGTGTCAATAATTTCCGAATTATAACTTAAATCACCTCTTACAAAAACAGTATCTCCCGGTACTAAAGAATATACGAAAGAAGGCACTATTATTTCGTAACTATTTTTAAAGATCAAATCTTCATTGATAACTATATCATTATTTTCATCGCACCCTAAAAAATAAAGGAGAAACAGAAAAATTGAAAATAATTTTAAGCATTTCATTTAACTATAAATTAAAATTCAGAAACAAATTTGCAGTCCTAAATTAAGTAAAATTCTTTCATCCAACTTATTAGAAAAATAACTTTCCGCCTGTCCCAGGTAATTGAAGTTAAACCTTTTAACATCCAAATGGTAAGCAAGGTATCTAACATCAAAACTAAATGATTTATTCATATCCAGGAAGAATCTCGTGCCGGCAATCGGCTGGTAAGTAAATTCTCCACTATTAAAATAAAAAGCAAAAGTACAGCCAACATAAGTTGAAAATCTTCTTATGTCTGGTTTAGTTAAATAAAGCAAAATAGAAGGTCCTGCAAAACCATTTATATATGTACTGTCAAAAGGCACTTCAATGCCCGGCAAAGTTTCATGATCAATTGATTGATTTGATGTGACAACTGAAACATCCAAACCCGCAGCAATTCTTTTAAAATTTCTAATGTTCAATAACCTGTAATAAGACAGGCCTAAAAACCATCCCGATTCCGGACCAATTGGCCATGACATTTTTAAGCCCAGATTATTATCCGGTAAGTTTGGAACCGTATCAGCATATTTCAGCCTGTATTTTACCAGCTCCCCGGTATAGTCGGCAAATTTTAATTTATGTTCCTGGGATTTATAGCCCAATTTTGAAAATCCTATTAAGATAGTATCTTCAGGGTTTTCAGCAACAATCTCAGATTTAAACATCCCTTGATACAGGCAATTCCAATAATTTTCATCGTCATAATAACAACCTAAGGTCCTTAGATTATATATATCATCATCATATGAAATTGTAACGTTCACATCTTCAAGTGGCACATTTCCGATATAGATCCTGCCTTTAAGTAATATTTTAAATTTTGGAAATAATTTAACTTTTATGCTTGAAGGCCCTTTAACGGGTAAATAAATAAAAGCTGTATCAAAATAATTATAATCATTTTTATGGAACTCCAGGCTTATCTTCTTCCGGGATAATTTCTTATCATCGGGCAAATAAATCTTAAATAATCCATCATAATTACAATATGAGGAATCCTTAAAATCACTAATCCTGGCCAGGATTTTAACACTGTCAACCGGCTCATTAAATATGTTCAATACTAATCCCTCAATAAAATAATCTGAAATTGAATCATCATAAAAACTATAACCATGTTTATTATATGAATTGAAATCATAATCTGAATTATATGCAATATTCAATTTCAATCCATCATCCTGCCCGAAAATCTGAACTATTTGGATAGTAAGTATAAATAAAAATGAAATTTTCACCATAAATAGTAATTTACTTCATTTTATTTCAAATAAGTTATTTAAAATACAAAATTTTTCCATGTTCTCTAAAAGAAGTTTGTAAATTTTCATCTAAATTTTGCTATATTTATTAAATCAGATGTTTTCAATTAAATATGAAATATTTCCAAATAACTATATATCAGCCTATAAGAGTCTGTATTGAAATAGTTAAAAATATTTACTAAATTAGAAAATATTCAGGTATACAAGTTTATTCCTAAAAGCAAATATTCACTAAATTAGAAACTTTCAAATTAAGTAAATATATTAACATTTAATTCATACATTTTTTCTTAATTGTATAGAATTGATAAATAATCAAATGAAAGATCTGCAATTAAGGACTAAATTAATAATTGGAATTTCGTTTGCATTTATAATAATTATAATAAGCCTTATAGTTATCAGGTTTTATTTAATTAGAAATTTAAATGGAATTCTTGAACAATATGTTATCCCTGAAGATATAGTTAATAAAATCTTCAACAAACAGGTAATATCTATTTTAGTAATCTTAATTTTTGGATTAATTTATGCAATTTTTATAATCACATATTTAACTTCTCCTTTCTCAAAACAACTTAAAAGAATCTCCGCTGCAGTTAATAAACTGCGTATTAAAGAATTTGACATTAAGATCCCTTCATTTGATAAAAAAGAATTAAAAAATCTTGGTGCAGTTTTTGATTCGATGTGCAGTCACATTAAGGATACTAATGAAGCTATTGAAAAAAGCAGAGAAAAATACAAGAATCTGGTTAACAACTTGCATGAGGAATACATATTTTTTTCTAAAGACCCAACCGGCAAATTATTATACGTCTCTCCTTCTGTAAAGGATATTCTTGGATATCCGGTAAATGAATTCATCCAACTAAAAGATAGCATATATACAAGTAATCCGATAAACGAAAAAGCGAAGGAACATGAAAGTAAATCTTTAAAAGGTAAAGCGCAACCTTATTATCAAATCGAAATATATTCAAAAAGCAGTATCCCTCATATATTTGAAATTTCTGAATTGCCAATATATAATAAAAATAAACTTACTTCAGTTGAAGGGATGGCGCGCGATATTACAAAAGGGAAAAAAGCTGAAGATTTAATAAAAGAAAAGGAAGAAAAGTATAAATTATTATTTAACAAAGCTTCGGACTTTATTTTTCTTTATGAAATTAAAGATGATTTCAAACCAGGCAAGTTCCTGGAGGTAAATGATTATACTATCAAAAAGCTTGGCTATTCGCAGGAGGAGTTGCGTGAAATGTCTCCTGTTGATCTAACTGCTGTTGATTTTGGTGACGACACTTCCAAAGAGGATCAACTAGCGAAAAACTCAAAATTTGAGAGAATATGGGAAGCTAAAGATGGCACTTTGCTTAATGTAGAAATTAGAAGTCATAAATTTAAAATACAAAATAAAGATGTAGCTATTGCTATTGCAAGGGATATTACTGAACGAAAACAGGTCGAGGAAGAAATTCGTTACGTTAATGAAGAGCTAATAAATCAAAAAGAAAACCTGGAAGCATTGATAGATAACCTTACCCAAACCCAGGAACAGCTTGTACAGGCGGAAAAAATGGCTGCACTTGGACAGCTGATAGCAGGTATTGCACATGAAATAAATACTCCTCTGGGAGCAATTAAAGCATCAATAGGTAATTTAAATGATTCCCTGGATAAAGCTTTAAATGAATTGCCAACTTTTGTTACCAATAGCACAACTAAAGATTTAAAAATATTTATTAAAATTCTTGATTTAGCAAATAATGAAATCCCAAATATTCCTTCCAGAGAAAAAAGAAAATACAGAAAAGAAATTGTTGAGGAGCTAATAGCTGAAAATATCAATTCCCCTGATATTATTGCAGATATATTAATTTATCTGCATATATTTGACAATTACCATGAAATAGTTAAATTCTTAAAAGACGAAAAAACTCTTGAAATATTAAAGATAGCAAGAGATTTTGCATCAATTCAAAAAAACACTTTTACTATTTTGCTTGCTGTTGAGAAAGCTACAAAAGTTGTATTTGCACTTAAAAAGTATGTACATCGAAGTGTTGTTGGTGAAAAAGTACCTACCGATATAATTGATGGAATAGAGACTGTATTAACTTTGTATCAGAATCAACTTAAATATGGCATTGAGGTTATGAAAAAGTATGATAAATTACCTTCAGTTAGTTGCGATCAGGATGAAATGAACCAGGTATGGACGAATCTTATACATAATGCTATTCAGGCTATGAATAACAAGGGAATTCTTAAAATAACCGTATTAAATAAGGATGACATCGTTACTATAAGTATTGCTGATAATGGATGTGGCATTGAACCGGATGTTCATGATAAAGTTTTTGAACCCTTTTTTACAACAAAAAAACAAGGAGAAGGAAGCGGACTGGGATTAGATATTGTGAAAAAAATAATCGACAAACATAATGGTAAAATAGCTTTTCAAAGTGAACTTGGGAAAGGCACTGAATTTACTGTCGAATTGCCTGTTAAGTAATTATATTTCTTATGGCTACAACTGCTATTCTTTGTGTAGATGACGAAAACATTATTTTAGAAAGTCTTAATGAGCAATTAATAAACCATTTTGGTTATGAATATATGTACGAAACTGCAGAAACTGCAGAAGAAGGTTTGGAAATTATTGAAGAATTAGTTAAATATGAAATAAAAAATATTATAATTGTATCCGATTGGTTAATGCCTGAGATGAAAGGTGATGAATTTTTAATTAAAGTACATGAAAAATATCCTTCTTTTATAAAAATTATACTTACCGGGCAGGCCAATGAAAATGCTATAAAAAGGGCTAAAAAATATGCTGACTTATTTGCAGTTATACATAAACCATGGTCAGAAGATGAATTATATAATACTATTAAATCTGCGTTAACTAAAAATGGATAAAAAAGATGTTATACTTTGTATTGATGATGAAATCATTGTTTTAGATTCCCTCAAAGAGCAACTACAAAATGCATATGAGGATTATCATATAGAAGTTGCAGAAAGTGGTGAAGAAGCAATGGAAATTATTAATGATATTATTCAGGATAAAACTGAACTTCCTGTTGTAATTGCTGACTTTATTATGCCCGGGATGAAGGGAGATGAACTGCTAAAAAAAATATTTCACATTATGCCGGGTACCAAAAATATCTTATTAACTGGTCAGGCAAGTATTGAAGGAGTAAGCAATGCAGTAAATAATGCAAATTTATATAGATTTATTGCAAAACCATGGGATAAGGAAGACCTTATTTTAACTACCAAAGAAGCATTAAGAAGTTACTATCAGGAAAAAACCATTATAAAGCAAAACATTGAGCTAAAAGAGCTTAATATAAACCTGGAACGTAAAGTTGAAATTCGCACACAAGAACTTAAAGACCTGAATGCAACAAAAGATAAGTTTTTTTCAATCATTGCCCATGACCTCAAAAATCCATTTAATACTTTATTAGGTTTCGCAGAACTGATATTAACTAACCTTAATAAATATGATAAGAAACAAATAGAAGAGTTCATTGGTATAATTCACCGGACTTCAAAAAATGCATATTCGCTTTTAGAGAATCTTTTGGAATGGTCTCGTGCTCAGACAGGACGACTGGATATGAAGCCCGAAATAATTAACATTTATGAGCTGATTAAAGAGAATTTTGAACTCCATAATGATTTCGCCTCCAATAAGGATATTGAATTAATTAACAATATTAATAAAAACACAAAAGCATATGCTGATTTTAACATGATCCACACTGTGATTAGAAATTTATTATCCAATGCAATTAAGTACACTAATCGTAATGGTAAAATTGAGATTAATTCAAAAATTAAAGATAAATTCATTGAAATTACAGTTTCCGATTCAGGAGTTGGAATTAAGGAAGAGAATTTAGATAAATTATTCCGAATTGACGTGACTATAAATACTAAAGGAACTGATAATGAAGTTGGCACAGGCCTTGGTCTATTAATATGTAAAGAATTTGTGTCAAAAAATGGAGGAGGAATTTGGATTAACAGTACACCTGGAAAAGGCAGCGATTTCACATTTAAACTTCCTACAGCAAAGAATTAAAGTTTCGGAAATGGCTCATGATGTTTTCCCAGATATGCCTGAATGGCAGCCATTATGGAAAATATCCTTAAAAGTTATAAACTAACCTAAATCTATCCTATATATTATAATACCGATGCATATTAATAGTTAATGTAATCGGTTAAGCTTTTCTTTTTCAGCTATATTTCATAAATTAGTATAAATTAATCCTAAAACCAGTATCAGAAGATTAATAAAATATTAATTCATTGCCTGGCATGAAATCCATATTTATTAACATTCTATTTACCTTCTAAATAAATTGAATCTTTAATTATAATAGAATAATACTTTGATTTGGCAATTGATTGCATAAATATCAATAAAGAGAGATACTATCAAATAGTACACAAAGGTATTTACACAGCATTATTAATATGTATTTGCCTGTTTAATTATACATTAGTACTGAGTCAAAGTAGTATAAGAAACAAGTTTTTTGAAGCAGATTATGCATTACAGTTAAATAATTTTGAAAAAGCATTAAAATTATTTAAGGAATTACAAAAACGTGATCCTGAAAATGCTATGTATAACTATAGAGTAGGCCAATGTTACTTAAATCTGCCTGATGAAAAGAAAATGTCCCTTCCTTATTTAGAAAGAGCAATGGAAAATATTTCAGAAGATTTTAAAGATGGCAATTTTTCTGAAACAAGCGCACCGGTTGAAACTTATTATTTATTGGCAAAAGCCTATCATGTTAGTGAGAATATAGATAAAGCGATTTATTATTACAATATGTATTTGCCATACACAACGGATAAAACAATGATAGCCAGCATTAACAACCAGATAAAAGCATGCGGGTATGCCAAAAACCTGATTACTGATCCTGTTAACTTTCAAATTCAAAAATTAGAGGCCCAAATAAATTCAGATGCATCAGAGATATATCCGGTTGTTTCAGAAGATGAAACGGTACTCGTGTACCTGATGAAAGATAAAAATATTAATTCAGTATATTATACAAAAAAAGAAAATCAACAATGGATGAAACCCAAGAATATAAACAGCGCTATAGGCTCATTCGGGGATACTTACCCTTCATCTATTTCCAATGACAAGCAGAGGTTATATTTTACATTAAAAAACTTTTACACAAGCGATATTGGTTATTCAACTTATAATAAAGGAAGGTGGACTAAAATTAAAGAATTTAAAAAACCTGTGAACACAAAATCATGGGATTCGCATGCGTTTGAATCAGCTGATGGGAATGAATTATATTTTATTAGCGATAGAAAAGGGGGATATGGAAATTTAGATTTATATCAATCAACAAAAAATTCAGCCGGAGATTGGGATAAGCCGGAAAATCTGGGAAATACGATTAATACACCTTTTAATGAGATCATGCCAATTATTTCACCTGATGGAAAAGAATTATACTTTTGTTCAGAAGGCCATTCTTCTATGGGAGGTTATGACATATTCCTGTCAACAAAAACCAGCCAAAATACATGGTCAGAACCTGTAAATGTGGGATATCCCATAAATACAACTGACGATAATGTATACTTCAGGCCGATAAAAAAAGGAATAATTGCCTATACATCATTGCCGCAACCGGATGACATGAGCAACCTTGACATTTATCGCCTGGAAATTTTTTCAGAGAAAAATCCAAAACTTGAAAAGCCGCCTGAAGAAATCGTATTGGCTGAAATAACAGATGAACGTTCTGATGACCCAATAGCTGAAATAACAGATGGCCCTCCTCTTGAAATAACTGATGTACTTTCTTATGACGAAATAGCTGATATAACGGATGATATAACTTCGCAACCTGAAAATCATGAAATAACAGCTGCTGAGGATGATAAGAGTGATATGCAAACTATGCTTAAAAATGAACCGGAGAATAATCCAATAGACGCTGCCGGGCCGGATTATGCTGTAAACAATAATATTATAAATGAAGCTGAAGGACTCTACACAATACAGATTATGGCCCTGAAAAATCCGGTTCGCGCTGATTTTTTTAAAAATATTGATGGTATTACAGTTCAAATTGGCGATGATGGATTTTACAGGTATATTTCAGGAAAGTATGGCAATATGCAAATAGCAGAATATGATTTGAAAAAAATAAAAGCTGTAAAATATCCAAGTGCTTTTTTAAGAAAATTTGATTTATGGCAATATCTAACTGAAAATAAAATATCATCTCAATCAGCTGAGAAAGATAATGTTAATGCTAATAAAGACTATTATACAATTCAAATTATGGCATTATATAATCCGGTGCCGGTTACTTATTTTAAAAGCTTAAATGATATAAACATAAGTTATGGCGCAGATAATATTTTTCGATATACATACAAAAAGTTTTTAACATTTGAAATTGCTAAGTCTGAAATCAAGAGAATCCAGGATTTGGGTTATAAAGAAGCATTTATCAGAATAATTTCAGATATCTCAAATTATTAGTACTGGTATATCGCTCTGCATGCAGGTATACAACATCATACCGGTTAAATATGATGCCGGTGTATGATTCTAAACATTTTAAGCATATGGATAACCACCAGGGTTATGAAATCATTTGTCATTTAACCTGAGTTGTTCAATCGAATATTAAAATATATTATTTTCAATAATAATTATTAAATATTTTGAATTTTATTTTAAATTTTCGTGAACTTTTAATAGATTTAATATTAGATTTGATTTTCAGCTAAACAGAGTATTTTGATATAATTTATGTTGTATGACGATAACAGATCAGGATTACCAGTTATTTATTTTTACTTTAAAGCAATCATCAAAATACGACTTTAGTTTATATTCTGAAAAGTCCCTTAAAAGAAGACTTATAAAAGTCCTTTCTGATAATAATATTAATATTACTACATTAATAAATAAAATTAAGAATAGTAGTGAATTTGTTGAAAAAGTAATAAAGGAAATTACTGTTAATACTACAGAACTTTTTAGAGATCCACAAGTATGGCAGGCAGTTAGATATGCAATTCTTCCAAGACTTAAGAGTAATTCTGTCATTAACATCTGGCACGCAGGGTGTTCTTCTGGACAAGAGATTTATTCAATGCTTATTCTGTTAAATGAACTGGGAATATTTGAGAGGTCAAAAATTTATGCAACTGACTTAAATGACGATGTTCTGAGAGCTGCAAAATTAGGAGAATATAAATATAGATTTAATATTGGTTATCTGGATAACTTCGATAAGGTAATTAAAGAAAATCCTTATAATTATGAAGAATACAATGATATACCCTACGAAAAATACTTTAAAATTGATAAATCTAATGATTTGATTAAGATGAATAACTTCTTAAATGAAAAACCAATATTTAAAAGGCATGACCTTGTAACTGAGAATAATACTTTATATGTAAAATTCGATTTAATATTTTGCAGAAATGTTATAATATACTTTAATTACGAATTGCAAAGCAGAGTATTTGATTTATTTCACAAAAACCTTTACGATAACGGTTGCCTGATTCTGGGCTTACATGAAACAATTTTGGGAGCTAATTCTGTAAAATTTCAAAAAAAAGGCCAGGGATATTATAAAAATTAAATTTTAACAAATAATTTTAATAATTTAACCAACATGCATATTTAACTTTAAGTTTATGAATAAGAAATTCAAATCATTGAAGAAAAAAGATTTATTATTATCACTTATTCTGATACTGTTTACTGCTATCTTATTTTATTTTTCAGTGATTTATCAATCCTACACTCAATCTACAAAAACTATAATTCAGTGCTTAAATGATATTGAAAAAGACATCTTAAGGTTAAAATCTGCAGAACAAAATTTCTTGCTTAATTTCAACAACATATCAAACTTATATACCTCAGGCGATACCCAATTTGAAAATGAATTCTCTTTCAAACAAAATAATATAATAACAACAATTGACTCTCTTTCAAACTATATAATCGTCCAAAATGATTTGGAAATAAATGAGCAAATTCAAATACTTCAGGAGAATTTAAAATATTATTCTGATAATTTCCTCGATATGGCACTTGCATATAAGGAGAAGGGCTCTGAAATGAATGGGATTGTTGGAGAATGGCAAAGTATTAGTCTCCAAATGATAGAGAAATTTTCATCATTTACAGATAATCCAATATATATACAATTACTAAAATTAAAAAATATCGAAAAACAATATTTATTGAGCAAAAATCCAAACTTAATTAATGATATATCCATTTTATCGGGTGAGATCCAGAATTCTATTGTTTTGGCTGTAGATGAAACCGTTGAATTACCTAATATTACAGATGAACTGTTTAAATATGTAGAAAAAGCGAAACAAGTATTAAATATTGATAATAGGATAGGCTTTCAGTTAAACACCGGTATTATTAATAGTTTAAATAATTCATTTAAAATGCTAAATGAATCTGTTTCCAGGATTACATTAATGATAGATAAAAAAATTACATCCGGGAAGATTCACCTTTTCATTACTCTTACAACAATAACTATACTATTACTTTCCGGATTAATTTTTATTCTCCGGAGATCTTTAAAAAGATATATATTCAATCCTTTGACTAAAATATCAGAATATTTATCAGAACTCACAACCGGGAAATTACCAGATGAAAAAATTAAACTAAGAACAAATGATGAATTCTCTTCACTTGCGGATTCTGTTAATATTTTGGTTGACAATAGTAAAGATAAAGCGCATCATACTCAAAACTTAAATAAAGGCATTTTAGATTCCGATCTGAATCTATTAAGTGAAGATGACTTGCTTGGGCAGGAATTAATCCTGATGCACAAAAACATTCAAACTTCTGCTGATGAACAAATAAAACATAATGAAGAAAATACTAAACGAAGATTTATAAACGAAGGCCTGGCAAAATTTTCTGATATTCTGAGATTATATAATAACGACATTGAGAAATTAGCCGATATCTTTATTAAGGAACTGGTTAAATATCTGGATGCTGTTCAGGGAGGTATATTCCTGATAAATGATGCTGATGAAAAAAACAAAACACTTCAATTAATTTCAGCATTTGCTTTTAATCGTAAAAAATACATTGATAAAAAAATTCTTATAGGAGAAGGTTTAGTAGGTACATGTGCGATTGAGAAAAAAACAATAAATCTTACAGAAATACCGGATGAATATATTGCAATTACATCAGGTTTAGGCGAAGCCCCCCCCAATAATTTATTATTACTGCCAATAATACAGGATGATGAAGCCTTAGGAGTGATAGAAATCGCATCTATTAATAACTTTCAGAAACATGAAATAGAAATTGGCGAGCAAGTTGCAGCAAGTTTAGCTTCAACTGTAACCACAACCAAAAATAACGAAAAAACTGCCCGGTTATTAGCCAAATCACAACTACAGGCGCAGGAAATGTTGGAGCAGGAAGAAGAAATGAGACAGAATATGGAAGAATTAAAAGCTACCCAGGAAGAAGCCCTTAGAAGAGAAGAGGAGTATGAAGGAATAATTAATGCAGTTGAACAATCTGCGTTAGTTGTTGAATATGATCTGGATGGTAATGTTATTAGAATAAATGAAAAATTTCTTTTGTTTTTAGGAAAATCCCGGGAAGATATAATGGGTAAAAAACACGCAAATCTCACATCTTTGGGCTCTAAAACAAAAGTTAATGCTAAATTCTGGAGTGACCTTAAAAAGAAAAATCAGATGGTAATTAGTGAAACGATTAAAATTGGGAAGACTAAAGAATTTGTTTTAATACAAAATTTTTCATCCGTTCTTAATAAAAATGGTGTATTAGTTAAATTTCTTAATATAATAATTGATATTACTTCAGTAATTAATAACCAGAAATGAAATTTGATTATTTAGATATGATTAAAATAATAACACATCAAATGTTCCATAACCGGCAGATAATTTAAAACTTAAATCCGGCAGGATAATTTTATTATGACTGAAATAGGAATTATTGATATTAGAGAACTTATAAAAGCTGTAAAAAGCAAGTATGGTTATGATTTTTCTGATTTTGCTCTTACATCATTTAAACATAAGTTAGAAAAGATCATTATAAAGAATAACTTAAGTAATGTAGGTAGCTTAATAAAAAAAGTAAATAATAATCCTGAGTTCTTTGATATTTTTTTACATGAAATTTCAGTGCCATCTACTGAAATGTTTAGAGATCCTTCATTGTGGAGATGGTTACGAGACGAATTCTTTACTAAAGCTTCTGAAAAAACTCTAAGCAGATTTAGAATTTGGGTGGCTAACAGCGTTTCAGGCGGAGAATTATATTCACTGGCAATTCTGTTAAAAGAAATAGATATTTTACATAAAGTTCAAATTATTTCATCCAGCTATAGTAACAAAAGCATAGAATATATAAAAAAGGGAAGATATGATTTAAAAAAGATTGAATTATCATTAGAAAACTATAAGCGATTCCAGGGTACAAAAGATTTCTCTAATTATTACAGGTTAGATAGATATTATGCATTTAGAGATCCATCATTAATAAAGAACGTAGAATTTAAAAAACAAAATATTAATTTTGATAATTCGCCAACAAATGTCAAATTAATTTTATTTCGTAATAGCTTGATTTATGTTAATCCATCACTACAGGAAAGGACTTTACAATCAATGTATGAAAAACTGTCAGCAGCTGGTCTGTTAATAGTCGGAACCAGAGAAATAGTTAAATTACCAAACAATGATAACGCATTTGAAGCTGCAAATAAATCAGAAGGTGTATTTAAGAAAAAATTATCTTTAAAACAGCAATGAATTATAATGCAATAATAATAGGAGGTTCAGCAGGAAGTTTCCAGGTTGTAATAAAAATATTACAATCACTACCTGAAACATTTCCTATTCCTTTATTGCTATGCCTGCACAGATTGAAACATGTGAGATCAGGATTTGTTGAAGCTTTATCTCTCAAATCAAATATACCTGTTGAAGAGCCGTATGATAAAGAAAAGCTATTACCTGGCAGGGCATATCTTGCTCCGGCTAATTATCATATGTATGTTGAATTTGCGAATAGAATAGCTTTATCTACTGAGGATCCGGTAAATCACTCAAGACCTTCAATTGATCTGGCATTTATTACAGCGGCTAATGCATATAGAAATAAAATTATTGGTATTATACTTTCAGGAGCAAATAGAGATGGTGCTTATGGATTAAAAAAGCTGCATGATAATGGTGGAGTAACAATTATTCAAAATCCTGAAGAATGCGAAGTTAAAACTATGACACAATCAGCCTTGCAACTTGTTAGATCTGATTATGTATATAACACTGACGAGATTGTCAGATTTTTATTAAAACTTAATTAGTCAAATGTATAACACAAAAAAATACAGGCTTTATACGATATTTTTATTTATATTGTTAATCATTATATTGTTATTATTATCACTCAATATCTGGAATGCATACTTAAGGGGAGAATTAATAAATAACAAAGGTCTGTTACTATTATATATAATTGGTATTCTGATAATTTGTATTATAAAATTTATTATTAGCTATCGACTATCTGACACAGCTAAAATCGACCAAAATATTAAAAAAATTGTCGCTAAAGAAAAAGCAAAATTAGTAGCAGAATATAAGAAGCAAGAGATAAAAGAAGAGGCTAGAACTGAAAATGAAAAAGATATAAATAAAATAGTAAA
>Ga0114922_10004050_pt1 | contig 13629 bp, 11 predicted proteins | sample AartaG_FD_100975 | JGI IMG/M metagenome (GOLD analysis project Ga0114922, IMG submission 100975) | Deep subsurface microbial communities from Aarhus Bay to uncover new lineages of life (NeLLi) - Aarhus_00045 metaG | ecosystem: Environmental > Aquatic > Marine > Oceanic > Sediment | place...
AAAATGCCCCCTTGTATCGATTTGACCCAAACCGGCTTTGTTGTCTGCCCCTGGTATTGATTGATTCAGAGAAATCATTGAATTCTTAGTACAGGTATGGTAGTATCACTCAACTATCATTTGAGTTTGAAGTAGAAAGTCTTGCAGGTTAATAAAGTTCTAGATTTTTTCACTTGGGTGGGGGGTTGAACTGACGAGACTAGCCGGCTTGTTACGATTTTACTGGAGTGTAGGCTTCATACGATTCGAATTCGATGTGTCGACGATTTGGCCCCATCACTAGCTCGCTATTATTTTTCCTGCTCTATTGCACTTTACCTTTCACTGTATTTTGTCAGGCAAGTGATACCCTAGCGATCCTCTTCCTCTCCACCAGTCCCCTAAACGCCGATGTGCTGCTGGACGGGGAGCCGCTGGTGGAGCAGACCCCACTGCTGCTGCGGGATCTGGACCCGGGCATCCACGAGCTGGAGATTCGCAAGGCCGGCTACAGAACCGAGCTGCGGGAGATCGAGCTGGCCGTCGGGGAAATCCAGAATCTGGAAATCGATCTTGCCAGCCTATCCTTCGCACCGGTGCTGCCGGAGGAGCAAACCGTGATGATCGGCGGGGAAGAGCAGGAGGCGGGGGATGCGGTCTACCAGCTTCCCGAGGGGAGCTACTCCTTCAACCGGGAAGGGGGGAGCCTTCAAATCGAACCGTTGTTTCCCCAGGACGGCTGGATCCGAGGCTTGAATCTGGCGATTCCTCTGTCCGTTGGCTTCACTACGGTTCTCACCCTCCATGACATCTTCTATCCCAAGCGCGCGGCTCTGCAATTCACAGAGGGCTTTTCCCTCTCCCCGGTCACGCTCTCAGCCTACGGGCTTAGCTTTGCCCTCATCAGTTTCGACATCGCCCTGTATTCCAGACGCAACAAGGCGCGTAAGGCCTTCTCCTACGGCTCGATGCCGCACGAGCAGGCACTCCATAGCGCCAAGGAGTACTACGAGCGAGCGGAGAACCTTTTGGCCCTTGGGCAGCTGGAGGAGGCGTTACGCTTCTACACCCGGGTCTTGGAAGGCTACAAAGATTCCCCGCTGTATCCCTTTGCGCTGTTCAAAACAGCCCGGGTTCATTTCCTGACCGGAGAGGATTCCCTGGCCGCCATCGAGTTCGACCTGATCGCCAATCACTATCCGCTTCCAGATCTTTTTGATAAGGCCCGGCGGGGATTGGCCGATATTCTGCTCCGCCAGGGTGCGTATCAGGAGAGCATCGACCAGCTCCAGCGCATGGTCTTTGCCGATCCTCTGTACAGCGTGGAAGAGATCGAGCTTCTGGAGGCCGAGATCCTGGAAGAGTGGTTTGCAACAGATCCGGATGTCATCGCGCGGGTGATCGGGGCCTATACGGCCATGGTCGACAGTTATCCCGAGTCGGATGATGTGGATCTATATCGCTACAGAGCCGCCTACTACCTGCACCTTGCAGATCGTGATGCTGAAGCAAACGCTCTACTCGCGCCGGTCGATCCGGCAGTCCTGGATGAGGATCTGTTACGCAGATTCCAGGATCTGCGTCGATCCATGGAAGGCGGGCAGTGAAGCGAATCCTGGCCGTCGCCGTTCTGATTCTCAGCTGCGGTATTGTCCACTGCTTCGGCGAGGATTCCCAGGACGAGCTGTACCGCGAGCTTTCAGCCAGCCTGGAGCAGGCGGAAGCCCTGATGGCCGAAATAACCCTGCAGACTGACCCAGCGGTAACGGATGAGCAACTGGAAGCGTTACAGTCACTGAACCGGCAGATACGGGGATCCCTCTATAGCGATCTGATCGATCGAAGCGACCTGCTCTTGATGCTCACCCGGGAGCAGATACTTTTACACAGAGATCCGCAGCAGGTGCAGGCCCGAGTGGAGGGGATGCTGTTGGGCAGCCGGCGGGATGCGCTTAACCTCAAGCGAAGCAAGGCTCGGGAAAAGGTACTACGCACGTCCGTCAACACCACTCTCATATCCTTCGCCTCGGCCTTTACCTTGTGGGGGCTCGGCGAGCTGCAGGACCGGCGTTACTTCCAGGCGACAACGATCGGGGAGGCAACCCTCCATCGCCGGCTCTTTCAGGTTTTTTCCATAGGGAGCATGGTCGGGGCGGCCATCGGGGTAGTTAGCGCGGGGGTGTCTGTAACTCTATACGCCGGTGCTCGTTAGCGCCACACCCCAGCCTGCTCATTTCTCGGTCAGAACATGAACGCCGTTCCAATCAGGCGGCGGCGGGCTTTTCAGATGGGATTTGCAGCGATCGAAGTACATGGCCGCTACCACGTCCCCGGGGGATAATTTGTTCACCTGCTGGAAGTACTTGGCCGCTTCCGTGAATGCGCGCTGGTAGTACAGCTTCAATCCCTTGTGGTGATACTGCCAGGCTCGGTTTTCCTGTTCACTCAGTTGCTTCTTGACCGTGAAGATCCGCTGAGCTTGAGTTTTCCCCAATACCAGTACCTTATCGATCAGCCGGCAGGGCAACGCTTTGGAGACCTCCCGATACACGCTCTCCGATATGATCAGATCCTGCTTGTAGATCTTGGTGAGGTTCTCCAGCCGGGAGGCCAGGTTCACCATGTCCCCGATCACCGTGTAGTCCATCTTCTTCTCCGAACCGATGTTCCCAACCGTGACCAAACCGTAGTTGATACCGATGCCTATACGAAACTCGGGTTTGCCCAGTCTGCGCTGTTCCGTGTTATACCAACCCAAGGCTTCCTGCATCTCCAGACCTGTTAGAACCGCCTGTAGCGCGTCATCGGTGTGCTGGACCGGCGCCCCGAAGAAGGCCATGATTGCATCTCCCATGTACTTATCAACAATCCCATCGCGCTCCAGGATCTTGTCGACCATTAGGGAGAAGTAGCTGTTCAGGGATGCGACCATCTGGTCGGCTCGCATCTGTTCTGTGATCGTGGTAAAACCGCGAATATCGGAGAATAGAATCGCCAGAACACGATCCTCCCCGATCAGCAGGGACTCGGGATTCTTGAAGAAACGATCGATTACCTCCTTCGGCACGTACTTCTGGAACATGGTGCGGACCTTGTGCTCTTTTTTCTGCGCGACTGCAGCCCCCAGAGCATAGCGCTTGATCTGGTTGTAGGCTTTTTCCAACTCGTCAATCGTGAGGTTAAAGGTGTGAGCCAGGGTACCGAGCTCGTCCCTGTACTCCACGCGGACCCGTTCGGACAGGTCGTGGTTTTGAATGATCTCCTGCATAGTCCCTACCATGCGGGTAATCGGGCCGGTGAGGTAGCCGGAGAACAGCAACAGGAGCAGAACCGATACAGCACTGGCTGCCGCCAGGATGATCGCATCCTGGGTGGTGATCTCCGTAACCTCCCGGAAGAACGTCTGCTTCTCTTCGGTTACCAGGCAGTACCAGCCGAAGGGTTCAAAGGCAATTCCGTAGCCTACGCGGGGCGCTCCGGTAAGGGACAGCTCGACCCAACCTTGTTTTGCCTGGCTTTGCAGGGAGGTCAGCACCTGTCGATCCTGATCTTCAAGGGCATCACCGCTGGTCGTAAGCACCAGGCGATTCCCACTGTCCAGGGCGAGAATGATCTCCGTATCACTGCTCAGGAGGCTTCGGGCATAGCTGAGGGCGGCGCGTTGGGCAGCCTGGATATAAACGTTTTGCTCCTCCAGGTCGTTTTCCACTAAAAGATTCCACTGATTTTCCAGATAGCTCTGCATATCCTGAGCTTTGAAGGCCAGCAATTCCACAGCGACTCTGGTAATACCGTTGCGGGCGGAGAGGGAAGAGGCAATGCTGCTGAGTACCAGGGTAACGATCAACAGGGGCAGCACGATCAGAATGATCTTTAATCGGACACTCACAGTGGTGAGTTTGGCACAGCTGTACTGATATGTCTATCATGCCTCTGGTTTATCACTTTCATACCTTGTATAATCCTTCGAGCGATGGACAGTATTCAGCAGGACGATCCACTTCAGCCCATCGAAGAAATGGAGATATCGCCCGAGGAACGGGAGCAGGTCCTCAAACAGATCGAAACGGTCATAGCCGAGAACCGTGCCCCACAGCGAGTCGATCTTGCCTCACTGCGGCCTGAAAAGCGAGGCCTGCTCCTCCCCCTGCTGATCAACCTGGTTGCGCTGGTATTGATCGCAGCGGGCGTGTTGCTCCTCTCCCGCTACTTCGAGCTTCGCAAGGATAACATCACATTGCGCCGCACTTCCTACCTTTCCGCAGAAGGAACTCTCATTCAGACTCTTAAAAAGGAAACGGAGAGCAGATTGCAGGCCAAGGAGCAAGAGATCGCCTCGATCCAGTTGAGGCTTCAGGAAGCGGATCAGGAGCGGCAGGCCTTGAAACTGGAGCTGGAAGCGGAGCTGGCGACCAGGGAGGGTGAGCTGCGCCGGAAGTTGGAGGATGAGCTCAGCAGAGAACGGGAGCGTTTGCTCGCATTGGGAACCTCGGAAGCGGGGATCAGCGATCGCCTGCGGGAGTTCGAGAGTCGGCAGCAAGACTCGATTGATCGCGAGATTGCCGACTATCGTCGGCAACTGGATGCGCAGTTGCAGGAGAAGGAGCAGGAGTTGCTGGAGTCCCAACGCCGGAGCCGGGAAGCTCTGGACAAGGCCAACCGTGACCGGGATGAGCTGCTCAGCGAATTGAAAAAGCAGGAGAGCGAGAAGAGCGCAGCCGAACAGCGGTTGACGGAATTGAAGGCCCGATTAAAGGCGGAGAGCTTGATGAGAGACCAATCTGCCGCGGTGTTTGCCGGTCTTGAGGAAGATCTTCGTGCACAGAGGTATACCGAGGCGCTTCAAGATCTGGAGAGCTTGGAGAACAATCCCGCGGTTGAAAAGTACGTGGTCGAGTTGCTGAAGCAGCTGATCCGCTCCAGTCAGGGCCAAGCAAGTCAGGATCAATCCGGGGGGGAAGTGGAATCTGCCGAGCTGGATGCCAAGAGCGCCCAGATAGAGGAGCTCGAGGAGCAGATCAGGGTCATCGTCGCGGCCTCAACCTCCGACAAGAGCGCAGACGCGCTGCTGGCAAGACAGCTGCAGGGACGCGTCGATCGTCTGAACGCTCGACTGAAGGCGAGTGAGACGGAAACCGGGAAGCTGAAAACCGAACTGCAGTCCCTGCGAGCCGAACGGGATGCCCTGTCCGTATCCCAGGCCAGTACCTTCGAGCAGGGTAGAGATGAGGCCCTGCGGGATGTCATGACCTTTCTGAGGTTCCTGTCCGCAAGCGAGGCAAGCAGCAGTGATACCGAGAAACAGCTCCTGGCGCTGGCTCGTCGTGATCCGTTGTTCCGGGCGGCAATCCGGGAGATCCAGATCTTGATTGCCGGGGGGGGGGCATCCGGAGAGCTGGCCTCACCGTACCTGTTCCTCGGGATCGTCTCCTCGGTAAGCTCCGAACGGGTGGTTATCGAGGCCATGGTGGATCTGAAGGTTTCCGTTGGATCGGTCATCCAGATTCGCCGGATTGCGGAACTGGAGCGGGAGATCACGATTGCCGAGGGAACCGTGCAGCAGGTCCGGGGCAGCAAGATCACCGCCTCCTTCAAGTCTGTCGCTTCCGAAGGGCCGGGCCCCTCGGCTCGGGATCCGGTGTACGTGGTTCTGGAGGGGACCTAGAGCAATGCAGCGAAGCTGGCTGAATTTGGGCGTTTCCTTCCTCCTGGCAGCCGCTCCGGCTCTTATACTGCTGCGCTACTACTACCGGCAGGACAGGGAGAGGCCCGAACCGAAGGGTCTGGTGGTGCGTATTTTTCTCTTCGGAATCGTGGCAACCTTCGTAGCCGTTCCCTTTGAACTGTTGATGAGCCTGTTCCAGGGACTGTTCGCCGATTTCCCTCTGCTCACAGCGTTGTTCAAAGCCTTTGTGGTGGCCGCCCTTGTAGAGGAATACCTGAAGCTCACCATCGTACGATTGTTCGCCTATCGCAACCGCAACTTCGATGAAATCATGGACGGTGTGGTCTATACAGTCGTGGCCAGCCTGGGATTCGCCTGCATGGAGAACATCCTCTATGTGATGGGGGGCACCATCGGGACGGCCCTGACCCGGGCGGTGACCGCAATTCCGCTTCACGCCACGGCTTCCGGGCTCATGGGGTACTACATAGGCAGGGCGAAGTTTGCCGACTCCCCCCAGCGGGAAAGGGCTCTGATCAACAAAGGCCTGCGCATCGCGATCTTCGTGCACGGGACCTACGACTTCCTGCTGTTCTCCGTTCCGGTGTTGGGCAGCTGGCCTCTTATCGGGCTATTCCCGTTGCTTATCGGCACCTTCTTCATCCTACGGTCCCGTATCCGCATTGCCGTGGAAGAGGACCGGCGACGCGCGCAGTTCGGGCAGATCGCATGAGACGTCTACCGTGAGGCGGGCGAAAAGCACGGTGCTCCTCGCCGTGTCCCTCATCCTGCTTGGCGTGGTTGCCCCCGGCTGGGCTCAGGCTCCGGCTCCATGGGCCGAGGGAGCGAGCCGCCCCGAGGACCTGGTTGTACGATTGGTGACCATCGAGCCCTCGGATCCGATCTACACCTGGTGGGGCCATTCCGCTCTGACCGTGGAGGACAGCAGGCTCGGGGTATCCAGATTCTACAACTACGGTCTGTTCTCTTTCGAGCAGGAACGGTTTGTTCAAAACTTTGCCATGGGCCGGCTCTGGTTTCTGGTCGGTGTCAGTGATACCGAGCGGGAACTGGCCTACTACCGTTATCTTGACCGCACGATCCGCATCCAGACCCTGAATCTCTTACCCGACAAACGCCTGGAAATGGCGTTCTTTCTGGAGAACAACATCCTGCCGCAGAACCGCACCTATCTGTACGACCACTACTACGATAATTGCGCCACCCGGGTCCGGGACCTGATCGATGCCACTGTGGACGGTCAGCTTGCCGAGGACACGGCGGTTGCCGGAAGGATGACCCTGCGGGAGCACACCCGGCGATTTACAGAGCATGAGTTCTTCATGGACTGGCTGCTGATGTTTCTCATGTCCGAGGTGATCGATCATCCGGTCACCAAGTGGGAGGAGATGTTTCTCCCCACCGAGTTGGAGCGAAACGTAGCGAATCTGCGCTATCGGGACGAAGCCGGACAGGAGAGAGCCCTGGTCAGCGAGTCGGTTGTGTACTTCGATGCTCACCGCCAGCGTCCGGTTCCCGATCGGGCCTCCCCGATCTGGTTCCGAGCGCTGATCCCCGGTGTGATCCTGGGGCTACCCGCGTTGCTGCTGGGAATCCTGGTTCGCAGGAGAGGTAAATGGACGCTCTTCGGGATCTACAGTGCCCTGGTCGGCCTGATCCTCGGTCTGCCAGCAAGCGCGTTGTTCTTTATGAGCACCTTCACCGGTCATACCGTTACCTACGCCAATGAAAATCTTTTCCTGGCCAATCCTTTGGCCCTGGCTGTCGTGCCTATCGGTTTTTTGGTTGCATTCGGTCGGAGAAAACGAGGCCGGCGACTGCTTCAGCTGTTCTGGTTGCTCTTGGCCGTTCTGGCCTGCCTGTATCTGTTGCTGAAGCTCTTTCCCTTCTTCGATCAGAGTAACGGCGCGGCTGTGGCCACGATCCTGCCTGTGCTGTTCGGCTTCGCCGCCGCGGTCGGCCTCTCCTGGAAGCGGATCTAGTACTCGAAGCTCTCTCCGGGCTGCTTCATCCCTTCTCCTGGAGCCAACCGCTCCAGATCTCCGGCTTCAGCCCAATCGTGACCTCTGTACCGCAGCGTATGATCGGAGTTTTCAGGACGGCGGGATTTTTCATAGCCACTTCGAGGGGATCGTAGACCATGTAGGCAAGGCCTGCCTTGGAGTAGGCCTTGGAGTCTCGGTCCAGCAGATCTTCGGGATCGACATTGCGGCAGATGTTGTTGAGCTCCCCTTCGCTTAGGGGGCGTTCTTTCAGATCGACGAAGTGGGGCCGGAGACCCCGCTCTCGAAAGAAGCGATCTGCTTTACGGGTATCCGGGCAGTTCTTTGTACCGATGATCTGGATCGCCGGGGTCATGATTGGCGGGAATCAGTGTTCGGTCGGGGGGGGTTCGTCCTTGTAGGTTTCCTTGATCTTGACGAACTCATCGAAGTTGTCGAGGAAGACCTTCACCAGGTCCGGATCGAATTGCTGGCCTTTCTCCTCTTTAAACAGTTCAACTATACGATCCAGCTCCCAGGCCGGTTTGTAGACCCGGGTATTGGCCAGGGCGTCGAATACATCCGACATGGCGGTGATCCGTCCGAAGATATGGATATCCTCTCCCTTGGTACCGTTCGGATATCCCTTTCCGTTCCACTTTTCGTGGTGTTCATTGGCGATGACCGCGGCGGCTTTCAACAGACGCCGTTCGGAGTGCTTGAGCATTTCGTAGCCCAAGGTTGTGTGGGTCTGCATGACCGTCCACTCATCCGCGGTCAGCTTTCCCGGTTTGAGGAGGATCGAGTCGGGGATGGCGATCTTCCCGATATCGTGCATGGGCGAGGACAGCTTGAGCAGCTCGATTTCATCCTCGCTCAGTCCGTGCTTATCGGCAAAGAGCTTGCAGAACTCGGCCACCCGCTTGACATGGTAGCCGGTTTCCTTGGAGCGCAGTTCCCCTGTCTCGGCCAGGGTAAAGATGATCTCCCGTTGGGTGGCCTCGATCTCCTCCTGGAGCATGGTCGCATCCAGGGCCTTGCCCGTGTAGGTGGCGGCCAGCAGCAGGTGTTCCAAATCCTGCTCGCTGAACGATTGCGGTTCGGGCATCTTGTTGATCGCCTGGAATACGCCGATGATCTTCCCCTCACCGTCGTGGATCGGCAGTCCCAGGATGTTACGGGTGTGGTAACCTGTTTTCTTGTCGATCTCTTTGTCAAAGCGGTTATCGTGGTAGGGATCGTTGATGATCAGAGAATCCCCTGTCATGGCCACGCAGCCGGCGATCCCGGCGGAGCAGGGAATAACTATTCGGTCCATTCCGTGGGCTACCTTGCTCCACAGCTCCTGGGTCTTGTGGTTGAGCAGCCAGACCGTGCAGCGATCGGCGCTGATCAGATCCCGGCCCATATCGGCCAGAAGGATCAACAGCTGATCGATATCCCGTTCATCGGCGATGCGGCCGACGTAGGAGAAGATCGTTTTTAGGAGCTCGCTTTGCGAATCTTTGGCCATACCTTGTCGCTGAACTATAAATACTAAAGCCCAATATTTCAAGGCTCTCATAAGGATTATCGGTGTACGGGCCTCAGGATTTAGCGATCATGATCGCGGCGAATGCGGTGAGGATGATGAGAACCACCCGTCGAAACCAGAGGTCCGACAGGCGATGAAACAGCAGCACCCCGCAGGCGGTTCCCGCAGCCACGAAGGGACTGTAGTACAGGAGTGTCCGCCAGAGTTCGGAAGTGAGCAGGCCGGTAACATAGAACAGAGGGATCTTGTAGAGGATCAGGAGCACGAAGTACACCTGAAGCGTGGCCTTGAATCCCCTCTTCCCCAGGTTCAGGGAATCGCAGTACATGATCACCGGGGGACCGCCGGCGCTCAGGGCTCCGCTGATGATGCCGCCGACGAAACCGGCCAGATACCCCCAGCGGCGGTCCATATGGAAGTGCGCTCTGTTCTGCGTGAGCAGGGTGAAAGCGACGTAGGTAAGGATGAATCCGGCCAGGATCTTCAGCAGCAGGCCTTCCGGCAGGTTGACCAAACCGTATACGCCGATGGGTACACCCAGAGCTGTTCCGACTAGAAGGGGAACGAGGGCTTTCCAGGCGATATGCTTCCGCAGGGGGATGGTCAGGCTGGCGAAGATCGCCCCGCCGCAAAAACTCACGAAGGCGTTGGCCAGCTTGATGCCGATCAGAAGGGGCAGGAGCGCCATGGCGACCAATCCGAAACCGAAGCCGCTCAAGCCCGAAATAAAGGAGGCGGCCAGGGTGGTCGCGGCGATGATCCAAAACATCTTTGGGAGGCTTTGCGCTGCGGTTACACAGAGATGGCTTTGGCGTGGGCCAGCAGATACTCCTCCGCTTCCACGGACCAGAGGCCGTTGTGGGATGCGACCAGCTCGGACAGTTTGGCAAAAAGGGGATCTCCGTTTCCTGTTTCCTTGAAGTCCTCGATTGCGGTCAACTCCATCTCGATATTCGTATAGATCAGTTTCTTGCCCCCGGGGATCTTGGGCAGATTGAGGGTGGTTTCGACCACGGCGTTCAGCCCGCCGACATGGGTCACCATCATGGCCGGATTGACCTTCCCCTCCGACATGAGGGCCAGGGCTTCGATCATGTCATCCGTATTTCCGCCAGTGGTGCCGACGATGTGGGTGCCTTCGTAGTGCACGTTGTAGAAGTTGACCTTGGCGGTGAAGGCGGAGTCCGTGGGACCGGCGAAGAAGTTCAGGCAACCGTTTTTCCCCAGAATGCGATCCCCGGTTTCCACCACCGGTGCCACCGGGGCGAACACAAAAACATCGTCAAAGCCCTCTCCGCCGGTAAGTCCGATCAGATATCCGGGCACGTCCTTGATCTCGCCGGTGTTGCTGAAAATCAGCTTGACTCCCAGTTCCGCGGCCTCCTCCGGTGGGAAGAAGGTTTTGGCACGATCCAGGCGTTCCTCATCGATATCCGTCACCACGACGAGGCGCGGCCGCCCCTGCTGTCCGTCGTTACCCTTGGTGGCGTGCAGGGCGTAGTCCAGGGAACCCAGTCCCATCGGCCCGGCTCCGGCCAGGAGCGCCATACATCCTCCCTCCCGAATACCCATCCGATGCACGTAGGAGCCCTGCTCGTTGTGAAAGGAGGCGTGGAAAGCCCCGGCGATGCAGGAGACCGGTTCCGACAGGGAGGCGGGGAAGTAACCCCGGCCGCTGTAGGGCAGCAGACAGTTCATCTCCATCACCTCTTTGGGGATGATGACGTAGGTTGCATCTCCGCCTATATAACGGAACGAGTATCCCGGCGCGTCCAGGGTTCCCCGGTAGTTCAGGGCGGGCTGGATGGAGAACTTCATGTCCGCCTTGAAGCTCTTACGCCACTTCTTGCCCACCTCTACGAGCCTTCCGGACATCTCGTGGCCGATGATCGTCGGATTCTCTGCCACGTCGTCGGGAACGCGTTTGTGCGCCGCCCCCTGTTCAGCCGCCTTGTAGCTGGACATGCAGATCGAGTCCGAGATCACCTGGGCCAGGATCTCGTCCTCCTTGAGTGGCGGAAGGTCGAACTGCTCAAGACGCAAGTCCTCTTTTCCGTACAATCGAACAGCCAGTGTCTTCATTTCGGGTTTACTCCGTTTCTATTTGAGCATAATCTGTCCGCCGGTTACCGGTACGGCCTGCCCGGTTTCGTAGGTCTGATCCAGGATGTACAGGAGCGCCCGCATTACGTCCTGGATGCGGCAGCCCCGTTTCATCGGCACCTTATGCTCGTAAAAGCGGCGTACATCCTCCACGCTGCGAGCGCCCGGGACCTTCCCCGTCTTCAGATACTGGACGAAAAGTCCCCGTTTGGGATCCGACCAGAGGGGGCCGTCGAAGAAGTTGCCCGGACAGATCGCGTTTACCTTGATATTGAACTCCACCAGCTCCAGTGCGAAGCTCTGGGTCAGGCCGATGCCGCCGAACTTGCTGCCCGCGTAAGCGTAGTTCTTGTTGCTACCGCTTAAACCGGACTTGGAGTTGATCTGCACGATGTCCATGAAGGAGTCGGCGCTGAAGCGGTGCTGGATCTTCATTATCTCTGAGGCAACCTTGCAGCAGAGGAAGTATCCCCGGTAGTTCACCCGGGTTACGAAATCGAAGCTCTCCGCATCCAGCTCCTCCAGGCTGCCCGCCTTGAGAACCCCGGCATTACTGACAAGCAGGTCCAACCCACCGTAGCTCAATACGGTCTTCCTCACCATCGCGGCCACAGAGCTCTCCTGGGTCACGTCCGCTGCCACGGCCAGGCAGCGCCCGGCCCCGAACTGCCGGTTCAACTGCTCCGCTCTCTTGAGAGCCAGATCCTCATTGAGATCGGCTATAACCACGTGGGCGCCCTCAGCGACGAGAGATTGGGCAATCCCGGCGCCGAACCCCTGGGCCGCACCGGTAACCAGGGCGATTTTTCCCCTCACGCCCGTGGAAGCCCCGCCCGCAGCGGTATTGCCCGCAGAGGCGCCGGTGCTGACCCGTTTTCGGAACGCCTCTACTTCCCAGTTCCGAATGAACTGGACCTGATCAGCCGGCAGGGGACTGGAACCCCCGAAGGAGCGGCTCAAGATAGCGACCTTGACCGCATCGAGAAATACGGAAAGGGCGATCTCGGAGCTTTTTTTCGATTCCCCCCAGGCGAACACGCCGAGTTTTTCCACGCAGATAATGATCGGCAAGATGCCGTTGCGCCGGCGGTACTGCTGAACGGCCTCCTCGATGCAGCGGTACTGCTGCTCAAGGGATTCCCGTCTCGGGATGAACAACACCTCGTGGTTGCAGTACACGATATGATCCGGCGTGATGGAGGTCGACAGTTTCGCGAAAGCTGTCTTACTGCTCAAGAAAGAGGATACGGTGCTGCTGGCGTGGAAAGTGAGAATCGAGGAATGCTCGAAAAGCAGCATGCGCAGAGCCGGCGCCAGCTTTACCGCCCTTTCGCAGGCCGCCCTATGGCGGCCGGCTTCCCCGGCTGGAAACTCGGGCACAGGGCCCGAATGCTGCCGGATCTTTCGCATGAGGCGCTCTGTGGTGGAGCGGATCTCCTCATAACTCTCCCCGCCCACGCAGAGGCCGTGGTTTTCGAACAGCAGGACCTTGGGTTCTGTCCCGTGTTTCTTCCTGTAGGCCTTTGCCGCCTCCCGGGTTGTCCGGGCTAAGATGTATCCTGGATTCACCGTGGGAATCCACAGAAACCCGCCCCCCAGGATTCGCTTAGCAGCCCGCTCGCCCTGTTTGCTGCAGGTCAGGGCATTGATCAGGAGCGGATGGGTGTGCATGACATAGGTTGCTTCGAACAGGTCGTGAAGCAACGTTTCCACGCTGGGACGCTTCCACTGCTCTCCGGTTTCCCGGGCTGTCAGAAGGTCCTCCAGCACCTGGGCCTCCCGCTGCTTGGGATCCTCAGAGTACTCCCTCTCCCACATAGCCCTCAGAGGTTCCCGGTTAAGCTTGACAAAACCCTGTTCGTCGATGTCGGCCAGGGATACCCCGGATGCCTTGATGTACAGCTGTTTCTCTGTCTTGTACGAGCTGTTCCCGCCCCCGGCCAGGAGAAACTCAGGGTCGCAGCCGTAGTGATGAGAGATGGCGAGGAGGTCCTTCAGTTTCTGTTTGTTCACAGGTTATTTGTAACGCGGGCACTCGATTAAATCAACAGTGCATCCGGGGCTGGAGGGATCGGCCCGTTGCCCACGGCCACTGCCGGGGAGTTGGGCGTTGGGTTGAATCCCAGTGTTCCTGCCTGTAAAATGGCTCTTATTTGAAAAGCACTGGAGAGGTGTACGGTGCAAGAAAAAGCTCTTCCTCTACTGGTCGTTGGAAGCGTGAACATGGACCTGGTGATGCAGCTGGACAGGGCCCCCGAGGGTGGGGAGACGCTCCTGGGCCGGAGGCACAGCTATGTACCTGGTGGAAAAGGAGCCAATCAGGCGGTTGCCGCCGCCAGGCTTGG
>Ga0114922_10004051_pt1 | contig 13628 bp, 7 predicted proteins | sample AartaG_FD_100975 | JGI IMG/M metagenome (GOLD analysis project Ga0114922, IMG submission 100975) | Deep subsurface microbial communities from Aarhus Bay to uncover new lineages of life (NeLLi) - Aarhus_00045 metaG | ecosystem: Environmental > Aquatic > Marine > Oceanic > Sediment | place: Aarhus...
GCTCCGTTTTCATCACAAAGCCGACGAATCGCCGCCAGATATTCTGCACCGGCAACGTTTATTCCGCCTTCACCCTGAATCGGCTCAACCATAACTGCTGCAACCTCATCGCTGAAAGCCGATTCCAGAGCCGCAACATCATTAAACGGCACATAAACAAATCCCGGCAGCAAAGGCAGAAACCCTTCGTGATATTTCGGCTGCGCCGTCGCCGCCACCGTCGCAAAAGTCCTGCCGTGAAAGCTGCCTTCCGCCGTAATGAATTTATATTTCCCTTCTGCCGTGTAAAGCCGTGCCAGCTTCAGCGCTGCTTCATTCGCCTCGGCGCCGCTGTTGCAGAAAAAACTCTTTCCGCCGAACGCCCGCTCACTCAAAAGCTTGGCTAATTTGCCCTGCGGCTCAGAGTAAAACGTATTATCGATATGCAGAAGTTCTCCAGCCTGTTTGCGTATCGCCTCGACAACCTTCGGATGGCAGTGACCTATACCGCTGACCGCCCAGCCGGGAAACATATCGAGAATCTTATTGCCGTCAGCATCGAACATATAACAGCCCTCGCCTTTGACAATCACTCGCGGCAGACGACCGTAATTGGCGATAACAAACTTCTCAAACAATTCTATCGTTTCCTGCGTTTTCATAATTCGTAATTCTAAATTCTTATTTCTTAATAATCTGCGTTCCGATTCCTTCATCGGTATATATTTCAAGTAGCAGCGAATGTTCAATTCGCCCGTCGATTATATGCGCCTTTTTCACCGCCCCTTCCAGCGCCGTCAAACACGCCTCGACCTTCGGCAGCATCGCACCGGCGATAGTCCCCAAATCAATCATATCTTTAATCTGTTTTTCATCGGCGGTCGAGACTCTGCTGGCAGGGTCGTTCAAGTCGTTCAGTATCCCGTTTGTGTCGCTTACGACAACGAGTTTTTCCGCCTGCACCGCCGCCGCCACTTTACCTGCCGCACTGTCGGCGTTGACGTTTAATCTGCCGCCGGCCTTGTCTTTCCCGCCGGGTGCGATAACCGGTATGGTGCCGGCTGCACAGAGTGTCCTCAACAGACTGCCGTTTACTTCGACAACCTCACCGACCAGTCCCAGGTCAATCTTGCGTCCGTCTTCACCTGTCAGACGCAGCGTCCGGGCAGCAAGCACACAACTGCTGAGGGTGTGCAGACCCATCGCCTCACATCCTAATTCTTTCAGAGTCTCACAAATTGGCGTATTGACCTTATGCACTAATGTATGTTCTGCTATCGTCAGCGTCCGCTCATCGGTATATCGCCGGCCCTGCACCCATACCGCCTCCAGCCCCGCCTCGTTCATTGCCTTTGTAATCGCCTTGCCGCCGCCGTGAACGATAATCGGCTGCATCCCGACCGTATCCATAAACGCTACATCAGCTAACAGCTTTTTTTGCAGACCGGTATCATCGAGAACGCTTCCGCCCAATTTCACGACCACTATTCGGCCGCGAAAGCTGCGGATATATTCCATCGCCTCGATTAGCGCACCTGCCTTTGCAATCGCTTCTTCCAATGCATAACTCCTGAAAAATACCTTTAAACGAAGGAATAAGTCTATTATCACCCGCCCAATCCGTCAAGACAATTTACCCCCTTATCATTGCGTATTTGCTTAACTTTTCACTCGGCCTCCCGTTGGTTACTTATAGCGGATATAATTTCCGCGAAGGACACGAAGATTAAGTTAGTTATAAATAACGTTGAGAAAGGCAACACAGGCCCTGTTGCCTGGTGTTTTAAGATAGACCCTTCCCCGCCAGCCCCATTCTCTGTGGTCGCCTTCCCATATAACCGGGACAACTTTTTCATCGGACCATGTTCCCGTCTCGATGTCAAGCCATTTTAACTTTAGCTTCTCGGCAAGGACCCATGGATCAATATCAACCGCATAGTGGCCGGTAGGGAAATAAACCGCGTACTGGCTTCCGATATTCGCCATGCAATAGGCTTCTATTACAGACCTCACCGGGGTCTTGACGAACAAAAGATCATTATGCGGTTTGCAGGAAAAGATGTCCAGCTCTTTAAGCAGCACTCTCACCGCCCGCAAATTTAATTGTGCACGCTCATTAAGTCCCAGTCCCCAATTACCTTCCGAGCGGTGAAAACGGCCTGACGCGCATCCGCCAAAGATATTTCGCCACAATCGAGCTTCCGCTTCCTTGCCGGTTCCTGCAGAATAATTCAAACCCTCACCAGAACCGTAAATTTTTACGTTATTCATCGGCACCGGGCCGGCAACCTGAGAAGCCACCATACCTCTCCAGTACATAATGTTTTCCCAATGTGAATGTCCGCGCCCGCCTCGGCTATCCTGACAGTTTTGAGAAATGTCGATATATGAATAGAGCTTCGGATATGAAAGCACGAGCCGAACTGCTTGGGATGGATCAAGCTGCATGCTTGTAACATTTACACGCCTGCCCTTTTTACCGGCGGTGCGGTGTATAAACTCGGCCCAGTAGTTTTCCCAATCGCGGCCGACGCTGCTTTCATTGTTTATATTATAGATAACATGGTTGTATTTCAATGTGATGGAAAGCAATGTCTCTATGTATCGGCGCTGAAATTCCAGGAGCTTTTTATTATTATCCTTTACGCTGTTGTAGAAAACATCCCTGCTGTCAACACTGCCGACGGGCATATTGATATTGTTTTTCGGGTTCCAGGGATGATGAGGCCAACTCCTTCGTCTGATGTCAAACCAATCCCAGAGGGTCAGTTGGACTATGATGTCCCTTTTCTTTGTTTCATCCAGGAAGAATACGAGCTTGTTGCGGTAATCATCGCTCCACTGGTTCAGATCGTACTTTCCGTCTTTTAGTTTTTTGAACGCATAGATATTACCCTGGTCCCGGTCGGACATGGTATTTCGCACATAATTACCGCCGACCGAAACCATAAGGTCCAGGTGGTCTGTAAGCTGTTTGCCGGTCCACTGGTATAGATTGTCATTGTCGCTGCCGCCGATAAGCACGACAGGCTTGCCCTGATACTGCCAGTACCATGGATTTTTCGCGCAGGGTTGAATAGCTGAACTGTCATCCTGTGCAAGGGCCAATGACGACGATACCACCAGAAATAGTATTATCATTTGCTTTTTCACTTTTATATGTCCTTTCGTTTCTAAAGATGGGGATTAATGGAACAATAATAGCTTAGGCAGTATTTGTTTGTCAAGGCCAGGGCCTTTGATAATCTCCACAATCCTGTCCTGAGCATAGCCGAAGGATTTGCACTTTGATTTTTAATATTTGATTTGCTTCCGCGCCCTACGGTTCGCCCTGCGCCCTCATCGCAATAATCAATAAAAAAACAAGCTCTGGCCTTGCCGGAGCTTTCCGCTTCGTTTAGCCCCTTGCTATCAGGCTGTGTCGCAATTAGAATTTTGCAGTTTTCACCTTCGATTTTGAATGAAAAAAGAAGGTGTTCGGGGTTGTTTTTGGATTATGACACAGCCTGTCTGCAAGGGGTTCTACCTTCCAAAATCCAATTCCTGCGGAGTAATCTTAAATTTCCCTTCCCCCGAAGCCAGATTATACGAATTAAATCTTGTGGTTTTAGCGTAACTCAATATAATTGTAAACTAAGCTAGCAAAGACACTCCGCAACCAGACGGAATTAAGTTGCGACAAGAAAATGCAAACTTTTGCTTAACTTAAAGATAATATAATGAGATATATTAATTTGTTTTCCCTTTGCAGATTAAGGTATAAGAGTTGACCGTGAGAATTATTAGGAGATGTCAATATGTTAACTCGCCTCCAAATAGAAAACTTCAAGAATCTAGAAAATGTTGAAATAGAACTTGGCAAATCTGTTGTGCTAATCGGCCCGAACAACTCCGGAAAGACTACAGCGTTACAAGCACTCACTCTTTGGGATATCGGGCTGAAACTATGGAACGCAAAGCGAAGTGGCAAAGTATCACCTGAGAAACGCCCAGGAGTTACCATAGGTCGTAGTGACCTGATAACTATACCGATTCCAGAAATGAACCTCCTGTGGCAAAACTTGCATACGCGCAGTCATAGTGGCAAGGGTAAACAAATGAGAACTCAGAATATACGTATTGGTATTACCGTAGATGGCATAACAGAAGAGAAAGCTTGGTCTTGTGGCTTTGAGTTTGACTACGCTAATGACGAATTTCTTTATTGCCGCCCTATTCGTCTCGGAGATACCAAGCCGATAAAAAGAATGCATATCCCTCCAGAGGCAAATAAAACACGTGTCGCATTTCTACCAGCAATGTCAGGATTGACTGACGTCGAATATTACAAGCAACCTGGCGAGATTGGAGTACTGATAGGGCAAGGGCAGACCGCACAAGTCTTACGTAATTTGTGTTACCAACTCTATACGTCACCAGATGAAAATAAACCAAGTAAAGAATGGAATGCTTTGATTGGATATATAAGGGATTTTTTCGGTGTTATTTTGCTTCCTCCAAAATACTTCCCAGATCGGAGCGAAATAACCATGAGTTACGAAGACTCTTACGGTAATAAGCTTGACATCTCCGCTTCTGGGCGTGGTTTTCAACAAACACTCTTGCTTTTGGCTCATCTATATGCAAATCCTCATACGGTTCTTCTTTTTGATGAACCTGATGCTCATTTGGAGATTTTTCGACAACGACAAACCTACAAGTTACTTACAGATGTTGCTGAGAAACAGGGGTCTCAGATAATTTCTGCAAGTCATTCTGAAATTGTTCTGAATGAAGCAGCTGAAAAAGACATTGTAGTTGCATTTGTGGGAAAACCCCATCGTATTAATGGCCGAGGTAGCCAAGTGTTAAAAGCATTAAAACAAATAGGCTTTGATCAATACTATCTTGCCGAACAAACTGGATGGGTACTTTATCTTGAAGGTTCGACAGATTATGCAATTCTTCAAACATTTGCCAAAACACTTGGACATAAAGCAGCAAAGTTGCTTGAGTGTCCATTTGTATACTACGTTGCGAACCAACCGAGAAAAGCGTATGACCATTTCTATGGATTGCAAGAAGCTTGTCCCGATCTTGTGGGCATAGCAATTTTTGATAGACTCGAAAGTAAGCTTGATGACAAACCTACTCTAAGGCAAATGATGTGGCAATCTAACGAATTAGAAAATTATCTTTGTATGGAAGAAGTTCTTCTTGCTTATGCGCATGGTGAGGAAGCGGATGATTTGTTCGGAGCAGCTGAGGCAAGAGCCAGGAAAAAGGCTATGGAAGACTCGATTAAGAAAGTTACTGAAGCAATTGAGACCTTCGGCAAACCTAGTCCTTGGTCTCCTGACATTAAGGCTTCTAATGATTTTCTTGATCCTCTTTTTGAGAGCTATTTCAAGAAATTAAATCTGCCAAATTTATTGTTAAAAAATGACTACCATATTTTAGCCAGCCTGGTCCCAAAGGAAAAGATTGATCCTGAGATTACGCAAAAGTTGGATGCTATTGTTACTGTAGCAGACAAAGCTAGTCCTAAGAAAACCGTGTAGCCGGGTAGAGTGTGCAACTTGTTTGCCCACGCGGAATCATTCAACGCAGGAGATTGGACGAGTATTGAAGAAGCAGGGCGAAAAGCAAACAGGTTGAGGAATGCTAAATCATGAATAAATCCAGGAACGGCAGGTCAAATCGGTTTGTTTACACGAGAATCTTATTGGGCCTAATCGCTATGGGGTTGTTGTTGTGTGCGGTTACCGCAGCACAGGCAAGGCCACCGACCGAACCGGTGCTTCGTCATTCCGAAGTGGTCTTTATGTATGCCGCAGACGACGACGCCTATCGCGCCTACAATGCCACTTTTGTCGCCTGGGGCGGGGCGAAGACTGCCGAGCAGGTCAAGAGACATCATGACATAGGGCTGCGATGCACCGGTTCGATGTGGTGCCTGACCGCCGGCGCAGAGAACATCCACAAAAACGCCGCTCTGCGAGAAGCCTGTGCCGTGGATATTGAAGGCAAGCCGGTGGAAGTCCCCTGGCTTTTCGATCATACGTACCAGGGCACTAAGACTTACTTCGGCTGCACCAATCATCCTGAATTTCGCTCGTTATGCCGTCAGCGGGTGCGAGAGGCGATGGCCGGCAAGGCCGACGGCCTGCACGTCGATGACCACCTCGGAACCGCCGGTGCGGCGTGGTGGCAGGGCGGCGGTTTCTGCGACTGGTGCATGAAGGGCTTTCGAGAATATCTGAAAGAGCACGCCGACAAGGAACAACTTGAAAAGGAATCTGTCTCGGATATTGAGACCTTCGACTATCGCGAACTCATACGCAAATACGCCAGGACTCGCGCCGAGTACAAGAAAGTCCAGCACGAGATACCTCTGATGGAACTGTTCCTTGACTTTCAAGCTACGACGGCAGCTGAACACACGCGCCAACTCGGTTTGCTCGCGGCGGAAGTTGCCGGACATCCCGTGTTACTCAGCGCCAACGCCGGCATACCCAACAGAGCACACACATACGTTGTCAAGAACCTGACCCATGTCGTCTGCGAGGTCCGTCAAAACGCTCCGGCCGGCGTTGAAAGCATCGACCACGCCATCGAGGCGTACAAGATGGCCACAAAGCTCGGCAGGCCTCTTGCAGCTACCGCATCGGGACAGGACTGGGCTTTCGTCAAGCAGCAGAAATGCGAGGAGCTGGTACGCTTCTGGATTGCCCTGGCCTATGCTCACGGCCAGCGTTTTATGGTTCCCCACCCGAAACGGCAGTGGTGCTTCAACAAGGAGCTGGGAACACACCGGTACGCCGCCCCCATCGAGGCCTACGCCCCGATGTACCGATTCATCCGCGCCAAGTCCCTTTGGCTCGATGGTTTCGAAGCGGTCGAGCTAAAGCAACTGAACGCCCCGGAAAACGTACTCTGCACGACAAGACGCAAGGCCGATTCCGGGCAAATTGTCCTGCACGTTTTGAACCGCAATTACGATAAGGACAGCAAACGCTTTAATCCGCTGGCACAGGTTAAAATCAGCTTTGAAAAATCCGCAATCGCAAATGTCGCCGGGCAGGCGACGGTTGCGTCCTATGATGCTCCCCGGCAGAAAATTCCAGTCGCCAAACAGAACAGTGCGATAGAAATCACCCTTCCCGAACTGACATTATGGAGCTTGGTCATCTTTGATTAACGCTTTTTGACATTTTCCTGAGTTTATTGAAGGACCCAGCACCAATTACACCTATAGTTAAATCCAATTGGTGCTGTGGTTTGCGGCCAAGTCATTTTTGATTTTTACTTTGTAGTTTTGCATTTTGATTTTTAATATTTTTTTGATTTGCTTCTGCGGCCTCCGGCAACAACTCGCAATAATCAATGAACAGGGCAATCTCAGACCAAATAATCAATAGACAATAATCAATAATCGATTCAATCACCCTTCCCCCGAAGCCAGATTATATTTTTCCGCCTGTTCTGGCTGTAAATGCTTCTAGTAAAAGTGAAAGAGTTTACATATTCGAGACAGATTTGATAGTCTATTAGAAAAGAGGCCCAGCGGCGTAGCTGAACCAAGATATGCAATGTTATATGGGAAATGTCAGTTAAGGAATGTGTTCAATGAAACGTCGTACCTTTCTAAAACAAACAGGCGTAATGGCCGCGACAATGGCGCTGCCCGTTCGTGGGATGCTCCAGGCCGGACAGCTGTCCAATGCCCGCAAGAAACAGCCCGACAATACCTCACGTGTCCCGAAATTCACCTTTGCCGACACCATCGGGGAACAGGAAGCTCAACTCAAGACAAATCCGCTGATTCTCCGCTTTAAGAAGTCACGGAAGAAAATGGCCGACGATCCTCATCGACCGATCTATCACTATGTCAATCCGGAACACCGGCTCAACGACCCGAACGGACTCTGTTTCTGGAAGGGCCGCTGGCACCTGTTCTACCAGGCGTATCCCCCGGAAGACACTCGCCAACACTGGGGACACGCCGTAAGCGACGACCTTATCCACTGGCGCGACCTGCCCTATGCGATATACCCGAATCCGGAGCATGCCTGTTTTTCCGGTGCAACACTGGTCGAGAAAGACCGCGTCATCGCCATGTATCACGGGACGCGGGTAGGAAACATGGTTGCTGTTTCCAGCGATCCGCTGCTCCTGAATTGGGAGAAAGTTACCGGCAAGGCGGTCATCCCCATTAATCCAGATGAGTCAGTTCCTCCCTACCGTGTCTTCGACCCATGCATTTGGAAAAAAGGCAACATGTATTACTCGCTTTCGGCAGGCACGCTGCCGAATGGCCCCGGCGGTAAGCGAATTCGGGCCAATTTCCTCTGGCGTTCAAAAGACCTGGCGAAATGGCAGTTCATGCACCCGTTCGTCGAGAATGATCGCTACTCGCTCGTTGGCGACGACGGGGCCTGTCCCTACTTCTGGCCCATCGGCGACAGGCACATTCTCCTGCACTACAGCCATACCAGCGGTGGCAAATACCTGCTTGGTGATTACGACACCATGCGAGACAAGTTCGTCGTAACCAACGGCGGCGACTTCAACTTCGGACCGTCGTCGCCTTGCGGAGTCCACGCACCATCGGCCACACCCGACGGCAAAGGCGGCGTCATCGCGATCTTCAACATGAATCCTGGAAAACCCACAAAGGGCTGGAATCAGATCATGACACTGCCCAGGCGTTTAACGCTTGATTCAAAGGATGAACTGAACGAACTGAGAATCGAGCCCGCCGGGGACATCGAATCGCTGCGTTACTATCATCGACGCATAGATGCGATGAATCTGCCAGCCAACAAAGAGGTCGTGCTCAAGAGTATCCAAGGCAACGCAATGGAGCTAATTGCCGAGATTGATCCGAAAGGGGCGCCGATGGTCGAGATGAACGTCTTGCGTTCACCCGACGCCCGGGAGCACACCCGGATCATGTTCTTTCAGGACCGCGGGTACAGACATCGGGAATACGGAAGAAGTCATGCGCACCGCAGAAAAAGAAGCAGCTTAATTTCTATCGATTCATCCTATTCGTCGATTCTTGGGGATGTACGATCGCGAGCCCCCGAGACGGCCCCGGTTTTACTCGCAAAGAACGAGCCACTGAAACTTCGCGTATTTATCGACAGGAGCGTAGTCGAAGTATTCGTCAACGGCAGGCAATGCGTCGCGATGCGAGTCTACCCCGGCCGCAAGGACAGTGTCGGCGTATCCCTGAGAAGCCAGGGCAGGGACACCGTGCTCAAGTCACTCGATGCCTGGCAAATGAAGAATATCTACGCTTAGACCAAACGAGAAAGGCCTCTGAACAATGAACCGCAGGACATTCCTGAAGAGCGCGGGCCTGGCTACGTTGGGCGGGTCTCTCGCCGGGATCGGTCATATAAACGACACGCGGGGATCGGCTTCATCCACGAAGAGAATGCCCAACTTCGTCATCATCTTCATAGACGACATGGGCTACGGTGACATTGAGCCGTTTGGTTCGACAGTAAACAGCACGCCGCATTTGAACCGCATGGCGAAAGAAGGCATGAAGCTAACGTCCTTCTATATCGGCTGGGCGGCGTGCACCCCCTCACGTGCGTCGCTGATGACGGGCTGCTATGCCAGGCGCGTGGGCATGGACGGGAGGGTATGCTTCCCCGCCGAGGCGCGCGGGCTCAATCCTGATGAGATCACTATTGCTGATGCGTTGAAGACGCGAGGCTATGCGACCGGTTGCTTCGGCAAGTGGCACCTTGGCGATCAGCCCCAATTTATGCCTGCCAGACACGGATTTGATTATTACTACGGCATTCCATACTCGAACGACATGTGGCGGCTCCATCCGAACAACAAGAAGCACAATTTCCCGCCGTTGCCGCTGTTGCGAAATGATGACGTGGTTGGAACCGTCGAAAACGGTCGCGACCAGGCACAACTCTGCAAGCAGTTTACCGAGGAAGCAGTGTCGTTCATCCGCAAAAACAAGGATCGCCCGTTCTTTGTCTACCTGCCTCATGCCTTCATTCATCATCCTCGCTTCGCACGTAAGGAATTCATGGAGAAAGCGGAAAACGAAACTGAGGCGCAGATCGAGGAAACGGATTGGAGCACCGGACAAATCCTCAAAACGTTGCGTAATTTAAACCTCGAGGAGAAAACTCTGGTTATATTCACATCCGACAACGGCGGTTCACGAGGCACAAGCATGGGGCCTTTGCGAGGCGGTAAGGGCGGGCCGGTTTATGAAGGGCACATGCGCGAACCCACCATTGCCTGGTGGCCCGGCAGAATTCCTCCTGGATCCGTATGCGACGAAATTGCCAGTACGATAGATATTTTGCCGACGTTCGCAAAACTCGCGGGCACACAGATGCCGACAGACCGCGTCATCGACGGCAAGGACATATCAACACTTTTGTTCGCAGAACCGGGCGCCAAATCGCCCCACCACGCCTTTTTCTATAGAGCCAGGGGTGTACGATCGGGAAAATGGAAATTCCTGATTAAGGGCAAGGGCGAACTTTACAATCTTGAAGAGGATATCGGTGAAAAGAACAATGTCGCCTCTCGGCATCCGGACACTGTGAAGCGCCTGCGGAACCTGCTTCAACAGCACGTTGATGATTTGGAAAAGAACAGTCGACCCGCCGCTTTTGTCGAAAATCCCAAACCTATAATTCCTTTTCCCAAACAGTGACCGGTGCAACCGACGTCGAGGAGAAGGAGAATATTATATTAAATAACCAGAGCAGTTGGTATAATAATCATTTTCTCTTAGACAAATTTGATACTACTATCAGAATGATATCTTGAGTCTAGCGGGGTTTATTTTACGGGGGGGCAAAATTAAAGGTATCCAGCCATATTTCGTTCAACTAAACCTGTCCTGCCTGCCCTGAGCGAAGCGAAGCGCAGTCGAAGGGAGCAATGTCGAAGGGGTCAATTATAAATATTCAATGATTTTATCCTTGCAAAGACGGGCATTTAGGTTTATAATTGTTTTAATAATTTAATAGCGGCGGACAAGCGGTTAAATCGCCTCTGTAGGGCTTTTGACGAGCTATTATCTTCAAAAGCAGGAGAAAAAGTGAAAAGAAAATCAAATCTTTTAGCGGTGGTTGTTTTTGAATGCTTATTAACCGCTGCAATAGCAGCAGCCGGCGGGCCGTCCATTGAATGGAGCAAAACCTTTGGGGATATATTCCATGACGGCGGAGAATCTGTCCAGCAGACCAGCGATGGAGGATATATTATTGCTGGAGCAACCTATTCCTATGGAGCAGGCGCCTCTGATGTATGGCTTATCAAGACAGATGCTGATGGCAACGACATCTGGAAACAGACCTTCGGAGGAAGCGGTTGGGATACTGGATTACGTGTCCAGCAGACCAGCGATGGGGGATATATCATTGCTGGATATACCGATTCCTATGGAGCAGGCTTCGGCGATGTATGGCTCATCAAGACAGATGCTGACGGCAACGAAGTATGGGACAAGACCTTCGGGGGAAGTTCTTCCGACATTGGATATTCTGTCCAGCAGACCAGTGATGGGGGATATATTATTACTGGAGGCACCTATTCCTTTGGAGCAGGCAACATGGATGTATGGCTCATCAAGACGGATGCTGACGGTAACGACATCTGGGACAAGACAATCGGTGGAAGCTCTTGGGACACTGGCTCGTCTGTCCAGCAGACCAGTGATGGAGGATATATTATTGTTGGAAGTACCGATTCCTATGGGGCAGGACTCGATGATGTATGGCTCATCAAGACAGAAGCTGACGGCAACGACATCTGGAAAAAGACCTTCGGAGGGAGCAATCTAGACATTGGCTTGTCTGTCCAGCAGACCAGCGATGGAGGATATATTATTGCCGGAGAAACCGAGTCCTACGGAGCAGGCGGCAGAGATGTATGGCTCATAAAGACAGATGCTGACGGAAATGACATCTGGAAAAAGACCTTCGGAGGAAGCAATCACGATAGGGGATGGTCTGTCCAGCAGACCAGTGATGGAGGGTATATTATTGCCGGAGAAACCGAGTCCTACGGAGCAGGCGGCAGAGATGTATGGCTCATAAAGACAGATGCTGACGGTGAGATAATCTGGGACAAGACCATTGGGGGAAGCGATAACGAATCTGGACATTCTGTCCAACAGACCAGCGATGGGGGATATATTATTGCCGGATATACCTATTCCTATGGAGCAGGCTACAATAATGATGTATGGCTTATCAAAACAGAGGCTGACTGCGTTAATCAGCCGAGAGGTGATTTGAATGGCGATTGTAAGGTTGACTTTAAAGATGTTGCCGCTATGGCTTCTGAATGGATGACCTGCGGCCGCCACCCCAGTATGCAATGTTGGTAAAAAATATGAAAAGAAAATCAAATCTTTTAGCGGTGGTTGTTTTTGAATGCTTATTAACCTCTGCAATAGCAGCAGCCGGCGGGCCGCCCGTTGAATGGGACAAGACCTTTGGGGGAAGCGATTGGGACTTCGGAAATTCTGTCCGGCAGACCAGCGATGGGGGATATATCATTACTGGATATACCAATTCCTATGGAGCAGGCGGCTGGGATGTGTGGCTTATCAAGACAGATGCTGACGGCAACAACATCTGGGACAAGATCTTCGGGGGTAGCTATACCGACTGGGGAGATTCCGTCCAGCAAACCAGCGATGGAGGATATATTATTGCTGGAGGTACCTTCTCCTTTGGAGCAGGCAAAAATGATGTGTGGCTTATTAAGACAGATGCTGACGGCAACGACATCTGGGACAAGACCTTCGGGGGAAGCGATGGCGAAGCTGGATATTCTGTCCAGCAGACCAGCGATGGGGGATATATTATTACTGGAGCAACCTCGTCCTATGGAGCAGGCAGTACTGATGTATGGCTCATCAAGACAGATGTTGACGGCAACGATGTATGGGACAAGACCTTCGGGGGAAGCTCTAGCGACTATGGACATTCTGTCCAGCAGACCAGCGATGGAGGATATATTATTACTGGAAAGACCTGGTCCTACGGAGCAGGCAACTGCGATGTATGGCTTATCAAGACAGACTCTGACGGCAGCGAAGTATGGAACAAGACCTTCGGGGGAAGCGAGCACGACAGGGGCTGGTCTGTTCAGCAGAGCAGCGATGGAGGATATATTATTACTGGAGAAACCCGCTCCTACGGAGCAGGCGGCGAGGATGTATGGCTCATCAAGACAGATGCTGACGGTAACGACATCTGGAACAAGACCTTCGGTGGAAGCGGTGGTGACTCTGGATATTCTGTCCAGCAGGCCAGCGATGGGGGATATATTATTGCTGGAGATACCACCTCCTACGGAGCAGGCAGTTATGATGTATGGCTCATCAAGACAGATGCTGACGGCGAGAGAATCTGGGACAAGACCTTCGGGGGAAGCTCTTGGGACGCTGGATATTCTGGCCAGCAGACCAGCGATGGGGGATATATTATTACTGGAATAACCCGCTCTTATGGTTTTGGAGTAGGCATTTCTGATGTATGGCTTATCAAGACAGAGGCTGACTGCGTTAATCAGCCGAGAGGTGATTTGAATGGCGATTGCAAGGTTGACTTTAAAGATGTTGCCGCTATGGCTTCTGAATGGATGACCTGCGGCCGCCA
>Ga0114922_10004052_pt1 | contig 13628 bp, 17 predicted proteins | sample AartaG_FD_100975 | JGI IMG/M metagenome (GOLD analysis project Ga0114922, IMG submission 100975) | Deep subsurface microbial communities from Aarhus Bay to uncover new lineages of life (NeLLi) - Aarhus_00045 metaG | ecosystem: Environmental > Aquatic > Marine > Oceanic > Sediment | place...
CCACAATGAACGCAATTATACAACCTAAAATAATCTTCTTGCTTGAATTTGTAATTATCCTTAGTTTTTAAAAACTCTATTACTTCTTCATTAGTTATAAAATTATCTGGGTCGATGTCTCTGCAGGGACAATTATAATCTTCATTCATTTTAGATTTTTATAGTAGTAGTTCGAATATATCCTTAGCTTTAGGTTTTATTTTGCATAATTTACTATATCTTGCTAAGACCCACCAGCAGCTCGGACAATATGTTGTACAATAATCGCCACCTGCTTCATCAAAGTCACCCAATCTTTTACGTGCTATTTTGTCAATGACATCAGTACGATGCATATAACCAAGACCACCACCGCAACACCAGTGAGGGATGTCTACGACTTCGTATCCGCTTTTTTCTAATGTGTTATTTACAAATTTATCAATACCTTTCGTGCCACGATTCATTAGTTGACAGAGGTGTTGCACCCCTACTTTTCCTGACTTTTTGGTTTCAGAAGGTTTTAAGTACTCTGAGATATATTTAAATTCTACTTCTGATTTCATTGAAGGCTTGTAATATTTATTGAAAAGAAAGTAACAAGCAGGACATAAGCAAATTACTGTTTTGAATTTTTCAAAAATTTCTATATTTTCTTCTTTACAAGTTTCAAACTCTTGAAAACAACCAGATGCGAACCAAGGCCACCCACAACATATTTCCTTATCTAAGATTTTAAAATCGACTTTTTGTTTTATCAAATATTTAAGTGAATGCTCAGTGTATCTTGGAATCCGTATTGTCGAAAGACAACCCATATAAAAAAGAGTGTCAGACTCTTTAGGGATTCCTTCTGGCGTTCTAATACGCATTTTATTCGAAGGATATGGCGTGCGATATTTGCGGAAACTTTCTATCATATCATCAAGACCTTCAACGCTATTACCATCTTTGAGAAATCTTTGTTTTAAAAGAAGGCGCTCTTCTTCTGTGTTGCATTCACCGCAATGAACGCAGTTATAAAGCTTATAGTAATCTTCTTGTACAAATTTTAAGGTTTCTTTGCTTTTTGTTAAATTCCTAACCTGATCATCGCTCAAATAATTATCGGGGTCAACTTCCTCGGTAGGAAAATTTTTTCTCCCTTTAATTCTTTCTTTTAATGTATTCACCTAAAAATTGAAATTAAGAATCTTTATTAAAATGTGGTTTAAAGTTTATAGCCTTGGTATGAGTGTTCTGCTGTTGAACTATTCTTTTTTAACTTTCACATCAGTTCTTTGGATTCCTACTTCTTTATTTCTCGGAATCACCGTTCCGCAGTTGTCTTTTTTAGATTCGCTTTCTTTGAAGGCTTTATCTAATTCGTCTTCTAATTCATCATCTGTCATTTCTATATCTGGCATATAATATTAAGAGAACCCGAATTATTTAAGGATTTTATTTATAAAAAATTGATTTGTTTAATATAAATCGCTAGGTTTAACACAAAAAGAAAGAAAAAAAGTTAAAATTAATATAATTTATTTATTAAAGTATTCTAAGACTGCGTTCTCTTTTTCAAGAGGTCTCCTTTCCGGAACGAGCACATACTCTGTATTTATTGTTTCGTAAAAATCTGATCGTAGATACAAGTTGCAATAACAAGCCCCAAATTCCTTCACATCATCAGGGGCGTAATCACATGGGCAAATTAGATCTCTATCCAAATCTCTATTGCCTGAAGCAAGACGACAGGGACAGGATTGATAGCCGTGTTTTTTCTTATTTTCTACTAAACCATCAATTAAATTATCAAATGTAACTTGATCTTTGTTTAAAATCCAATCATTTTTTTGACTGACAATCTTTACGTACTCTTTCATTCCTTCTTTAGTTTCCATGTCCATTTTAATTTCCTCCGGGTTTCAATAACTCTTCGTATTTATTTGGATCGTATCCAATAACAAATTCATCGTCGCAAACGAGAAAAGGATAGGCGATTCTGTCTGGTTTGTATTTCTCTCTTACATATTTTAATAACTTTATTTTTTCGCCTGAATCGATTTGATCAAGATCGACATATCTATACTTTACATTCTTGTCTTTTAAAAGAGTTTTGCATTTCTTACACCACATACAAGTAGAAAGCGTAAAGATCATTACATCATGAGCATTGTCTGCCCCATCAACTTCTTGCGCAAGTTTTTCTATAAATTCTGGGAACATTTTTTACACCTTATTTATTTGTTTAATAATTTTGAATTATTTTAATTAGATTTTATTACTTTTTGCTAAGTTTACTCTCCAATTTGGGTCTATACACTCGTAAGCACTTTCTGTGAGCTTTCTTATATCGCTATCACACGATGATAAAAGAATACCTAAATGTTCTAAAGCCCTCTTATCTCCGATCTTCATCAAACTTTCAACAATTAAAAATAAACGACTTTTATCTTGCTCGTCTTCCGGTTTTTCGAGTTCTTTTCTTAACAGCTCTACAATTCGCAAAGTAGCTTTCGCGTTTTTAATTTCACCCATTGCTTCTATTATTCTGTTTATGACAATAGGGTCTTTTTCTAATCTTAAAGCTCTTGCCAATAAATTTGTTGCTCTTCCATCTTTAAAACGCCCAATAACTCTAGCAGCAGAAGCGCGTTCCATTATCTCTCCATGAAATAAATTTTTCATAGCAAGGTCGTATTCATTATCTCTATCCTTAGAAGTATTAGAATTCATTAAGTAAGAAAGATTGTACACACTTTAAAATTTGATTTTTATAAATTATTAAATTTTTTCGTAAAAATTGTTATTTTATTTGATTTTTTAGATTAAAATCATTTGATATAAAACTTATCGTGTCTTTAATATAATTTAAGTAAGAAATGATTACTTTTTTATTGCCATGTCAAAAGATTCCATTCTTTGTGTGTCGTATTTCGATACTATTCTCGGACCAAATACGCTCTATTGTAATTCCACATTAAATAGTAAAGAACACCCTGATTTAGGAAGAATTCTGGAATTTTCTGATGAAGAGGGAAATTTTGTATTTACTTTTCGAAGATATCAAACGATAAATCACATTTTTTATATCGATTCAGAATACGCTCGCGGTGGAAAAGAACTGTTAATGATTACATATTTGATTAGAGCGGCTTATTTCAAAGATGAGATTACTGATGTTTATAATTATTTATTATCTAAAGCTCCAGATCTTGAAATGTTTGCTTCTGAGCTTAAAAATTTTAAGGGCCTTACAGAACTTCTTCACAGTAATAAAGATCGAACAAATCAAAAAAATATACTAGGCTTAGCTCCGAAAAGATTTAAAAAAGATTTCTTAAACATTTTTAACAGATATATTGAAAAAATGACTCCACAAATAAATATAACTTCTCATTTATTAGCTAAAGGAGACTTAAAGAAAGTTTACATTTTTGGTCCAGAAAATGCAGGGAAGACTACTTTCGTAAAGAACTTAGAGGTTATACAATTCCTTCAATATAAAAACAACGCAATGAAAAGAGATTTAGCCAATAAAATTTATGACTTTGTAATTGATAACATCGAAATCTTAACATACGAATGTATTGAAGATGATACAAATGGAAAAATTGTAAAGCTATATGAAGATTGTTTGGATAATGCTCAAGGTTTCATTTTAATCTTTAACGCGTCCAATAAAGACTCGATCAAAGAAACTATCGAAATGTTTCGATTTGTCTTAAACAAGTGCTTGGATAAGGGAGAATACATGCCTGTACTCATTATTGGCAACAAATTTCATGGCAAAGAAGAAATAACTCCCGATTTGATTTATGAGAATTTTGACATGGATGAATTGGCGAAGTGTGGACTTCTTATCCATTATTTCTCCATTGATGTTCTTAGCGAGAATGAAAAAATTATTGAAGCAATTCGCTGGTTGCTAAAACAAATAATTTAGATATTCATTCGCATTCATTACTTCAATATAATTAAAATTTCCAATCGAATACTTTGCTTTTCTCATTTGTAGGGAGATTTCCACTTTCTAAAATAAAGGTCATACTTTTTTAATAAATCTTTGGGATCCAATTGGCGTTCTTCTTGGATAGCCTTTAGCGCTTCAAGAACGATCTCCGTTTGTAAAAGTTGAAATTCTTGGCCCTTCATATCGCTCGTAGTAAGATATCGATTACCAACTTCATTAGCTTTTAGCTTATCCATAGTATTAATGTTATATACATCCATAAAATAACCAATTATGAATGTACCAAGCAATAGAACGGGAAACGCTAATATTAACATCCAAATTGTTATCTCAAAAGCTAAAGAGATCAATGAAATCGCACTCACGCTAGATACAACAATCGTGTAATAAGATTGACCTAATTTTAATCGAGATAATTGTCTTCCGATAAAATGCGCGCTCTTCACTCTTTTTACTACATTTGATTTTTTCAATCTTAACATATAATCACATCCAAATACACTTTATTTACATTTTGATAATATAATATGCTTTATAAAAAATCTTCGTGGAAAACCGATTTGTTATCATATTTCTCCTTAATTAATTTATAGATTAGAAGGTGAACTTTTTTTATTGAAGGTGTGTATTTTATAAATATTATGAGTAAAATGCAAATACCTATTATTATTACAAAAGAAGACTGTCACAGGTGCCATGAATTAGTTGACTGGTTAAAAAAATACGATGTTAAATACATTGAACGAGATATAAACGACGAAGAATTCGTTCACCAGCTAACACACGACGAGAATTTTCTAAAAACTTTCTGTGACGCCGATGGGTGCGTCGTCAATACGCCTGTTGTAATAATGAATGGAAAATATTGGTTCAAAGAACTCTGGGGCATTTCTGGGCTTAGAGAAAAAGAATCTAAGAAATTATTTGGAGTTAAATAATTGTTTATTTTTTTAAATTTTATTTTTTTAAATCCATAGCAGACTTTTTTATTTCTTAAGCTCTGCTAATCTTTTTATAACTTTTCTAATTGTTCTTAATCCTTCTTCATCGTTTTGAACGCCTTCCTTACCTTTATCGTTACTCCATAATGAAGCGCCCAAATTCGCTCCGAATGCGCCACCTGATACGGAAACCACGTGATTTTGTTGGTAGAAATCTAGAATGCTTCTTATCGCAATTTCTTGCCCTCCGCTTCGATCACCGCCTACTGCAAGAGCAGTACCATATTTTCCTTTAAATACATTCGGATTTTTAGCGACTAATCCACGACAACGATCTAATATTGTTTTAAGTTGCCCTGAAAGATTTCCTTGAAATACGGGAGTTCCGAATAATAAGAATTTTGCTTCTTCTAATTTAGGATAAAGGTCTTGAACATCATCTTTATGAATGCATCCTTTTTTTTCTCTAACGCAATAATTGCAATGTATACAAAATTTGATTTCTTTCCCCTTTACTGTCCAATACTCAGTGTTAAAACTAAATTTTTCTGCAGCATACTTTAGTGCGTACTGAACGGCAAAATCTGTTCCTTGTTTTCTTGGGCTTCCACAGATTCCCAACAGTAGGTTCTTATTCTCCACCATAATTAATATTAAAAATTTCTTCCTTTATTTATTATTAATCATTTTTATTCTAAAAAATGTTTTAAATTCTACTTAACTACTAATAATTGATTTTATGGATTCTCAAAAATCGTGCTTAGCAAGAATCAAAATTAAATTTCCAGATCAGATATGGATTTCGCACATTTTCAAGGAATTCCGTGAAATTCGAATGGAAATCGAAAGTTTTCTTCCTTACGATTTTGAAAAATCGATTGGGAATTCTATTATTGAGATTTTTCATTATAATATAGACCTATTAATAGATGAGGTTAAAAACCATAAATCTGTTTTTGATTTTAGCATTTTGGAAAAGGAAGAGAATCGAGTTAAGTTTAACGTAAAAACAAAGGACCCATTTTTGTTAGATGCTATAATTAAATGTGGCGTGTTAGTTAATTTCCCCGTGCGAGTAAGAGACGGATACGCCTTCTGGAGGCTAATATCGACTAGAGAAAGGATAGATGAGCTGTTAACTCTTTTTGAACAAAAATCAGTAAATTTTACTCTCCTTAAAATTGGTAATTCTCCATATATTCTTGACGATAATAAAAATAAGTTAACTTTTAGCGAATCCAATGTATTGGATAAGGCAATATCCTCAGGATTTTTTGAAATTCCTAGAAAAATATCTTTAGAAGCGTTAGCTAACGAACTAGGAAAATCAAAGTCAGCTTTATCTGTTATGTTAAGAAAGATAATTAAAAAGAAAGTAATAATTGAAACCTAAACGAGAAACTCAATATTAGCAAAAAAAAGCTAAGAAAATAAAAAATATATTCATACCCATTCTTCCTTAAAAATAGTCCCTTCAACGCTTACTATTATATACTTTATCGGCACTTTTCTTTTCGCTCTTTTTGCAGCCTCTTGAGCTAGCCCTAGTAAGCCACCACAACAAGGGATTTGCATCCTCATAACTGTTAGAGTGTTTATTTTTGCTTCGTCAAACCAAGCTCTAATCTTTTCGATGTAAATTTCTCTTCCTTGGTCGAGTTTAGGACAAGCGATCGCTATAGAATGTCCCTTTAAATATTTGTTATGGTATTCACCAAGAGCATAAGCAACGCAGTCAGCCGTAAGTATCACATCTGCTCCTTGAAAGTATTCCGCTGCTGGATTTATTAAATGCATTTGAACGGGCCACTGTCTTAATTCAGTAGAGTTTTCTCTGGTGATAACAGTCTGTTCCTCAGGTTCGTCAAATACCATTGTTTCACCAGACGCACAACTGCATACGTGATTTTCAAGTGTTATTTCGGGCCCTTCCGAAGCACAACCGCATTGGTGGGAATGTTCGGCAACAATTTGCTTCGCTAGATTTAATTTTTCCTCCTCTTTTTGCGACAAAGATTCTAAATGTTTCTCAACTTCTTCTTCGTCAAATTCTAACGCTTCTCTTTCAATAATCTCAAGAGCCCCTTCAGGGCAGTCTCCTATGCAAGCACCTAAACCATCGCAAAAAACCTCGTTTACAACTTTAGCTTTGCCGTCTATTATTGCGAGCGCGCCCTCTGCGCATCCTATGACGCATTGTCCACACCCTGTACACAAGTCTTCATCGATTTTAATTATTTTTCTTAAAATTCTTTGATGTTCTGTTTCAGTCATAATTAGCAAAAATGTAAAATGAAATATAATTTTGAATTCGAACATGTTCATTAATTGTAATTCTGCTGTTAATATTCATAATAAAAACTTTAAAATAAGATAACAAAGCTAATTAACTTATGAAAGTTGTCATATTGGGAAATAATGTTGCTGGAACTTTTTCTGCTCAAAACATTAGATTTCTCAACAATGAAGTAGAAATTGAGATTTTTACTCAAGAAACCTATCCTTATTATTCGAGGGTTCATCTTCCAGAATTAATTCCCGGGAAAATTAAAGCCGAAGATTTAACCGTTTTCGACGAAGAATGGTACAAAAACAAAGATTTGAATTTGTATTTGAATAAAAAAGCAGTAAACATCGATCCAAAGAATAAAACTATCCTTTTTGAGAAGGATGGCGAACCAGTACCATATGATAAGCTGATCCTTGCTTTAGGAAGCACTCCAAATATTCCACCTATTAAAAATGCAAGAGAAATGAAGGATGATAATAAAGGAGTTTTCACTTTACGGACTATAGACGATGCACTAAAGATCAGAGATTTCATTGAAAAATTTTCTGTAAAGAAAGCTATTGTTATTGGCGGGGGTCTTTTAGGCTTAGAATTAGCCAGTCAGATCAACGATTGTAACTTAGAAACGACCGTTGTCGAATTTTTCCCCCGATTGCTACCAAGACAGCTAGATGAAGAATGCGGTACGATGCTAAAAGATGAGATTGAAAGTAGAGGAATTAAAGTAATATTAAACGCCGCAACTGAAGAAATTTTAGGAGATGGAATGTTAAATAGCATAAAATTAAAAGATGGAAGAATATTCGATTCTGATATAGTGTTAATTCAAGCAGGGATTCGACCCATTATAGATTTGGCAAAAAGCGCTAATATTAAAACGGATCGAGGGATAATTATTAACGAATTTTTAGAAACAAGCGAAAAGGACATTTACGCCGTTGGAGATTGCGTGCAATTTAAAAACCAAATCTGGGGAATAATACCCGCTTGTATGGAACAATCCAAAATTGTAGCCGCTTCAGTTCTCGAATTGAAAAAAGTTGAATACGAAGGAACTACGCCTAAAAATACTCTTAAAATCGTAGGGTTAGAACTAACCTCGATTGGCACTATTGACCCTATAAAAGAAGAAGGGGCTGGTTGGGAAATCTTAAGAAAATCTGATAAAGAAGATTGTTGCTATCAAAAAATTGTGCTGAAAGATAATAAACTCAAAGGAGCAATTCTGTTTGGCGATAATAAAGCAATTTCTTATGTTTACAAAAAGATGGAACAAGATGTGGATAAAGATGAACTCAAAAAGTTGCTTGAATTATATATTTACGAGTGCTCTAACTGCGGCGCAGAATACGACGAATCTAAAATGGACGTTCTTTTTAAAAATTTACCAAAAGATTGGAGATGTCCAAACTGTAAAAACCCAAGAGAAGGGTTTAAAAAGAAAAACACAGATTAGAGTGAGAAAATGTCAATTTATCGATGTCGAAAATGCAATTTTTTATATGTAGACGACGAACAAAATGTCTGCTTCGAAGATTTAGACGATGATTACAATTGTCCTCGTTGTAGTTGTTCAAAAAAAATGTTTACTAAAAAAGAGCTTCCAAAATAAATTTGAATACAAGCTACTATTATTAAAATATATAAATAAAAAATTAAAAATAAGATACATAAAAATTTTTATCTGAGTTTTGAAAAAATTTATTTAAATTTTTTTCTCTCTTCCATAAAAACTGTTTATACTTAATCAACATCAATTTTTATGCTCAGAAGCAACGATTTAATTAGATTAATTTATAAAATATTAAATTAATATTTTTAATATATATTCAATTAACACATCCATAGATTATTAAAAATCAAAATAAAATAATGGTTATTTATTATGGCTAAATGGGAATGTAGTGCGTGTGGATACGTTTACGACGAAGAAAAAGAAGGAACAAAGTTTGAAGATCTGCCCGATGATTGGGTTTGCCCAGTCTGCGGCGTAGACAAATCTTTCTTCTCGAAAATATCCGATTAGTTCATTTTAATAATTTTTAATAATTTTTTATATTTTTTTCTATTTTTCTCAAACAATTTGCTCTTTTTAGTTTCAAATCTTCTAATAAATTTATAAGATAAAGAAATTAAATTTATTAAAAACAAAAAGAAAAATAACTTAAATAACAATTTGAAATAAAATTAGAGGTAAAAGAAATGGATTTTAATTTAACAGACGCACAAAAAGCTTTACAAAAAAAAGCCAGAGAATTTGCCATTAAAGAAGTTCTACCCGTTTCATTCAGTTATGACGAGCATGAAATGATGCCTATGGATGTTATCAAAAAAGCCTGGAAGGCAGGACTAACAAATCTGGGAGTTCCCAAAGAATACGGCGGACAAGGATATGGTTTAATGGAAGCCGTAATAGTTGTCGAAGAGATCGCTGCAGCTTGCCCGGGGACCGCAACTTCAATTTTTGACAACGATCTAGGCGCGGGACCAATCGTAATTGGAGGGAACGAAGAGCAAAAGAATAGAGTATTAAAGGATATAACAGAAAACTTCAAATTAATCGCATTTGCCACTTCAGAGCCAGGTATGGGGAGCGATGTAGCTGGAATGCAATGTCGCGCTGAAAAGGCTGAGAATGGCGGATACATTTTAAACGGTACGAAGTATTGGATCACTAACGGAGGGTATTCTGATTTTGTTTCTGTTTTTGCCACTGTGGACCCAGAGAAGAAACATCGCGGTATAGCAGCTTTCATCGTGCCAACAGATTACGAAGGCGTGAAAACAGGACCTCATATTCCTAAATTGGGACAAAGAGCATCTAACACTTGTTCTGTGGTATTGAAGGATGTAAAGATACCTAAAGAAAATGTTTTAGCAAAACCCGGTCGAGGATTTCTATTAGCCATGCAAACCTTTCAAAATACTAGACCTGCTGTTGCTGCCTTTGCGATTGGATGCGCAAGATCGGCAATGGAATACGCGATTGATTACGCTCAAAAGAGAGAAACTTTCGGTAGGCCAATAGGAAATTACCAAGGTATTCAATTTAAATTAGCAGAAATGTATAAAGACATCGAAGCAGCGAGACTTTTAACTTATAAAGCGGCGTGGGAAGGCGACCAAGGCCTTGATAGTAACCTAACGTCTTCTATGGCCAAAGCGTTTGCTTCAGATGTTGGAATGAACGTAACTACTGAGGCTATTCAAGTTTTTGGAGGGTACGGATATATTAGAACCTATCCCGTCGAAAAACTGTTTAGAGACGCTAAGTTATACCAAATTTACGAGGGTACTTCGGAAATTCAGAGAATAGTAATTGCAAGGTTTATTATGAAGAAATATCAACATGCAATGCCTAATTTATTTGAAATTCCGCGAGTAGAAATACAAGTAGAAAAAAAATCTGAAAAAGCCCCAGCTAAAGTAGAAAAATCCAGCGCCGAATTGGGCGGAAAATATAAGTGTTTAATATGTGGCTATATTTACGACCCAGTTAACGGCGATCCGGATAGTGGAATAGCACCTGGAACTTCTTTTGAAGATATCCCAGATGATTGGTTCTGTCCCATATGTGGAACTGATAAATCTAACTTTGCGAAAATCTAAAAAATTAATTTTTTATTACTTATTTTTTAAATTACATTTTTACAAAATATTGAGATATTCTCATTTAACTATTTCATTCCAATGATCTTTTTTGCTGTATTCAAAAAATTCGAGCTAATCATTGTTGGTTTTATCCCTTCAACTTCTAATTCGTGAAGGTGCTTCTTACCATGACCACTAATCAAATAAGCAGTTTTGGATCCTGCATTAATCCCAAATAAAATGTCTGAAGGATGGTCCCCAATTACCCAAGAATTAATTATATCCACATTCCATCCATCAACAATTTCTCTAATATATTTTATTTTTGGTTTCTTACACTCACATTTATCTTCTTTTACATGTGGACAGTAAAAAGTTCTTTCTATCCTTATCTGATTCTCTTTTAATATCCCAATCAAGTGATCATTGAATTTATGGAATTCTCGATCGGTATAATATCCTCTTCCAATACCAGATTGATTTGTGACGATAAAAAGAAGGAAATTCTTTTGTAAAATTTTTAGGCCTTCAATGACTCCAGGTAAAAGCTCGAAATCTTCTATTTTATAAGCGTAATCTTTATCTTCTATTAATGTTCCATCTCGATCTAGTATAATTGCTTTAATCTTTCCCATATTAAATAAGATTACATTTCAACCAATTTAACTTTGATCTACATATTCTACTGAGATTAGAAAATATGAAAAATTTCAGATATTAAAAGAAAACGAATATTATTACTGCCAAATATGCAACTCCTAAAATTATATGATATATAGCGAAAATTCCGCCAGTTTTTAGCAATCTTTTATAGTTCATTTCGTCTACACAATACTTCGCTGATAATTCAAGGGTCATCATATCAGCAGCTGATCCTTGAGGTAATATATTTCCTCCCAAGTTTATTCCTAATATGAATGCAACTAAGATAGGCGTAGCTGAAAATCCAGCATCCATTAACACTTGTAAAATGGGAAGAAATAGAATAGTCACCGGAAGATTATCAAGAAGTCCAGATAGAATTGAAGTTATCACTAGAATAAAAATGCATAATAAAAAAAGATTAGCGGGAGCAAAGTTTATTACAAAATCTTCAAAGAATTGGATAATTCCCACTTTTTCAAAACAAAACACTAAAACAAACAAACTAATAAAAAAGAACACTAACTTGTAATCGACTTTAGTGAAATAATAAGAGATATCTGGTTTACTTTTTCCAGACTCCCCCCTCCTTGGATTTATAAAAACGAAAATTAATGTCCCTAACAATCCCACAAATATAATGGTAGGAATAACTATTAATAGAACAAATAGAACCACAAGTGCAATCATGTTCCTATAAAATACCTTTTTATCAATGGGGTCCTCTAAAATTGTTAATTCATGTCCCTTTAAATGGTCGATATCCAATGGTTCCTCATTTTCTTCGCAATGTGGGATCCAAATTTCAGTAAGATGTTTTTTAACGATAAAATAATCTAACAATAAAAGCGTTGATAAAGTCCCTATGATGAAATACATGCCAAGATTAAAAAAAAACCATTGTGATGTGAGCGAAAATTGACTTGCAATTAATAAATTCTGGGCAGAACCAAAAGGAGTTAAAGTAGAAGCAAGGTTAATACAAATCGTCATGCCTAAAAGGATTGGAGCGGGGTTAATTTTCATTTTTTCACTCGTCTTAATAATCATCGGAATAAATATAATCGCCACAGAAATGTCTTCAATAAAAGCCGCACTTACAGTTGATATAAGACAAATTACCCAAAAGAACCCCCTAGTATTCGTACTAAATTTGTTAGTAATTCTTCTGGCTATTTCTTGAAATACGAGATTTTCTTCTAGTATTGCCACAATTGTAAACATTGAAATTAAGAAAAATACCACCTCCCAATTAACTGATAGAAAAAATTCCTCAATAGATACAACTTCAGGAGAAAAAAAATATGTAGCAGTAGCCGCAAAGAGCATTGCTCCCATACTGTAAGTCAAAAAATCTACTTTTTCTCTGAAAAGTGCAATTATAACTACAACAAAGCAACTAATTACAAAAATTTGTAAAAAGATCAGCATAATAGTGGCAATTTCCTTCTGTTTTATAACTTAATAAATGTATATTAGAAAATCAATAATAATCTAAAATATTTGACATTATTATAATAGAAATAAAATAAAAAAAATTATTAAAATTAACTTAGATAAAATTTAACTCTTCCATAAACCGTGTAAATTACAATATTCTCGGGCGCCTACGACATCGGTATCTGCTACAACAAACGTAGTTTTAGGTTCGTCTCCAGGTTTTAAAAATTTGCGCTTATAACAATTGTCTTTGCAGATTAACTCAATCCACATAATATAATGCTCTTCTGTCATAGGGTGTGGAGTTCCCATTGATACGCCAACATCAACTGTGACTATGTTACCTTCAATAGTAATTTTAGGAACGTGTTTCTCTCCTTTCCAATCTGCTGTCTTTTCTTCCATTAATATCATTGGTTTTCCGCAACAGATGGTATCAGGTACGCCTGGTTTAAGGATTTCCATTACTTTTCCACAAATTTCACATTTATATATTTCCTTTTGTTTCATATCGCTTACACTATCGCTATTTTAGTTGATAGTTGTTTCCAATAATTGAATGTCTAATATTTAATTCTTTTGCTTAAGTTTTATAATACATATTCGGGATCTAGAAATCTTCGCATTTCTTTCTGAAATAAGACCTTGGATGTGAACAACTCGGACAAACAAAATCATCTGGAAGCTCGTCTAATTCTACTTCGTAGCCGCATTCAAGACATATCCATACTACTTTCTCTCCTCGTTTAAAGAAGATATCGTCGCCTACTAATTTTAACAATTTGCCATA
>Ga0114922_10004053_pt1 | contig 13627 bp, 13 predicted proteins | sample AartaG_FD_100975 | JGI IMG/M metagenome (GOLD analysis project Ga0114922, IMG submission 100975) | Deep subsurface microbial communities from Aarhus Bay to uncover new lineages of life (NeLLi) - Aarhus_00045 metaG | ecosystem: Environmental > Aquatic > Marine > Oceanic > Sediment | place...
ATACAAAACTCGCTCATTTTTTACTATTTCTTCAGGCCTGGTTAAAATGGGGACGGTTCTATTTAATTTTTTTCTCCACATCTTTTGGTCTACCTCTCCTGTTTCGGAGATTGCATACTTCAAATTTCCTTTCCATCTCTGCAATAAATTTTTTATTCCCAAGAAAAAAACTATCTAGTGTATGCTTATTAATTCGATTATCTTCCTGTAATATTAATCTCTGGTATTCTTTTTGTCTTTCACTGTTATTTTTACCTAAATTATCATGGAAAGGATCTCTATCTATTAATCCATCTGAATCACCATAAGCATAATATTTAAAACTTGAATAGGGATAATCCTCTGCTTTTTTTACTAATCCCGCCCGGACAGGATTCTTTTCAATATACAAACCACAAGCCAATAAATATTCATCCTTTGACACTAATATGCTTTTAAAGCGATCTTGCCAAAAATGCCCCGCATAATTATATTTCCTCTTATAATGGTTATAATACAAAAGATTTATTCTTTTCATTAATTTAGATAGTTCGGTTTTTTGATTCGTCTCAATTAATAAATGTACATGATTATTCATTAAAATATAATGATACAATAAAAAGGGCTGCTCTTTCTTAAGTCGCTTAAGAATATCTAGATAATATTTGAAATCTGACTTATCTTTAAACAACCATTGTTTATTATTTCCTCTTGTTAATATGTGAAAAATTCCTTCTTCTAAATATATTCTTTTTATTCTAGGCATTGATATCTCCTAATAAATTTTGAATTCCTCTTATAAAAATAGAACCGTCCCCATTATTTTTTAGCAGAAACAGATATAGATTTTAGGTAGATATGAGGAAATTTATATTTACCGGAAACCCATTTGGACTTATCGCCTAAAGCAACTATATTTTTTAGTTCTTCTATGGCATTACCGGCAATCATAACATCTTTAACCCGACCTACTATTTTGCCCTTTTCTATTTTATAGCCCAACTGTACATTATTAGAGAAGGCCCCACTTATTACATTCCCCTGTCCCAGTCCAAGAACCTAATCTATAACTATTCCTTCCGAAATATCTTTAACCATTTCAGAAAACGAAATTTTTCCTTCCTCCATTACTAAATTACTTATACCGGGAGCAGGTTCGCTTTGTGAGCCGGCTCTCAAACCATTTCCAGTACTCTCAGCCCCGGCTATTCCTGCAGTCTGTAAATCATAATAGAAATTCTTAATCTTTCCCTTTTTAACTAAAGGAACCCGTTTCATCTCTTCTCCCTCATCATCAAAAGGAGCGCTGCCTGTTGCAAAATCTATAGTGCCATCACTATAAAGAGTTAACAAATCACTCCACAATTTCTTATTTTTCTGGGCAACCAAAGGTGAAATTTTCTTCAAGACCATCTTCCCGTTTAACCCGCTGATTATGGGAAGAATTAGAACCAAAACTGCCTTGGGGGTAAAGATAACCGGCATCTTCCCGCTTTCTACAGAGACAATTTTATCTCCCCATTTTAAATTTTCGATTATCTCAGAAGTCAATTCTTCAAGCTCCAGATTGTCTTTTCCAGATTCAATAGAGGAATAAATAATCAACATATCTTGATTTTCAATCTGCTGAACCATCATCGAATAAGCAAACGCCGTCTTATTATAAGAAAAATTCCCTCCCCGGGAATTAAAATATTCTATTTCATTACAATCTTTTACTATGGTGACATCACAACGCAATTTTCGATTAAAATCTCCTACTTTTTCTATAATACCTTCTCCAATCTTAACCATCTCTTCAATGCTCTTATCTTCTACTTTTTTATCATATATATTTATATTTTTCCTTTCTTCCCCCCCTCTTTTAATTTCCCTTGGGAAATCGAAAGAAGCTTCTGAACCAAATTCAGAGGTAGCTGCTGCTTTTTCAAGCATTGAATCAAACCCTTCACTTCCTGTAGATGAAGAAAATCCTATCCTGCCTTTATTTATCACTCGTAATGCCTTACCCTCACTCTCAGAAATATCGATGGATTTTAATCTATTTACTTCAAAATTTACCGGGACAGTCTTGCTCTTTACTCTAAATAGTTCGGCTGAATCTACTTTCTTGGAGGCCTGTTGTAGTAATTTTTCCATCTCATCTACCTCCTACTATTACTTTTTTTATCCTGAGATGGGGACTGCCAAAAGAGACCGGCAGAGGGCTTTGACCCGCTTTTCCACATCCCCCACCTGTTTCAATCATCTTTAAATCATTTCCTACCCCCTCAATGTTAAGAAGGGTGGTAAATAAATTTCCACTCAATACTACATCTTTAACCGGTTCGGCAATCTCCCCATCTCTTATCATAAAACCTTCCCCAGCGCTAAAAGTAAACATCTCAAAAGTAGTCATCCCCCCATAACAGTCCTTGGCATAAATTCCTTTCTTTATTCCGGATAATAAATCTTTAAAAGGAGTATCTCCATTTTTGATATAAGTATTTGTCATTCGAACAATAGGTTTAAAACGATAATCGAGGGCACGTGCATTTCCGGTTGGTTCTTCTCCCATTTTAGCAGCAGTCTCCCGTGAATGTAATCTGCCTGTCAGGATTCCCTCTTTTATCAGATAATTTTTTTTGGTCCCAACTCCTTCATCATCATATTTGGCAGAACCTAATAAATCCGGGATAGAACCATCATCAACTACATTAAGTTTGGGTGAGCCAAATTTCTTTCCTAATTTCATTAAACCGCTCATCCTCTCGTCTTCATATAAAAAATCAGATTCACTAAGATGCCCAAAGGCCTCATGGATAAAAACCCCTCCTAATGTCTGATCTAAGATAACCGTATATTCCCCACCTTCCACAGGCTGTGCCTTAAGAAGATTGACTGCCCGAAAAGCTGCTTTTTGTGCTTTGGTAGAAATTCTTTCCATTGTTTTAAAACCCTTGATAGTTCCAACACTTTCACTGGCTAGCTGAACATTGTCCCCCTCCCGGGCTATGGCTGTAAAGCGAGCACCTAAAAACGGCTTTTCCTGTTCAATATAACTGCCTTCCGAATTGGCAAAATAAGTAGTAGAAAATCTGTCGGTATAGATTACATTAGAGGACTGGATCAGAGGATTTGATTTCATAATTATACTATTATAATTTTCCATTAAATTTTTCTTTTCTCTTAAACTTACCTGACGGAAATCCTTATCTAATTTCCGGTTAATTATTTCCACCACTGGCGAAATAACGGCCAGCTTACTTTCTTCTTTGCCAATTAAACTCGCCACCTCTATCGCCTCTCTAACTTTCTCTTCTAAATCATCAAACTGATTAAAGGAGACAAAACCCCATCCCCCTTTTACCAGGGCACGGACATTTCCTCCTGTCTGTTGGGAACAATTTATCTTTTCTAACTTCTTCCCCTGAAAATGAATGGTAGTAACTTCTTTCTTTTCCGTCCTTATCTCGATATAATCTGCTTTATTCTTTTTATCTCCTAAAACCTTTTCTAAAATCTCTCTCATTATTACTTTCTCCCTTGTATGCTTTTTCTAATCTTCTTTTGTTTCGCTTATTTTGTTTTTTAATACTATTTCTTCGTCTAAATAAATCGGCCTCTCTAACCACCAAATCCATTTACTCCATTTTTCATTAAAATTTCCGCTTTCTTCTTTTATATTTATAAAACCACTTATTTTGGCCTCAATTTCATCAGCATAATGAAGAGCAATAGCAGTTAATATGCTGGGGAGTTTTGGTGAACCAAATTCAAAATGACCATGATGGCTTAAGAGAGTATGTTTTATCATTAATTCTAAATCCGGAGGAAAATTATCTAAACTTTTTATTTTTTGGTCAATCATCTCCAGCCCTATAGCAATATGACCTAAAAGTTTGCCTTCATCGGTATATTCAATTACTCTGTCATAAGTATATTCTCTAACCTTACCTATATCGTGGAGTAGAGCCATAGTTATTAAAAACTCACAATTTATCTCTTTATAAATATCACATATTGTTTCACAAATCCTAACTAAATTACAGGTATGCTCGAGTAAACCACCGAGATAGGGCTGATGTACTTTTGTAGCCGCTGGAGCTCTTTTAAATTTTTCTACAAATTCCTGGTCGTCAAAAAAAGTCTTTAATAGCTTCTTCAAATAATTATTTTTCATTGATTCTATGTTTGAATACACTATATTCATTAGTTTATCTAAATCTTTTTTTGATTGAGGTAAATAATCTGAATAATCTAAATCTAAGGGTGCGGTTTTGGTAAGAGAAGAAACTGTTGCCTGAAGGGTCCCATCACTTTTCTTTTTAGAAATATACCCCTGAACGTGCGCGAATTCAATCTTGCTTAATTTCTCCACTCTATCATTCGAAACATCCCAATTTATGGCTTCAATTTCTCCAGTTTTATCAGCGATTTTAAAGAACATATCTATAGTTTTTTTATCCCGCCTCACCTTAAACTCTTTATTTTTCAATAAAAATATATCATTAATCTGTGTATTCAAATTTAGATCGGCTATCCTCTGTTTTTTAACCAAAATGCTTCACTCCCTTTTTTAATATTTTTGATACAAAAATAGTTTTGTTATTGTATACTTTTTCTATCTTTTCTTTCACTTTCTTAACTCGATACCTTGTCTTCTATATTCTTTCTTCTTTTCCTAAACTAGCTACCCAAGCTAACCAACTATCTAACTCTTTTCTTATACCTCATTACTGCATCTATATACGCTATACGCTATACGCTCTACGCTAGTTTTACTCGATACTATCTTGAATCTTTCTTTTCTTTCTCTTTTTTTGACTCGATACTTGATACTTGATACTATATAAAAGACTTGACAATAATGTTTATTTTCTTTATTCTATTTTAAGATAAGATTAGTTAATGCCGAAGTGGCGGAACTGGTAGACGCGCTACGTTCAGGGCGTAGTAGGTGTATGCCTGTGGGGGTTCAAATCCCCCCTTCGGCACCAAATTTAATTGGCCAGCTGGCCAATTAAATTAGTCGTTAGTGAATAGTGAATAGTATTTAGTATATAGTAGGAGATAAGCGGGTTTGATGAATCGAACTCCTACCTTCTAAATACTTTAAGTTATTAGCTATCATTCTGAATTCTGATTTTTGGATTCTGTCTCTTGTTATCTTAACTAGCTAACCAGGTAACTAACTAACCAACTAACCAATTGTATGCACTGCACGCTCTACGCTAATATGCGAGATACGATTCACGAGATACGGATTGGGTTATTAGTCTCTTTTTATATAATCAGACAACACTTCTATTACCTTATCCATTTCCCATTCTTTCCCGACAGTAAATCTGATAAATTGGTCGTCTAAACCAGAAAATTCATTCTCCCAACCAGCTAAAGTATAAATACATTTTTCCTTTAGATACTTCCAAACTCTTTTGCTTTCTTTCTTATTCTTGAACTCTACTAAAATAAAATTTGCTTTTGAATCATAAGCAAAAAATCCCAGCTCATTTATTTGCCTTACAAATTTATCTCTTACTTTCTTCATTTTTCCCCAAACTTCTTGATAATAGTCTAAATATTTCAATACTTTTACCGCAGCTTTTTCTGCCATTCTATTTACTCTAAAATATTGACCGAAAGCAGCTAATTTCTTTATGTTTTGGGGATTAGAAATGGCAAAACCCAAACGTAATCCGGCTAATCCAAAATTTTTAGAAAAACTTCTGGAAATAATTAAATTTTTATACTTATCTATCAGGTCCACTATTGTCTCTCCCAAATACTCGTAATTACATTCATCAACTATTACCATCCCTTTTGCCCTTTGTAGAATATTCATAATCTTCTCTCTCGGAATTCTCGTCCCGGTAGGATTATTGGGATTACATATCCAGACCAAAGAAGCTTTATCTAATTGTTCGGCTGAATAATTAATATTATATTCTCTATTATGTAAACAATTAACTAAAACCTTAGGGAAACCTGATCTATCAGCACTAGCTTTATATTGAGAAAAAGTAGGAATGGGAATTAAGATTTCTCCCTTACAGGCTCTGGTACCTATCTCAATAACTTCATCTGAGCCATTGGTAGGCAGAATATTTTCTATCTTTACACCTACATACTCAGCTAAAACCTGTCGAAGTTTAGCATATTCTCCCCCTGAAGGATACCGGTTAATACCCTTTAACTCCTCGGATAATTCCTTTAACATATCTTTGGGCAAAGGATATTTAAAATAAGATTGAGTTAAAAATATTTTTTCTTTTTTCCTTGGTTTCATAACTTTATCTCTTTGTCTAATAAATTGGTCGTTAGTTTTAAATGCAAAATACAAAATTAATTTATAAATAAGGAAAAGCTATTTACAGTTTTCAGATTTCGATTCACTGTAAGGGCTTTTTTAAAATTAAAACTCGTAGCTTTCAACTTTTAACCTGTATTTTCAACCAGCTAACCAACTAACAAACCTTCTGTTTCTTTCTTTTCTTTACTATATACTAAATACTATATCCTATATACTGTTTTTGTCCCTCTCCCTTTCAATCTTTCGCAAATCTGCTTCTCCTAAACCAAAATAATGCCCAATTTCATGAATAACCACTTTTCTAACAGATTCTTTTATATCTTCTTTATTCCTACAGCGAATTTCTATGGGCTTTTTAAAGATAATAATCTTATCAGGCATGACATTCCTATACCAAATACCTCTTCTGGTATAAGGAACTCCCCGATAAAGGCCCAAAAGTCCATAGGGTGATTTAACCTTCATCTCTATCAGGAGTTCCTGGGAAGGTAGATTTTCAATGACTACGGCAATATTTTCCATCCTTTCTCTGAATTTTTCAGGAAGGGTGCTTATTGCCTCTGTTACTAATTCTTCAAATTCTTCTTCCGTTACTTTCATTTTATTTTACTATCTCTTCCTTCAAATTCATTATAAATTCTTTCACTTTCTGCCTATATTGGTCCCTCGCCACTTCTCGTGAGGTCAGCTGAAGTAAAGCAAGTGGGGTCTTTTGACTAAGATTTTTCATACCATCAAATACTTTCTTAGAGTCTGAACCTAATCGGGTACAGAAAAAAGCCACATTTTTAAAACCTTCTTTATGTAAAGTAAGATATGTCCTGATAGGAGTAGAAACATTAGAGGACCAAATGGGGGTTCCGATAATAACCAAGTCATATAAAGAAGGATTATTCTTTACCTCTTTAATTGTGGTTAATCCTTTCAAGTTTGCATCGGACCCGGCACTTAAAAAGCCAGGAATTCCTTCTCTGTTCTTAGTATCAAAAATCTCTTCCTTGTCACACTTTAAGATTTCTGAAATAGCTTCGGCTACTTTTTTGGTTTTACCGCTTCTCGAATAAAATACTACTAATATTTTCATTGAAGACGCCCTCCCCAGTCCTTTATAATAAAAAATTTCTAATCATCTTTACCCTGCTGCATCATATTTTGCATCATCTCCTGCACATTTGGACCTGATACTTCTACTTTATCTACATCAAACAGATCATCAGAAAGTCCCTGATTTGTTTCGAAAGATTTAAGAAGAATAGTCATCATCAGTTCTTCATTCAGAAATCCTTCAGTCTTATAAGCTAATTCCCAATTGTCTTTAATTCTTCTAAAATCAGAAAATATCATACGCATTGTTTCTACGGAATCAGTTTTACTCTCTGTTTGAACTAAAAATAGATTATTCTTATCCACCCATACTCTACTATTAAGAGAATCTTCCCCTGCCTCCATCTCAAGAACATAACATTCTCTGTTGTTAATCCTCTCTATTCCTACATATTTTGCCTTATCTGATATAAATTTCCACCAATTCATTCCTGTTTGATATTGCATCTGCTCCTCTGCTTGTTCAGTAGTAAGTTTTTTCTTTCCAACAAAGGGTGATATCGTCCAGGTATCCTGACCATCAGAAATAACAATCACCAACATACTGCCCATTCCCTCTGGCATACCCGCAGATTCAGGAAATTTCATCAAGGTTTCTGATCTGGATTTTTCTCCCTTGGTAAACAATTTCATCTCCGTAATCATCTCTCCTTCAGGTGTATATATCTTTGCGTCAAAAACCATAGCCATGTCCTTAAAATCTTGATTAAAGTTCTTGTAATTACTCTCTGCCTTTTTAAGTATGTCTGATAAACTCTGAGAAAAACCCTGAGCTATCACTGAAAATAGAATTACACTTACCACTAATAAAATAACTGACCATTTAACTTTATTCCTTTTCATCTTTAATTCTTCCTCCTTCTGTTTTAATATCTATTTTACTAATCATTCTGCTAAAACTCAAATAATTCCATTTTGTTTATTATATCCACGCCAATAACGGCTGAAACTCCATCCCAAATTTACCGAAGGAAGATGATCTAATTTAGAACCCCAATTTTTAACTATTGCTCGAGCTCGGATAAAATATTCATTAATTTGCTTTTGATTTAATGTGCTTAAACTGTTTTCGATAGAAGAAATTATTTCTTCCTCATAATTAATTATTAAAGGCTGGATTTCAACTTCTGCAGAATTAAAATTCAGTAAAGCCTTTCGGTGAAAACGTTCACTTTCCCACCAATAAGATTTTGAATTATAATTTTCACTTCCTTCAGTATATTCACCGGGAACAGTTGTACCAGGAGAAAAGACGGGGAAAAATGGACTGATACAGGGATTGGAAGCCCCGGTAGTGTAAAAAAATTGTCTGTCCTCACCAGTTTTTGCAACCAGGGAACAGACTGTTTGGGTTCGGTGAAATAGTTTGTCTGCTGCATGCAAACATAAAGTGGCACCAGGTCCCCGGTTGGGAGTCCATTGGGGGTTGTCTCCATGATCTCGTAAAATATTTATAAAATCTTTGGTAGTCAACCTCTTCTTTCTTTGTGAAAGCAAAGCTCGGGAGCATTTTTCCCGTTCAGTTCCCTTGGCAGCCCAGCTCATAAATTTAGCAGAATAACATTTTCGAAAATTAAAATCTTCTTTTTTTTTGCAGTAACCTCTTTTAATCGCATTCTCTATCAATCCTTCGGAACAGGTATCATAATCTTTCTGTAAAGATATTATGTTAGATATACTCCAAACATCCTCAATTTTCTTCCATGCCCACCAAGTTTTCACCGTTTCCAATACATAAGCCTCTTTTTTGTCGGCAATCAAAAAACTGTTCATATACTTTAATTTAAATCGATAACCGCAATTACCTCCCTGTCCATGCTTTTCCAATAATTCAATAATAATTTCCAATGCCTGTCGGGCAGTCCGGCTTCTTTCTAGGGCTAAGCGAATTAAATCCATACCGGTTAAGCCTATCTTATCCGGTTTTTCTCTAGTAAATATTGCTTCATTACCGATAACCACCCCATATTCATTAGCTCCCATCTCTGCGCCGAACATCCAGAAAGGCTGACAGAGTAATACCCGGGCAGTTTCTGAAACCTGGGGAATAGTCAAATAGGCACATTGAACAGTGTCATTTGGTTTATGCTTTTTGCGGGGGATTATAAGGATATTTTGAGCTTCATCAGGTTCTCGATCACTATTTTTACCAAAAAGAGTAAAACCTTCTTCAGTTGCAGAACCCAAAGCTACTATAGTATCACACATGATTACACTCCCTTTCTACTTAGAACATTGAAGAGAGTAAATAGATTGGATAGTTGGTTAGCTGGTTACTTAGTTAATTAGTTAATAAATTATTAGTATTAAACTAGTTAACCAAGTAACCAACTAACAAAACAAGAGATTAATTGCACTTAAACTTTTCTCTTATTTTTTCTTTCTTGCATTTATTAATATTTTTTAAATCCTGTTTCGGTAATTTTAATCCATCCTTTAAACTCTGAATCATTCTGTTATTTTCTGTTTCAGGATTTACTGCATAGATAATCCACTTGCCCTCTCGCCGATTAATCACAAGACCTGCTTCTTTTAAAATCCTAACACTGTGAGAAATTCTTGATTGTTCCATATCTAAAATATTTTCCAATTCACAGACGCATAATTCACCTTGCAGTAGAAGCAGATAAATACGTAAACGGGTTTCATCAGATAAGGCTTTAAACATCTTTATAGCAGCTTCCATTGTTGTATTCTCCTTTATATATGATGATATCACATTATTGCTTTAAAAATATTTGTCCTCTTTGCCATATTTTTTCTAAATTAACATTTTTATTAATCTTAGTAAAGCAATTTGCTATTTATTAATTACAATAGGGATAGTAATAGTTAAATAAAGATACTCCCTTATTGCACCCTCCTGTGTTTTATCTGAGATTTTGTCTCTTAATAATATTACCTGTAGATTTTCTTTTTCTCCTGAGTTTAGTTCAATTTCAGATATTAAGGGGATGAGATAATCTGCTGAGGTTTTTATGGAAGTAATTTTTATCTCTTCTTCTCCTGAATTTTCCAGAATAAACTTTCCTATCGTTTCGCTTTCAGAATCAGTTGTTAAATTAAAACTTGTTCCTGCCGGAGAAATACTTACTGCGGGGGTAGGTTTTTCTTTTATATAACCATCGACACGCAGTGAAAATGCCTTTCTCCTGGGGTCATTACAGTATATACGCACACTCTCTCTTACTTCACCTAACTCATGCTTGCTGGAATTATAAATAAAAGTTACTTCCTGTTTTTCTCCTGGAAGAATTGTTAGGGGTATTTCTATATCGTATTGGATATATTCAGAAGCATCTATCTTATCAATTATCAGATCCAGCTCTCCTTTATTTTCAACAGTAAATGTAAAAGTGGGCAAATCACCCTGGGAAATCAACCCTAAATCCCATTGAGAATTAGAAAGGAAAGCCTTGGGAGAGGGTATAGGTTCTACCTCGACAATTACTGTAATCTTTGTCTTGGGGAACTGCGGGTCGTTGGATTCGATATAAATATCTTTTTTGACCATACCGTTATAACCGGTAGGATTAAAAGTGACCTTTAATTCAGAAGACTTTCCCGGCTGTATATTATCAGAGGAGAGCATGGTAGCGGCACAGCCGCAGGAAGACCGTACTCGGCTGATAATAAGTTCTTCTCTCCCGGTATTTTTTATGGTAAAGATATGAACTGGTCTTTCATCTTCTTTTATCTTTCCAAAATCCCATTCTTCTTCTGAAAAAGAAATAGAAGGCGGCTGGGAAGACTTGTTTTGAATATTATTAAATATTAAAAAAGCTCCTATTATAACTACTATACTTATTAAGATGATAATAATTTTGTTTTTACGAACCATGACTTTCTCCTTTGTTTATTTATTAATTGGTTCACCAATTAACCGATTCATCAATTCTCCAATTTGCTGATTATTTATGTCTACCGGTCAACCAACAAGCAGTGTAATGTATAATACGTGACAAGTAATCTGTTTTTATAAACTTAACACATAAACTCATTACACATTACTCATCACTGCATTTTTAAACGCTATACGCTATTTTCTTTTTTCTGTCTCCTTCACTCGATACACGATACTAATTTTATTCTATATAAGCTGCCTGTAAAATCTCTTTGGTCGGACTATTCGGTGCCTGAACATATACTACCACATGTATATTATCCATATTCTTCACATTGTTCAGTATTTCATAGGATAGATTAAACTCTTGAGTCGCTCCAGGAATAAAGCTAACAATCCCTTCTGAAGTTATAATGTCACGAACGACATGGTTCACATTCTTACCTTCCGAACCTAAATATACCGAATCTTCATAAATAATTGCCCCAACAACTAAATCAGTCAGGTCTTCAGAACTAATATTCTTAATACTTCCATTAATGCTAACAGTAAAGTTAGTAGTATCAACACTCGAAGATGCTGAGATATTTATTTTAGGGGCTTTGGTTAATTCCTCATCAATTGCTGCTTTATAATTATTATAACTACTCTCATTATAATGGACACTTTGATTCAGACCATTAAAATAGGCATCAGGGGTATGACGAGAGATACCAAGAGAGCCAGTATACCATTTAAACCTATCTATAGTTTCATTGGTAGCCCAACCTATATACCCCGAAACATCCCAACCATATTCTTCTAAGACTACTAATTTATCAAATCCATATTGCTCTAATAATTGAGCCATAGCATCCTTAGCCTTAGGACAATTGGGACAGGTGGGAGCAACAAACAATTCTACCATTACAACCCGTTGATTTTCCTGAGAAAGAGGTATGAGTTGAAAATCCAATTCTGTAATCTCATTTTCTGTAATTATAACGATTTCAAATTGACTGGAATAACCCTCAATAACAGCGATAACTTCTCTATCACCTACAGGAATTTCGTTTAAAATATAACTTCCTGAAGCATCAGAGGTTGTGCTAATATTCCCTGCACTAATTAATACTCCCATTAAGGGCTCACTGCTTTGGTTATCGATAACCACACCTTGGACACTGCCGCTTGATACAGGGGGAGGAGTACACCCACCTCCTAAAAATAGGAAAAAACTAATCCCAATGATAACAACTGATAAACGAAATACCATTCCAAATAATTTTCCCTTCATAAATAAAGTTTCTCCTTTTAAACATAATATGTAAATATATTATTTATTATTTGTTAATATCCGGGCGGGGGATCACAAGTCCCATCGTCACAACCATCATCTTCTTTAGTTTTCTTTTTGGGAACCTCTTTTTCTTCAGCTCCCAAAAAATAACTGAGATATTGAAACATTAAATTTTGTTGTTTGGAAATTAAGCCCGGATAGATTCTCTTTACTACCAAATTTTTAGCTAAAAGGATAGTGGTAGGTAAAAATTCAATATTGTAAAGATTGCTTACTTCTTCCTGGGTGTCTAATAATATAGTGAAAGATATTTTTTTGTTAGTCCAGAACTCTTTAATCTGAGTTATATCTTCTTCTTTCAGGTCTTTACGAGTATTTATCATAATTATTTGGTATTTTTCTTCGATGATATGCTGTTCAAAATACTCGGCCAGCTCTTCTATCCCGCATATTGAATTCTCACTCTCGTTATTACAAAAGTAAAGAATAAGGAGTTTCTGTTTTTCTTTGTAATCTGCTAAATTGAAGGTTTCTCCATCTACAGTCTTAAGGGTAAAATTGGGAGCGGGGAAACCTTTTCTAAAAGATGAAGAAAAGGCAGACGAGTAAAAAGAAAACAAAAAAGCAATTATTAATAGAACGGTTAAAAGATTATTCTTTTTGTTTCTTAAGCAAAAAATCATTTTAAAATACCTCTCTTTGTAAATTGACCGATTAGCCGATTGACCAATCTACCAATTAGATCGGTCAATTCATCAATTCATCAATTGACCGATTAAATTAGTCGTTAGATTTAAATACATGTCTTCAGTTGACAGTTTTCGGTTCTCGGTTTTAATTGTTAAATTAGTAGGGGTAGACCTTGTGTCTACCCTCCGTAGGACAGGCGTCTCGCTTGCCTATTCAATAATACGTTAGTATTAAATACAAGTTACAAATTCACAGTTTTTAGTAATAAACTCCGCTATATAACAGCAGCCCGGCCAATCCGAAAAACAGCAGGGTCATTGCTATCTTGATTTTCCCAAAATTCTTTTGAGTAAGTGCCGCCCATTGTGTTGAAGAAGTTCCCCAATAAGTAAAAGAGAAAACTAAAACAAGGGGAACTACAAACATTAAGTTATAGAAC
>Ga0114922_10004054_pt1 | contig 13626 bp, 9 predicted proteins | sample AartaG_FD_100975 | JGI IMG/M metagenome (GOLD analysis project Ga0114922, IMG submission 100975) | Deep subsurface microbial communities from Aarhus Bay to uncover new lineages of life (NeLLi) - Aarhus_00045 metaG | ecosystem: Environmental > Aquatic > Marine > Oceanic > Sediment | place: Aarhus...
ACAGGTAATATTGACCCAAATTTCGCTCCGTGTTAAACTAAACGATTGCCGTCTTATTAAGCTTAACATTGAAAAATGAGAAATCATATTATGCTCTTGCCATTTCTAAGAAACAAGGTGGACAATGAAAGGGAACTTCCTTTTCTAATTGTCGGATTAGGAAATCCAGGTGCAGAATTCAGGCACAATCGCCACAATGTTGGTTTTTTGCTTTTAGATTGTCTGGCAGACCGTCTGGGAGAATCCTTTTCACGCATCGAATCAAGCTCTTTGCTAACAAAAGCAAAGTACCAGGACAAACGGCTGCTGTTGGCCAAACCTCAAACTTTTATGAACCTGTCCGGTCAGGCTGTTAGTCGACTTGTGAAATATTATAAAATTCCTCTCGAGTCCCTATTGATCGTCTATGATGATGTTGATCTACCTCTCGAAAGTATTCGGATACGCCCGAACGGGGGTCCTGGAGGCCATAAAGGGATTGCTTCCATCATCGAACACCTTGGGACGAACAAATTTCCCCGTTTACGCTTAGGAATTGGACGCCCGCCAGGACGGAAAAACGCGGCCGCACATGTCCTACAAGATTTCACTGAAGAGGAAAATGAATTCCTTGAAGTAACGCTGGAACGAGCTGTTGATGCGGTCCTGGTATTTGTATCAGCAGGTTTGGAGACAGCGATGAACAAATATAACGAAACCGTTCTTTGAGAAACACTGCTGTATGTATTTAGACACCCTCATTAATTGCGTCGCTGAGTCCGCTCAAGCACTCTTTACCAAAATCCTGGCAGGTGAACCGCTGCCAGCGTTGGGGCTGCGCCGTTCTGCCCGTTTACCTGTTTTAGCAGCGATTTATAAAGAGCTGCAGCGTCCAATCCTACTGCTCACTGATAGAACAGACCGGGCATTAACGCTCGCCGAAGAGCTGTCTTTATGGTATCCAAACCTGAATTACCAGCATTTTCCCGAACCAACACCACTTTTTTATGAGGATGCTGCCTGGGGAGAGACCACTCGGCGCGATCGCTTACTTTCGCTGACAGCACTTGCGGCATACCATATCCCAGGGGCGCGTGTCCCTGGAAACCCGCCTTTGATTATCGCCCCGGTGCGCGCCCTCATGACCCGCACCTTGCCTAGACGTGATTTCATGAAGTCGACGCTCACTATCAAAGTTGGACAGACTTACCAGTTTGAGGGGTTGGTCCACTCTTGCGTGGCTTTGGGATACGAAAGCGTCAATGCCGTGATTTCTCCCGGACAATTTGCCCGTCGGGGTGGGATTCTTGACCTCTGGCCTCCATCAGAATCCCAGCCCGTGCGATTGGAATTCTTTGGGGATGAGATCGAAACCACCCGCCGCTTTGATCCAACGACACAGCGAACAACCTCTAAACCAAAAAAAAATGGCTCCGAACCTGTCCTGGTGACCAGCGCCCGAGAATATCTCATCCCAGAAGATTTCCTATCCACAGATAGTGAGATTGAGTACTCCGAATTTCATATACCAGTTCTACACAAGAGCGCATCCAGCATATTTGATTACCTTCCAAATAATGCTCTGGTAGTTATCGACGACAAGCAGGCATTTGAAGACACGATCAACGAAGTTGAGGAAGGTGCAATAAACCTTCGACGAGAAAATATTGCGGAAGGAATTCTGCCTGACCATTTTCCCATTCCATACCTTACATGGACAGAGATCCAGGATTCACTGAGTACTTATCAATTTCTAGTTCTAGGTACTCCATCACCCTCAGAAATTGATCTAACAATATCGGACACCATACTTCAAGACCAGACTATCTCTTCGTTGGCAGACAATTTCACTCTTGGACCACGATTTAGTGGGCGACTAAAACATGTATTGGAATATCTTTCAGACCTCTTTACCAACGGAGATCATCTGATTGTCGTTTCTCGCCAATCTGCTCGCCTGGAGGAACTCTGGAGCGAACAGAAAATCCAATCCGAGAATGGTATCCTGGATTTTATTGAGGGTAGTTTGACAGAAGGTTGGATTTTCAACCCTCCGGACTGCTCCCCTGTCCACCTGCTGACCGATGGTGAAATATTTGGCTGGCGACGTCCCGAACTGCGCCGGCGCGCCCGCCCAATCGTAAAAGGCCCCGAAGCAGGATATACGGATTTTTTATCTGGCGATTGGGTTGTCCACGTAGATCATGGCATCGGTCGCTTCATAGGACTGGTTCAACGTAATGTGGATGGCTTGGAGCGGGAGTACTTATGTGTTGAATATGCAAATGAAGCTCAACTATACGTCCCAGTCCACCAAGCTGACCGTCTGACACGCTACGTTGGTACCGATAGCCGCTCTCCTACACCCAGCCGGCTGGGCGGTACTGAATGGAGAAAAACCAGGACGCGAGTTAAAGAAGCGGTTAAAGAAGTGGCTGAGGATTTGCTATTTCTTTATGCACGGCGCAGCATGGTCCAGGGTTTTACGTTCAACCCAGACACCACCTGGCAGCAAGAACTTGAAGCCAGTTTCCCGTACATCGAGACCGAAGACCAAATCCGTGCTCTGGCTGAAGTCAAGAATGATATGCAGAGCGATCAGCCCATGGATCGACTGATCTGCGGCGACGTCGGTTATGGAAAAACCGAGGTTGCACTCAGGGCAGCATTTAAGGCCGTGCTGGATGGCAAGCAAGTCGCGGTGTTAGTCCCCACAACTGTATTGGCTCAACAGCATTTCAACACTTTTAGACAGCGTCTTGCCGCCTTCCCGGTCGTAATCGAGATGCTATCTCGTTTCCGTACCCCACAACAGCAGCGAGATATATTATCTAACCTTTCGAATGGAAGAATCGATATTCTGATTGGTACCCATCGCCTATTCTCATCAGATGTAGAATTTAAGGATTTGGGATTGCTTATTATAGATGAGGAACAGCGATTTGGAGTAACTCATAAAGAAATCTTAAAGAAAATGCGCACCGAGGTGGATGTGCTCACCCTCACTGCAACACCCATCCCGCGCACGCTTTATTTGGCACTTAGTGGAATCCGTGATATCTCCACGATTAACACCCCCCCCGAGGAACGGCTGCCAATTGCGACTCATGTTGGGCCATACTCAACTCGCTTGATACGGCAGGCGATTTTGCGGGAGCTTGAACGCGGCGGTCAGGTTTTCTTTGTACATAATAGAGTTCAAACAATTGGAGCGATGAAGTCTCATCTGAATCATCTTGTACCTGAAGCCCGTGTTTCGATCGCCCACGGACAGATGCCTGAAGTAGCATTATCCAAAAGGATGGAGCAGTTTACTGAAGGAGAAATTGACGTCCTCTTGAGTACTTCCATCATTGAATCAGGGTTGGACATTCCAAACGCGAACACACTAATCGTTGATCGCGCTGATACATTCGGACTCGCACAACTATACCAGCTACGCGGTCGTGTTGGCAGGGGAGCGCAAAGAGCTTATGCTTACTTTTTCCGTCACAACAGAAAAACTCCCACTCCTGAAGGTCGACAAAGGTTGGTAACTATCGCTGAAAGCACCCAACTAGGGGCAGGATTTTCAATTGCCATGCGTGACCTCGAAATTCGTGGAACCGGTGATATCCTTGGAACTCGGCAGCACGGGCACGTTGCAGCGGTCGGGTTCTATCTATACACACGCTTGCTTGCTGAGGCGGTGAAGCGTCTTCACCTTGGACAAGATATCCTTGCCCCAATCTTAAGTTCAACAGGTTACCCGAGTTTCAGCTTCGTAAATGTGGATCTGCCCATGGCAATAGGTTTGCCTGTCGATTATGTTCCAGATAAAAATGTTCGTCTAGGTCTATACCGGCGGATGGCTGATCTGAGAACACTGGAAGAGGTCGAAGCGCTTATAGAAGAATTTAACGATCGCTTTGGTTCCCCTCCTGACACTGTATATAACCTCTTTTACCAATTAAAGATTAAACTTCTAAGTGAACGGGAGGGTATGTCTTCTCTGACCGTAGAGAACGGGCAGATCGTAATGCGCTTTCCCGGCGATGAAATCCCTACCTCCCTACCCGATCTTGGTCCGAAGGTGCGGATCGGAAAGACAGCTCTATGGATGCCGTATAAATCGCTGCCAAATTGGCAAAATGAACTATTAAACGTGCTGTTGGCTCTTCAGTCAAACAATGAGAACGGAAACTAGTGCCTATAAGTGAGCAGATCAGTACTGCCAAGTCAATATGACCCTAATGAAACCATAGAAATCTATAAAAACGAGACTCTCCGCTTCGCGCAGAATGACCGACAGTAGAGAACACTGGGCAGCAAGGAGCACTGGACAGTAAAAAGCACTGCTATAATTATACAATTTAACTGATCAGTCTAATGTTTCAAATAACTATCAAACACTGGATTAATCTAAAATAAAAAATTATGTTTCCTGATGGAATTCCACATTCCAAACGTTTTTTTGACCTGCTTTTCACCTCTATCGGTTTGGTGATTATCTCACCCGTTCTAGCCATCATCGCTCTTCTCGTCCGGATAGCTCACGGTAAACCCATTCTTTTTCATCAGATTCGTCCTGGCTATTTGGGTAAACCATTTTGTAACTTAAAATTCCGCACGATGTTGGATAGACGCGACGTCAATGGAAACCTGCTTCCTGACGATGAACGGATAACTCCCTTGGGTCACTTCCTGCGTGTCACAAGTTTGGATGAACTGCCCGAGTTATTCAACGTTATACGCGGCGAAATGAGTCTGGTTGGACCGCGTCCGCTGCTTATGGAATACCTCGATCGCTATACAACCGAACAAGCCCGCAGGCACGAAGTCTTACCCGGGATAACCGGTTGGGCGCAAGTCAATGGGCGCAATATCCTTACTTGGGAGGACAAATTTCAATACGATGTGTGGTATGTGGATCACAGGTCACTGGGGCTTGATATTAATATCTTGTGGATGACATTCTGGAAGGTCCTCAAACAGGAAGGGATAAGTCAACCAGGTCATGCCACAGCGGAGAAATTCATGGGGAGTAAAGAGCCACACGACGCATAAATAGACCATCTGCTTGTTTTAAACGCCTAGATTGACCAGCAAGGTTTTATGCTATACTCACCCCAATGTCTGACGATAATTCACTTTACGAAGATTTATTACGAATCCGTCGTTTTGAAGAAGCAGTCCTGGACAATTTCCCAAAGGGCGTTTTTTTTGGTACTACTCACACCTATCTCGGTCAGGAAGCAAACGCGGTTGGGGTTTTGGATGACATCCACTCAGGAGACATAGTCTTCAGCAACCATCGCGGTCACGGGCACTTCCTCGCTTATGGAGGAGATATTCGATCGCTTTTTGCCGAGTTAATGGGAAAAACAACCGGTGTATGCGGGGGGCGCGGCGGTTCTCAACACTTACAGTGGCATAATTTCTACTCCAACGGCATACAGGGTGGAATCGTCCCGGTTGCTACTGGTACGGCTCTGGCTGAAAAACGAAAAAGCAGTGATGCAATCGTGATCGTCTTCATGGGTGATGGCACTCTGGGCGAAGGTGTGGTCTATGAAGCGTTAAATATGGCTTCCTTATGGCAGGCTCCGATCTTATACGTCCTGGAAAACAACCGCATAGCACAGACCACTTCAATTGAGATGGCAATCGCAGGAGATATTTCGGCTCGTTTCAAGGCGTTTAATATAACGGTCCACGAATTAGATTCTAGTGACGTGAAAGAGATTCAGCCGGTAGCTTCCGAACTTATTACAGAAGTACGATCTTTGAAATCGCCGCGCACATTGATCTTGAACACATACCGCTTTGGACCCCACTCAAAGGGAGATGATATTCGGGATAAGCACGAAATCGACCAATTACGTTTGACGCGTGACCCGATCCAAATTCACGCCAACCGATTGGATGCAAACCACAAAGTAGCTATCGAATTGAAAGTTGAAAATTATATTCAAGAAGCATTCGATCAGGCTCTAGCTGATCCCCTCCCCGATGCAAGTAAAGCTCTCACCGGATATATTGATCATCAATGAATTTAACTGCATGAACAGTAAACTCGCTCCATTTCATTGTCCCTTTTTATTACATTTTCACTTATCTCATTAAATTTATCCCTTAATTCCTATGCCAACAGTTTTAGAAGCCATCAACACCGCCCTGCAAAATGCACTCGCTTCAGACGAACGCGTTGTTATTATGGGAGAAGATATCCTTGATCCATATGGGGGTGCATTTAAAGTTACGCGTGGTCTATCGGACTCATTTCCAGACCGAGTGATCACAACTCCAATATCCGAAGCTGGTATAGTAGGCGTAGCCGTCGGAATGGCATTGCGCGGATTGCTTCCGGTTGTAGAGATAATGTTTGGAGATTTCATCACTCTGATCGCAGATCAAGTAATAAACCATGCCGCTAAATTCCGTTGGATGTATAACGACCAGGTTAGGGTTCCAATCGTAATCCGGACTCCTATGGGCGGCAGGCGGGGTTATGGTCCAACTCACAGCCAAACCATGGAAAAATTTTTTGTCGGTGTACCGGGTCTGAGGGTCATCGCCCCCAATACGTTTAGCAATCCAGGCGATTTATTGTCAAAAGCAATTTTTGAAGACAATGATCCGGTTCTATTCATCGAGAATAAATTGCTATATTTGAACACAATACATGACAGTAACCACATATCGGAGTTTGAATTCTTCGAACAAATCCCGGAGCCGAATTTTTACTATCATTCCAAGGACAAGGGTAAAATCGCGGGTCTTTCGAACAACTACGCTTCAACCTACATGCTTTCACTACGAGATGCTCCTCCACCAGTATTAACAATAGCAGCATACGGGTATATGTCAGAACTAGTATACCAAGCTGCATTAAATCTGGCTTACGAATACGAAGTCTTTACCGAACTGGTCTACCCCACCCAATTATCTCCCTGCGATATGGGAGCGATCCTTTCATCGACCAGCCGCACTGGACGGCTGTTAGTCGTTGAAGAAGGCACACATAATCTGGGATGGGGAGCAGAAGTAATCGCGCTAGCTGCTGAAAATCTTGGTTCTCGCCTGCTAGGCGCACGACGTGTTGCCGCCTTAAATCTGCCGATTCCAGCTAGCGGGCCTCTCGAAGAAGCCGTTCTGCCCGGGATTGAGCATATAATCCAGACAGCTCAAAAGATGGTATAAGAACTTTCGGGTTTCTAAATAAAAATTACCAGGATTGACTGTATTGAACGAAACGCTTGCTGTACTCATTCCTCTACTTAACCCAAATGAGCAAGAAGTTGCAATTGCCGCTCTACATGTTGTCGAAGGACAGCCGGTTGCGAGTGGCGATGTGCTTTGCACCATCGAAACCACGAAATCGGCTGCAGATATTGAATCGGAAAAGGATGGATTCGTGGTTAATCTTCGCTACAAACAGGGAGACACAACTTTAGCCGGGAACATACTCTGCTACCTTGCAGAATCTCCAGCCGGGACTCCTCCAAACGATACGGATGTTGGTATAGAAGCTGGTGCTCTAGATAAAGCTTCCCCAAAATCCCGAAACGATCTTCCAGACGGATTGCGTATCACTAAACCAGCCCTCAGGCTGGCAAACAAACACGGCTTGGCATTAGGCGAACTTCCTAAGAATCGGTTAGTAACGGAAAAATATGTGCATAATATCTTAAAAGGGCGACAACCCACTCACGATCTCTATCACAAGGAGCTGTCCATGGATGAATATTCACTCCCCCCGAAAGTATTTGATTCTCAGGCTATTATCGTTTACGGCGGTGGCGGTCACGGGAAAGCGTTAGTTGATTTACTGCGCGCTATGCGGATTTACCGGATTGTTGGGATCGTGGATGATGGGATAGATTCTGACGAGACCATTATGGGTCTTCCAATCCTCGGTGGGGGAGATATTCTTAGTGAACTACACATAAAAGGTGTGCGTCAGGCTATCAATGCCGTGGGTGGTATTGGAGATATGAGTATACGTACGAAGGTTTTCCAGCAATTAGCTGAAGCCGGTTTCGTCTGCCCTGCAGTAGCACACCCAACCGCATTCGTTGAACCAAGCGTCTCCCTATCAGGTGGTTGTCAAATCTTCTCCCATACATATGTCGGCAGCGAATCGTTTGTGGGTTATGGGGCTATTCTTAATACCGGTGCCATTGTTTCACATGGTTGTATATTGGATGATTATGCAAATATCTCACCCGGAGCGATATTAGCAGGCAATGTTCACATAGGGAAAAGCACGTTGATCGGAATGGGTGTGACCGTCAACCTGGGCGTTACAATCGGTAAAGGGGCGAGGATTGGCAACGGGTCTACAATAAAAACGGACGTGCCGGACAATGGTATTGTACGAGCTGGAACAAGTTGGCCCGACTGAGCCTCATTTCAAGTAATAATAATTCGAATAACGACCTAGAGGAGTATTAATTGTCACCAAAATTCACTATACCAATGTCCTCTCCGGACCTGACGGAAGCTGAGCGCCAGGCTGTATCCGCAGTGCTCCAGACCCAATATCTCAGCATGGGCAAGGAGATAGAGGCGTTTGAAACCGCCTTTTGCACCTTCACAGGCAGCCGTTTTGCAATAGGAGTTAATTCGGGCACTGCTGGTCTACATTTGTGTGTACGTGCGGCAGGAATTACGGAAGGGGATATTGTAATCACGACGCCTTTTTCATTCGTCTCTTCAACAAATGTACTGCTTTTTGAACGAGCTGTTCCGGTTTTTGTGGATGTTGAAGCAACGACCGGCAACATTAACGTTGTTCAGGTGAACCAGGCTGTGAAGGACATAACAAGCGGTGGCACTGCTGCTGAAAATTGGTTACCCCGCAGTATTACATCTAATCGAGCGAGATTAAAAGCCATTCTCGTGGTGGATGTATTCGGACAGCCCTCTGATATGGATCCCATCCTCGAAATCGCCGAGAAATATAATCTAAAAGTGATTGAAGATTCCTGTGAAGCATTGGGAGCTGAGTATAAGGGCAGGAAAGCCGGAATGCTTGGTGACTATGGCGTATTTGGTTTTTACCCCAACAAGCAAATCACCACTGGAGAAGGCGGTGTTATCGTAACGAGTGACAATCAATCAGCCTCCATAATGTTAGCACTGCGAAACCAGGGACGCGCTCCAGGCGACACCTGGCTAGAGCATTCTTATCTGGGGTATAACTACCGGCTAGATGAAATGTCCGCCGCGCTTGGTCGTGTTCAGTTAGCAAGGCTGGATGAGATGCTTAGAAAGCGGTCACGGGTCGCCGCCTGGTATGAGAATAGATTGTTTGAAATTCCCGAGGTTGAGACGCCACAGATCGAAAAATCCACATCTCGCATGAGCTGGTTTGTTTACGTTATTCGTTTGACACCTGCTGTCGACAGGGATTATGTTGTAAACGAACTTGAGAAACGCGGAATTCCTGCCAGACCATATTTCGCCCCCATCCATCTTCAACGCTATATGGTTAAGCAATTCGGTTACAAAGAGGGCGACTACCCTGTTACAGAAGACCTTGGACATCGCAGTCTAGCGCTGCCATTTTCAAGTGTGATGAAAGAGACCCAGGTTGATTTTGTTTGCAGTGCAATCAGGGAAATCATGTATCAAGCAGGGATGTAACTAGATTTGATAAACATATTCCAGGATTTTTTTAACTGACAAAGCCTGGAATTCGTTTGAAATTCGAATTCCAGACTTTTCGCATATCTCAACCACCGATATGCTGGGTTAAGTGGTTTATTTGACCAATATCGATCCTCACAATCAAATTGAAAGCATGCTGCTACTTCAGACGACCAGCAATAACCAACCCGGCGTGATACTGACCGCTGCCTAAATCCTCAACTCCTACCAACACTTTCATACCGGCTTCCAAATCATCTAGACTCTGAACTTGAGTATTACGGCTGCGGAAATGTGTATCCCCTGTTACCGAATATACAAATTGTTTGCCTTTAGGTGTTTCTATAGTGAAAGTAACATTGTCCACGGAAACAACTTCTCCGGTTATTCGCCAATCGTAATTGGGCAGTTGATCCTGTGCTGCGGCTGCAACCATTAACGCTTCAAGCGGTGGCATTTGCTCAGCATTAATCTCTCCACCAGGCTTTTTCACACCAACCATGGCTGACATGTCAGGCTCTAAATCTACTAGAGATTCTATAGAACCTTCACGGCCGCGGAAACGTGTTTCATTGGTCACAATAATCGTCACATCCTTATCACCACGCCGAGTATGCAATGTAAACGTATCCGCTGATGTGTTAACCTCGCTTATTCTGCCAGTCAACTTTGCGACCGGATAGTGTGCTCTAACAGCAAGCGCAAGCAGGTTCCCATCATCCAAGATCTTCACACCTGCCCAGGCAAGCATCCCATCCTGCAGATCCTCAAGGTTTTCAACTCCGCCAGAATAGCGTGTCTCTTCGTTCACCATGACTATCACTTCATCACTATTACGCGTCTCCAGTGTAAAAGTTTCTGCACCGGTATCCACATCGCTCACACGACCGCTCACTCCTTCGTGTTCGGAGGGATCAAAATCTTCCGGTAGGATGACCACAAGGCGCCCCTGCATTTCACCACCTTCGTTGCGCACTGCTGTTACCTGCACCCACTGACCGGTTGACAAATCTTCAAACTCAAGTTCAACGTCGTCGAGCCCTCGAAAGCTCGTATGCTCATCCACCAGGAACGAACTTTCATCTTCGTTGGGTTTCTGGAGTGTGAATTGATCTTTGGAGATTGACGTCACCTGTCCAACTGTATGTGCACCTTTCCGAGGGCGCCTTCTCAAACTTGGATCTAGAGCAGAAGCTTCATCGCTCACCCACACTCCGACAATCAGAGCCACCAAAGCGGCTAAAACAAAAGGGATGTATATTTTCTTGAACATATTGCTTTACCTCCATGTTAGATTTTCAGGCATCCAGGTTTTCGTTAATATTTCTGATAAGCTTACATTCCAATTATGAAAACACCCGCAGATGCTTATGAGTTTTTTTAGGTTATCAACTGTCCAAAGGATAACCTGAAAGGGTAAACGAGCATGTATCAATTCGTAAAATCCTGGTAAAAACCATGCTTCCACATCCTCCGAGCTGGATAAAAAGAAGAAATCCGGACACTTCTTACCCGGATTTCGTTGAATTTTGAGAAATAGCGACACAATACTACTATAAGGTCGCTTCAGACCAATTTAATGTATCGTAAGGATAGGATACTTACGACGATTTAATCCATCATTTGTCTTTCAGGAAAACTACTTCTTCCTTACCCGCCAACGTATCTTGAATTCGCTGCATCACAATATCCAAATGGCGCGCCTTGTGGACGAAATCCAGGTCATCCGTGCGGATGGTAAGTGCTGGACATAAATCAAAAATTGCCATCCAATCATCGTAATATGATTCGAGCAACGATAGGTATTCTTCGGTAATACCGCTTTCTATATCGCGTGCCCGTTTCCGGATGCGTTCCATTAATACATTGACAGGCGCTCTCAGGTATATCAGGAGATCAGGCGAGGGGAGATTGGATACGACCAGATCAAAGACTCGCCGGTAGGAGAAATAGTCGCGTTCATTCAAATTCCCCAAATGGTTCAATGCGCGTGCAAATATGTAAGCGTCCTCATAAATACTGCGGTCTAGGATGGCAGATTGGGGAGAGTTTACAATTTCAAGGTACTGACCCGCACGATGACCGAGGAAAAATACTTGTAAATGAAACGACCACGCCTTCATATCAGCATAGAAATCCGGTAAGTATGGGTTCTCGGCTACCGATTCGAAAGCTGTCTGCCAACCCATACGCGCCCCCAACCGCTCTGTGAGGGAAGTTTTACCGGCACCGATATTTCCAGCGACGAGGATCATTCTTTTTGTCATTCTTTTTCTCCGGTCAACATTCGCTGAAACCACAGGCATAACATTTTCGGCATCCCTCTTCGTTGACAACTGCCGCCTGACCACAGTCTGGGCACAAATCCCCGATCTTGAAGGATTGCGATTCTCCAGACCCTTGGGACGATGATAAAGCAATTTCACTTCGCATATTATCACCATTGCCTTGTCCTGGATCATTGTCTTCCCCTATCTCCTCTTGCTCGTATATAGTAGGTGCCTCCAGATATTCCGCAATAACCCTGGCAACACCATCCGGCAGTGAGCGGACTCGGTTGGGACCAAATCCTAATGAGCGTCCACCGCCGATGCCCGATAATTGACGCCAAACTTCCTTTAATCGTTCACCTGGTGGAATCGGAGACGATAGGCGAAGGATATAGGAAATTAAGCGTCCGATGGCTTCAGATACCGCTGCTGTGTCCGATCCGGCTTTTGCCGTGTTAACGAATACCTCAAAAGGTTGATTGTCCCCATTGATATTGATTGTTATGAAAGCTTTACCAAGCGGCGTGCTGACATTAAAGGTTTGACCCTTTAAACTGCGAGGGCGAGGCTTCTTTATGTCATGAAGTTCTATTAAATCCTCACCTTGTGGGGGTTGACCAGACTCTGCTTGCTGGTTTTTATCTTTGACTGTGGCTTGTGTTTCGAGGACTACTTTTTGGCGTGAACCGGTAACATATACCGTTATCCCTTTACATCCCAACTTCCAAGCCAATTGATAAACCTGTGCAACATCGTTTTCCATTGCGCTGGCAGGAAAGTTGATCGTCTTCGAAAGTGAATTATCTACAAAAGCCTGTAAAGCAGCCTGCATGCGAACTTGTTCCTCTGCGTCAATATCTTGAGAAACCACAAATATGCGTCGGATATGTTCCGGAATTTCTGGGATATCCCGGCACGTGCCTCGTTCCAATACTTGTCCAATAATGTTCTGGCGTGACTCATTTTCGACTCCAGCTTCAACAAGCGCTTTCTCAAAAAGTGGGCTTGAATATCTGAGCTGCAGATCGCGACCGTTATCATCAACGTGACGGTTGTAAGCCAATGCAAAGACTGGCTCGCATCCATAACCCTCACAACCTGCTACAGTTGCGATCGTTCCAGTAGGTGCAACGGTTGTCTGAGCTGCGTTTCTAATGCCGTGCTGTTGGATTCCCTGGACAACTTTTTGCCAGTCTACAGTTGGTCGTCCCCAATCATGTGTGTGCGCCTTCAAAGGACGAGGAGGTTGCCATTTCAAGCTCTGTGGATCGTATATGCTCCCTTGAATTGCAGGAAAGGGACCCCTGGCTTCTGCCAATTCTATACTCGTTAGCATCGCGTGATAGCGGACAAACTCCATCACTTGAGCAGCGAACTCCTGCCCTTCCTCGGACCCGTAACGAATCCCAAGGTAGTACATTAAATCCCCAAGACCCATGATGCCTAAGCCAATGCGTCGATTTCGGCGGGCTGCCTCGCGAAGCTGTGGGACAGCAGGAACATATGAGTTTGCTTCTACAACATCGTCTAAAAATATCGAACTCAACCTCACACTGTTCCGCAGTTTAGGCCAGTCCACGGTTCCATCAGGTCCAAAATGTTGAGCAAGGTTGACCGAACCCAGGCAGCAATTTTCATAAGGTCCCAACCATTGCTCCCCGCATGGATTCGTTGCTTCTAATTGGTACAAATGTGGCACCGGATTATCTCTATTAGCAGCGTCCAGGAACAAAACACCAGGCTC
>Ga0114922_10004055_pt1 | contig 13626 bp, 12 predicted proteins | sample AartaG_FD_100975 | JGI IMG/M metagenome (GOLD analysis project Ga0114922, IMG submission 100975) | Deep subsurface microbial communities from Aarhus Bay to uncover new lineages of life (NeLLi) - Aarhus_00045 metaG | ecosystem: Environmental > Aquatic > Marine > Oceanic > Sediment | place...
CGCCGGAGGCGGGCCGCGCCGAAACATGCGCCGGGGCATGGGCCCCGGCGCTACAACCACACGCACTGGCTGATCCCGGCGCGCCGGGACCAGTGGCACCCCCCATGTCAAACGTGAGCGAACACCCGGCGAGCCGCGGCGCGCCGCGGCCTACGCCTCTCTCCTCGCGGCCAGGCGGGCCTTCATCTGCTCGACGACGGTGTAGTGGATGGCCAGTTGTCCCCGGCCGACCCCGAGGCGGATGTCGGAGTCGGCCCGGCCGTGCCAGTCGGTGCCACCGGTGGCGAGCAGCCCCAGCCGCCGGGCCATCTCGCCGTAGTGCCGGGCGAAATTGGCCGTGTGGTCCGGGCTGGAGACCTCGACGGCCTCGATGCCGGCCTCGGCGAAGCGCCGGAGCCACGTCTCGGTCTCGGCAATGGAGCGGTTGAGTTGCCGCGGATGGGCGAGCGAGGCAAGGCCGCCCGCCCCGCGGATGGCGGCGATGGCGGCCGCGGGCTCCACGTGCTTGCGGCCCACGTACGCCGGTTTGCCCCGGCCGAGGTACGTCTCGAACGCCTGGTCCCAATTCCGGACATACCCTTTCTCGATCATGGCGGCGGCGAAGTGGGCCCGGGTCAGCGTACCCGCGGTCTGCCGGCCCGTCACGTCGTCCATCGTCAGGTCGAAGCCGAGGTCGCTCAGGCGAGCCAGGATGGCTGCGTTGCGCCGGGCGCGTCCTTCACGGGCTACCTCCAGCACGCGGGCCAGGTCGGCCGCCCCCGGCTCAACGAAATAGCCGAGGATGTGGCAGGCGCCGCCCTCGAACTCGGCCGAAATCTCCACCCCCGGGATGACCTCGATGCCGACCGCCTCCCCGGTGGCCAGGGCCTCGGCCAGGCCGGCGGTCGTGTCGTGATCGGTGAGGGCGACGGCCTTGAGGCCGACCTCGGCGGCCCGCTCGACCACCTCGCGCGGCGAATAGACGCCGTCGGAGGCATTCGAATGCACGTGCAGGTCCACCAGGTCCGGCTGCGATACCTTCTCGGTCATATCGGGTCCTCCGGAGGGGGCTTGGCGGATGGAGCATGGCACTGTAGCGGTCCGACCAGGGCTGGTCAAGGCGGCGTTTCAGGTTGAGGCCAGGTATTGCGGGGCCCGGGAGGGCGGTCAATCCGCTAAATCACTGAAGCCCATCCGGCCTGGGTGCCGATGAACTGGACGGCAAACCGCCGGAGTCAGGAACTCCGGCCACAGGTCACCGCCCCCGACGTGCGCCGAAACGCCGCCCCAGCGGCCCTTTGCGAGAGGGGCCGAAAATCGGGCGTTTTTCGGCCATGGTCCGGACCGCGCCGGCAGCAGACGCTGAACCCCTCCCCTACCCGAGACGAGCCGAGGTGCCCGTAACCCACTATTTTATAAGGGCTTATGCGCAGACGTTCTGCGCCCTATGCCTCGGTGCGCCCGGCCGGCACGAGTCGGTTGACCTTCGGCCCCCCGGCCGTACGTTATCAATACGGGCCATGGTATCCTCATCCCGACCCCGTGGCCCCGCCGTCTAGAAGGATAGGGACATGGCGCATCTGAAGAAACGGACGCTGCTTCCGGTGGGCATTCACCTGACGCCCGAGGCCGCCCACCTGGCCCAGTTCGAGCAGGTGGGTGACCGCCTCGAACTGGTCTCGCAGGCCTCGTGTTCGTTCGCCTCGCCGCAGGACACGGTCACGCGGCTGGTGGCGGCGGACGCGCCGCCGGGCCTGGAGGCCGATGAGCCCGATTACACCCCGGCGCTGCGGTTCCTGCGCCAGGAACTGGGCTGGAACAACTTCAAGGGCAAGGATGCCGTCGTCAGCCTGCCGGCCGAGCACGTGGCGGTTCAACACCTGCGGATGCCGCCGATGCAGCCGGACGAACTGGCGGCTTCGCTCCCCTACGAACTCGAGGACAAACTGCCCTTCCAGCCCGAGGAGGCGGTCGTCCGCCACATCGTGGCCGGCTCGGTCACCGAAAACAACGAAACCAAGCAGGACGTCCTCGTCCTGGCGGTCCGACGCGACGTGGTCCAGTCCCGCGTGGCGACCATCACCCGACTGAAACTGAACGTCGTGGGCGCCGGCGTGGAACCATGCAGCATGTGTTACGGGTACGCGTTCGCGTCGCAACACTCCGAGCCGTCGCAGTCCGGCCCGCTGTGCCTGATGGTCGTGTACCTGGGCTGGCAGCAGTCGCACGTGGCCATCCTTCGGGGCCAGGAGACGACGCTCGTGAAGCCGGTGGGTCAGGGCCTGGACCACGTGACGCAGTCGGTGGCCACGGTGACCGAATCGTCGCTGGAGGAGGCCTCGGAGCGGGTGGCCGGCTGGCGCGACGCCACCACGCCGGACGCGGTCGATGAGGCTGTCACGACGTACAACCGCTGCCGGGAGCCGATCGGGCACCTGACCGACGAGATCCAGTCGTGCATGCGCTACCACGCGTCGCTGGCGCGGGGCGCCCAGATCGACCGGCTCTGCTTCGTGGGCCCGGGTGCCTGCGACAAGGCCCTCGTCCGGGTCCTCAGCGCGAACCTCGCCGTGGCGTGTGAAGTCGGTGACCCGGTTGGGACGGTCACCGGGTCGCCGGACCGCGAGACAGCCCGGCCGGAAATGGCCGTGGCCGTCGGACTCAGTCTCTTTGGCGCCTCCTGACGACAAAGGTGCGAACGGATGCTTCGGGTCCTCAACTTCCTGCCGGATGACTACGTGCAGCAGCGCCAGGTGCGGCGAGCGAACGTCATCTGCGCCCTGATGGCCGCCGGCGGCCTGCTCCTGGTCGGGATTGCGGCAGGCTTGACAGCCTTCGGTGCCATGGGGGTGGCGGCCGCCCGCGCTGCGGTGGACCGGCAATACGAGCAGGCCCGTCTGCGGATCAAGGACCTTGAGCAACTCGAGCAGCGCAAAGCGAACCTGCTGCACAAGGCGGAACTGAGCGCCACGCTTTTGGAGCGCGTGCCCCGGAGTCACATCCTGGCCTGCGTCACGAATCACCTGCCGCCTGAAACCAGCCTGACCTCGCTGAGCATGGAACACCAGGAAATGCGGGTCGACGTGCCGGAGCCCCCCGCCGAGACGTCGGAGAAACCCAAGAAAGGCAAGAAAAAGGTCTCGCAGCCGAAGCAGACCGAGACGCGGGTCCGGTTTCGGCTGGACGGCTTGGCCCAGACGGACGTCCAGGTGGCGGAGTACATCAGCCGGCTGGCCGCCGACCCGCTTTTCGAGAGCGTGGACCTCCAGTTCTCGGAGGAGTTCCCGTACGAGGAAGGGGTGACGATGCGGCGGTTCCAGATATCGTTCCTGCTGGGCAAGGAGGCAGCGGCGGTGCTCGAGAAGGCGCCCCTGCCGCCCGGCATCCAGGCTCGCGGAGCCCAAGCCCATCAAACCCCGGAGGAACCGTCATGACCGGTCCGCTCCGCATCCTGCTGACGGTCCTGGGGCTGGCCATCGTGGCCGGACTGACCGGCGGGTTTGTCGTGTACCCGCTCCTGCGACAGACGGCCGCCGACCATGAGGCCATCCGGGCGCGGCAGGCCGAACTGATCAAGGTGCAGCGGGTGGTCCGCCGGATCAGCGACCTGAAGCAGGAGATCAAGCGGCTGGAGGTCGCGCTGGCGTTCTTCGAGGATCGCCTGCCGGAGGAACGCGAGATCGACGTCATCCTGCGGGAAGTCTGGCTCATCGCCGACGCCAAGTCGCTCTCGCCGCGGCGAATCCAGACCAGCCGGCCCGAGAACCGTCCCCGCTACAACACCCAGCCCATCACCATGACCCTGGACGGACGGTTTGACCGTTTCTACGAGTTCCTGCTCGGGCTGGAGCGGCTCCCCCGCATCACCAAGGTTCGACAGATGCAGATCACGAAGTCGCCCACCGAGGAGGGCGTTGTCGAAGTCGACCTGCTTATGGATATCTTCTGCGAGAAATAGCGATGACGAGCGCCGTGCCCCAAAAAGTGACCGACGTCCGCTTCTCCAAGAAGGGACTGGAGGCCGGTGGCCAGAAGGGCAAGGTCCAGGGAGGCTTCGGCGACACCAAGAAGGTCCTCATGCTCGTCGGGCTGGTGGTGGTGGCGGGGGGCGTGGTGGCCTACCAGTTCGTGGGCGGCAGCGGCCCGGCGCCGGCCAAGGCCAACACCACCCCACCTGAGGTGCCGGGGGCCCAGACGGTCTCGCCTGCGGCGGTCAACGCGGCCGTGAAGCAGGTCGACACCCCGGCCGCCCCGCCCCAGCAGGACAACCTGTCCGTCGACCGGGTCGAGAGCCTCGTCCGCACGTTCGATACGTACGTGCAGGATCGCCAGATTCCCCTGAGGCACCTTCGGGTCAATCCGTTCCAGGTCGTGCGGGTGGTCAAGGTCGAGGCCGGCCAGGATGAGATCCAGAAGCAGGCGGACGCCGAGGCCGAGGCCGAGGCACGCCGCCAGCGAATCCTGCAGGCGGCGGCCGAACTGAAACTGGGTGCCGTCCTCATCGCCGGGACAACCCGCACCGCCGTCATCGAAGGCCGCCTCTACCGGGTCGGCGACGTGGTGGAGGGGATGCGAGTGGCGGCCATCCGGCGGGACCACGTGACCCTCGCCTACGAGGACCAAACCGTGGACCTCCGGCTTCGGCCGGAGACCCCGACGCCCTAAGGATTACGGATGCCGAACGATTCGGACCCATCGGATGCGTCGTTCGCGGTAGCGGAGGCCGAGAGCCAGCCGCAGCCGGCCGGTTCGCCGCCGGCCGCCCGGGCCGAGACGGGCGGTCAGCGCCCCCAGCGCATGGGCGACCGGCTGGTTGAACTGGGCATCCTGACACAGGCGCAACTGGAGGAGTGCCTGGTACTCCAGAAGTCGAGCCCGGGCGAACGGCTCGGTCAGATCCTCGTCCGCAAGGATTACGCCAGCGAAGATGACGTGATGTCGTGTCTGGCGGCGGAGTACGGGTTCGAGTTCGTCCACGTCAGCCAACTGGAGATTCCGGAGCGGGTCCGCGACCTGCTCCCGCTGGAGTTCTGCCGCCAGCACAAGGTGCTGGTCATCGACGCCGACCACGAGGCGGACACCGCGACCATCGCCGCCGCCGACCCGGCAAACATCTTTCTCCTGGACGAGGTGCGCCGGCGTCTCGGGTGCCGCGTCCGCCTGGCGGTCAGCACCGAGGCCGAGATCAGCAAGGCGCTGGATGAACTGTCCATCGGCACCGAGGATTTCCATCTCGACAACCTCATCCAGGACATCGCGGACGACTCGGTCGAGATCGTCAACGACGAGGAGGACGAGGTGGCCGACCTGGCCAAGGTGGCGGGCGAGTCGCCCGTCGTCCGCCTCGTCAACTACCTCATCTGCAACGCGGTCAAGGCGGGCGCCAGCGACATCCACATCGAGCCCGGCGAGAAGAAAATGCGGATACGGTACCGCATCGACGGCGTCCTGTTCGAGACGATGTCCCCGCCGCAGGCGATGCACCCGGCCCTGCTGTCTCGGCTGAAGATCATGTCGAACCTGGACATCTCGGAGCGGCGGCTCCCGCAGGACGGCCGCATCCGCGCCATCGTCCGCAACCGCTACATCGACTTCCGCGTCAACACGCTGCCCACCACCCAGGGCGAGAAGGGCGTGATCCGCATCCTCGACAACCGCTCCATCCTCATCGGCCTGGAGCGGCTCGGCTTCGAGCCGGACCACCTGGCCATGTTCAAGGAAGAGGTGGCCCGCCCCCACGGTGTCATTCTCGTGACCGGCCCCACGGGCTCCGGCAAGACGACGACGCTGTACTCCGCGCTGATGACGATGGACGGCAGCGCGATGAACATCTCGACGACCGAGAACCCGGTGGAGTATTTCCTGAGTTTCGCCAACCAGGTCCAGATCAACGACCGGATCGGGTTCACGTTCGCCAGCGCGCTGCGGGCGCTGCTGCGGCAGGACCCGGACGTGATCATGGTGGGCGAGATCCGCGACGAGGAGACCGCCCGCATCTGCGTCCAGGCGGCGCTGACCGGGCACCTGGTCCTCTCCACCCTGCACACCAACGACGCGCCGTCGAGCATCACGCGGCTCATCAACATCGGCATCGAGCCGTACCTGATCAGCGCCTCGGTCAACGCGGTGCTGGCCCAGCGGCTCGTCCGCCGCATCTGCGACAACTGCAAGGAGGCCTACGCACCCAGCGACGAGGTCAAGGAGGCGCTGGAGCGCGCCAACATGGGGCACATGGAGGAACTCTACCGCGGCCGGGGGTGCGAGAAGTGCCGAAACACCGGCTACAGCGGCCGGTGCGGCATCTACGAGATGGTTGTCCTCGACGACGGGTTCCGCGACCTGGTGGCCACCCGTCCCAGCGTCACGGAACTGCGGCGGTATGCGAGCAAGCGCGGCATGGTGGGGCTGCGGGAGGACGGCCTGCGGAAACTGAAACGCGGCATCACCACCATCGAGGAGGTACTCCGCACCACTGAGGACGCCGGCCCACCCGAGGCCGAAGCCGAAGGAAACCAGACATGACACGGATCAGCGACCTGATGGAGCGTGCCGTCGCCAACGGCGCCAGCGACCTCCACCTGGTGGTTGGCCTGCCGCCCCTCCAGCGGGTCCACACGGTCCTGGCGGGGATCGACGGCGAGGGGCCCGTCCAGGGCGACGAGGCCGAGGCCGCCATCCGGGAACTGCTCAGCGAGGACCAGTACCGGCAGTTCCAGGAGCAGCGGGACATGGACTTCTCGGCCGCCCTGCCCTCCGGGGTGCGGTTCCGGGTCAACGCCCACTTCCAGCGCGGGACGCCGGCGCTGGCGTTCCGGGCCATTCCCAGCGAGGTGCCCGCGCTCGCCACGCTCAACCTGCCGGAGGTCGTCACGGAATTCGCCAACCTGCCCCAGGGCCTCGTCCTCGTGACCGGCGAGACGGGCAGCGGCAAGTCGACCACCCTGGCCTCGATCATCGAATACATGAACCACCACTACCCGTACCACGTGATCACCCTGGAGGACCCCATCGAGTACTACATTCCCTCGCGCAAGTGCGCGGTGGAACAGCGGGAGGTGGGGGCCGACGTCCCGAACTTCCGGTCGGGGCTGCGGCACGTGCTGCGGCAGGACCCGGACGTCATCCTCATCGGCGAGATGCGGGACCTGGAGACGATTTCGACGTCGCTGACGGCCGCGGAGACCGGCCACCTCGTCTTTTCGACCCTGCACACCAACGACGCCGCCTCCACGGTGCAGCGGGTCATCGACATGTTCCCGGCGGGCCAGCAGAACCAGGTCCGGTCGATGTTCGCCGACACCCTCAAGGGTGTCCTGTGCCAGCGGCTGCTCTCGCGGGTGGACAGGCCGGGCATGATCCCGGCCACCGAGGTCCTGGTCTCGACCCCGGCGGTGCGCAACTGCATCCGCGAGGACCGCGTCTTCGAGATCCCCAACATCATGGAGACCAACCGGACCCTGGGCATGCAGTTGTTCGACGAGTCGCTCAAGCAGCACTACTACGGCGGCCGCATCAGCCGGGAGACGGCCCTCAGCCACGCCAAGGTGCCGTCCATCCTGGAGCGCGCCCTGTCGGCGTAGGTGGCACATGCACACATACCGCTATCAAATGAAGCGGCCGAACGGCGAGGTGGTCGTGGGCCAGCTCAAGGCCGACAACCAGGCCGTGGCCATGCAGCAGATCCGCGAAATGGGCGGCGCCGTCCTCGACCTCACCACGGTCGAACAGGGGGGCAACGCCCAGGCGAAGGCCGGCGGCATCCAGATCTTCAACCGCATCGGCTCGAAGGACCTGCTGGCGTTCACCCGGCAGCTGGGCGTCATGTCGAAGGCGGGCATCGGCCTGACCGCCGCCCTCGAAAGCATCACGGACCAGTTGAAGAACCCCCGGATGCAGACCGTGGTGCGCGCCCTGAAGCGCGACGTCGAGGCCGGGTGCCAGTTCTCCGAAACCATGCAGCGGTTTCCCAGGGTCTTCTCGCTCCTTTACGTCAACATGGTCCGGGCAAGCGAACTGTCGGGCACCTTCGGCCACATGCTCGGCCGCATCGCCCAGTACCTGACGCAGCAGGCCCAGACGCGGCGGCAGGTGACGGGCGCCATGATCTACCCGGCCATCATCGTGCTGATGGCGATCATCACCACGGTCTTCATGCTCACCTTCGTTCTGCCGCAGTTCATGATCCTGTTCGAGGGCAAGGAGGAGATCCTGCCCCTGCCCACGAAGATGCTGATGGCCATGAGCGCCTCGCTCACCCGCTTCTGGTATCTGTACATCGTGGCGGCCGGTGGGGTGGCGGCTGGGTTCATCTATTTCATCCGGACCAAGACGGGGCGGGACTTCTGGGACCTGGCCAAACTCAGAATCCCCATCCTCCAGAGACTCTGCCACGCCCTGTACCTCTCGCGCGGCCTGCGGACCATGGGTGAACTCGTCAACGCCGGCGTCCCGATGCTCGATACGATCGCGATTACGGCGGAGGTCTCCGGCAACGTGCACTATGCCCGCGTCTGGCACAGCGTCCATGCCGCCGTCCGAAAGGGACAACGCATCGCACCGACGCTTTCCAAGACCCGCTACATCCCGATCAGCGTGTGCCAGATGATCGCGGCCGGGGAGGAAACCGGCTCGCTCGCCGAAATCCTCAACGACGTCAGCGACTTCTACGACGACCAGTTGAAGGCTACCATCAAGGCGGTGACCAGCGCCATCGAGCCCTTGATGATCGTGCTGATGGGCGGCATCGTGGCCTTCATCGCCGCCTCTATCCTGCTTCCAATATTCAAGATGTCCCAATTGGTGGGCTAGCCATGTGCACACACGACAGACCATGGACCAGGCCGCTCGCAAGGGCTGGCCGGGCCGGCGGCTTCACCCTCGTGGAGATTCTCATCGCCTCCGTCCTCGTGGTTCTCGCCTTCACCGCGTTGGTGGCGGCGTTCGGGTACGAGGGCGTCGTGATCCAGCGAGGCGAGGAGATTACCTACGGCACGTTCCTGGCCAACGAAATCCACGACAAGGCCCTGCGGATGAACTTCGCGGACGTCTTCGACCTCGACGGCGCGACCTACAACCCGGCCATCCTCAGCACAGGAACCACGCAGCAGCGCGAGGCGTTCGTCCAGCAGGTCACCGTAACTCCCGTCGACGCGACCGACCTCGGGGTCACCGTCGCCGAGGGCAGCGCCGAGGCCGTCCGCCTCACGGTGACCGTGTTGGCCCACGGCAAAGCGGTCGTCACCCAGACCTATTACGTCTTCGACCTGACCGAGGTTGCGTTCACCGACCGGCCTGAGATGCCGGGCTAGCGGAGCGACCTGGCCGCGACGATGACGCAAAGACGACGCATAGCGAGGATGGCAATGGCAGGGGCTGGTCGTGAGATGGTCCGCCACGGCACGAGCCCCGACCTGACGGTGCCGGCCGGCGGACCCGTTCGCTGAAACCGCCCCGCGGCCGGCCCGATACGTAACCGTGTTTCCCACGCCCCGACACGGCAAAACCTGAAAGGAGGTTGTGCCATGGATACGGGGCATACCGGTGGACGCGGTGAGCACCGCGGTTCCGCCCTGGTCGTGTCGTTGATTTTTGCGACGTTGTTCGCCTGCATGGCGGTCGCGTTGGCGGTCGCTTCCAAGTCGAACCTCGCCATCTCCCGCAACCGGCTCGACGTCCAACAGGCCCACAACCTGGTGGAGACCGGCCTGTGCCTGGTCCAGCGCGACATGGGGGGCCTGGAGGTCTCCGGCTCGGATGCCCAGGCCATCCACGCCAGCCTGGCCGACCATTTCCGCCTCGCCTGGGTCGATACCGGCATGCTCGACGCCTACCAGATCACCTCCGACGCGGGCGGCGTGACGTTTCCGGCCATCTCGGTCCTCGGGCCGGACGGCCGCACCGGAACGATCACGCTCACCATGCAGGCCGACGGCGGTGTCGAGGATGCCTCCGCGGTTACGGTGACCGCGACCGGCCAGTACGCGGGCGCCGTGCGGACGGCCTACTACGACTTCCACATCGGCAACGGCTATCGTCTGCTCAGAGAGTACGGTGTGGCCAGCCGGTCCCCCATCGTTATGGAAGGCAGCGCCGTCATCGACGGCGCCAATGACGACGCGGAGGGAAGCCTCTTCTCATCCAGCGACTCGCAGACCCGGGCCATCGAGATGACGGGGCTGGCTCAGATCACCGGCGACGCGGCCACCAGCGCCGACGGCTGCGAAATCTACAAAGGCCCCAACGCCACGATCGGCGGCGACACCATTGACAACGCACCCGACCACCTCTGGCCGACCGTGGACGTCACCCAGTTCGAGCAGTACGTCGAAACCACCTATACCGACACCGGCGAGAACGAGGACGGGACGTACGTCAACGTCCGCATCCCGCCGAACACCAACCCGACGTTCAACGCCAACACGCAAATCTATGGCGTGGTCTACGTCGAGTCGCCTAACGTGGTCACCTTCGAGGGCAGCGCCAGCATCTGCGGTATCGTCGTCTGCGAGGAACCGGCCGTCGAGAACTTCAACGCAAACCAACTCAACTTCAGCGGGGGGCTGGTTGCCTCCGGCGTCGAGTACCTGCCGAGCGATTCCCGCTTCGACGGACTCCGCGACAAGGAGGGCACGTTTCTGCTGGCCCCGGGATACGCCGCCACGTTTGCCGGCAACTTCAGCACCATCAACGGCTGCGTGGTGGCCAGCCAGTTCGATTTCGCCGGGACGGCCAGCGGGATCGTCCGGGGCAACATCCTGAACCTGGCCGACTCCGCGTTCACCCTCCAGGGAAACGCCCACGTCACCATCGACAAGCGCGATGCTCCGGCCCAACCCGCGGGACTCAGCCCGCGGTATGCCCTCCTCTGCGTTTCCGGATCCTACAGGGAGTAAGCGGCCCGGCGCGCCGCCGGGCCAGCACGGTCTTCAAATCATGGAGGAAGTGACATGAGCAACGGGGGGACACAAAACAGAGCGGTCGGCACCGGGTCGGCCCTTCTCGTGACCTTGATCTTCGTGGCGTTGTTCGCGTGCATGGCGGTGGCGCTGGCGGTCGCCTCCGAGTCGAACCTCGCCATCTCCCGCAACCGGCTCGACGTCGGGCAGGCCCACAACCTGGTGGAGACCGGCCTGTGCCTGGTCCAGCGGGAGTCGGCCAGCCTGAACGTCTCCGGCTCGGATGCCGCCGCCGTCCACGCCAGCCTGGCCGACCATTTCCGATTCGCCTGGGCCGATACCGGCATGCTCGACGCCTACGGGATCGTCTCCGACGCCAGCGGCGTGACGTTTCCCGCCGTCTCGGTCCTCGGCCCGGACGGCCGCACCGGCACGGTCACGGTCAGCATGACGGCCGACGGCGGCGTCCAGGACAGCCCGACCATCACGGTGACCGCGAACGGCCAGTTCGCCGGCGCCACCCGGACGGCCTACTACGACTTCCACGTCCGCAGCGGCTACCGTATTCTCAGCGACTACGGGTTGGCCAGCCAGGCACCCATCAGCCTGACAGGCGCATCCAAGGTCGATGGGGCCAACAACGACAACGAGGCCAGCCTCTTCTCCTGCTCCGAGTCCGACACCTACGGCATCGACATGGGGGGCACGTCCGAGATCACAGGCCATGCAGCCGTCAGCGGCGAGAACGTCGGAATCAACAAGAGCGGCAACGCCACCATCGGCGGCGACGAAATCACCGATGCCCCCGACCACGACTGGCCGGTCCCCGACCCCACCCACTTCGAGCAGTACGTCGAGTCCACCTACGACGGCGACGGAGACGAACAGGACGCCACCTTCAGCAACATCCGCATCCCTGCGGGCACCAACCCCACCTTTAGCAACGTGAACCTCTACGGCCTGGTCTACATCGAGTCGCCCAACACGGTCACGTTCAACGGCAACGCGAACATCTGCGGCATCGTCGTCTGCGAGGAGCCCACCGTAGAGAATTTCGACAACAACAAACTCACCTTCAACGGGAACCTGACGGCCTCCGGCGTCGAGTACCTGCCGGACGACCCCCGCTACGACGGCATCCGCAAGGAGACCGGCACCTTCCTGCTGGCGCCCGGTTTCTTCGCCAAGTTCAGCGGCAACTCCAGCATGGTAAACGGCTACATTGCGGCCGGGAAGTTGGAGTTCACGGGCGGCGCCTCCGGCACGGTGCGCGGCGGGGTGCTGAACCTGTCGGACACGAGCCTCACCCTGGCCGGCGGCGCCCACCTGACCATCGACAAGGAGAACGCGGACCAGCAGCCGGCCGGCTTCACCCGCCGGTATTCGCTGATCTGCGTCTCCGGTTCGTACAGGGAGTAGAGCCATGCGTCCATCTGCCAACCCCCGGCGAGGATTCACCATCGCCGAGTTGCTCATCGCCCTGGCGCTGACGGCCCTGCTGATGACGGCCGTCGCCTTCGCCATGCACGGCGCCGAGCAGAGCAACCGTTACAATCGCACGAAGGCCGAACTCGTGACCCGGGCGCGCGGCGTCCTCGACCGCATCGCCCGCGACGTCCGCTGCGCCGAGGCCACCGTCGTCTCGAACGACGGCACCGCCTTGAACATCATGGTCGTCCGGCAGGAAGCGGACGGCTCGACGAGCAGCCTCTGGCGGCAGTACCGGTTCGTCGACGACGAGGTCCGGGTCTACGAGGACACACACGCCGTTCCCCTGCCGCCGACCGACCCCGACGGCGTGCCCTGCGAGACCCTGACCGCCGACGTCGAGACCTTCCACGTCCAGACCCTCATCGCCTCGACCCGGAGCATCACCGAGACCCTCTCGTGCCTGGTGACCACGTGCAGCCCGGCGCCGGAAGGCGAGGAGACCATCCCCCTGGAAGAGGGACCGTACGTCCTCAAACTCTCCCAGACCCAGTACGACAACCTCCGCGACATGGGCCAACTGCACGAGGGCATTGACGTGGACCCCCGCCCGTCCTACGAGCCCGACGACGACCCCGACACCTACTGGCTCTGCCTCGAAGACTGCCAGTCGCCCGGCACGTACTACGAGCCCTGGGCCGACTGGGATTTCGAGGACGTGCTCGTCAAGGTCACCGAGTCCGCCGGCGACGTCCAGATGGAGGTCCAGGCCGGCAACGGCGGCTACCAGTGGGACATCCTCGGGCCCGACGGCGACCTGCTGTGGGACGACCTGGGCGGCAGCCAGACCTACAACTACATCCCCTACTGCACCGATGCCGATACCGTCAGCATCGAGTTAGGCCTGGCGCGCGACAACGTCCAGAGCGGCGGACAGATCACCGCCACCCAGCGCAAGGCGGTGTTCTGAGAAATGACCACTGTCCAATGAGCAATGCCCAAGGAGGCCTGCGGCCTACAGGGAGGGCCGCGCTTTGTCGTTCCGAACGCAGCGAGGAATCCCGCCGTGGCCGTTCGTTCCGCATTCCGACTTCCGCGCTCCGCGTTCCCGCTGAATCTCGCCGTCAGTCAATACTCAATGTCAAATCAGCCCTCCGGGCTGAAGGCCGTAACCCGCGCCGCCCTGTAGGCGCAGCGTACCTGGTCATTGGGCATTGGGCATTAGAGCACTTCACGGTCTATTGTAGCGGACTGCCGCGCGGTGGCTCTCCTGAGCCACCGCGCTAAAGAACCTGGAAGCGCGGCGGGTCAGGAGACCCGCCGC
>Ga0114922_10004056_pt1 | contig 13624 bp, 8 predicted proteins | sample AartaG_FD_100975 | JGI IMG/M metagenome (GOLD analysis project Ga0114922, IMG submission 100975) | Deep subsurface microbial communities from Aarhus Bay to uncover new lineages of life (NeLLi) - Aarhus_00045 metaG | ecosystem: Environmental > Aquatic > Marine > Oceanic > Sediment | place: Aarhus...
GAGGATGTCGGCGGAGGCGTGCCGGACGGCGAGTTCAAGGCAGTCCAGGTGGGCGGTCCGTCCGGCGGATGCATTCCGGCCGACCTCGGTGATACCCCGGTTGACTACGAAGCGCTGACCGAGGCCGGGGCGATGATGGGTTCCGGCGGACTCGTCGTGCTGGACGAATCTGATTGCATGGTGGAAGTGACCCGTTATTTCCTGTCGTTCACACAGCTGGAATCGTGCGGTAAGTGTACGCCGTGCCGGGTAGGCACAAGACGCATGCTTGAGATCTTGGATCGCCTGTGCAAGGGTGGAGGCAAACCCGGCGATGTTGAGCAACTACAGCATCTGGCAGAGGTCGTGAAGGAACAGAGCCTCTGTGGGCTTGGGAGCACCGCCCCGAATCCCGTCCTGACGACGATTCGCTATTTCCGCGATGAGTTTGAGGCTCACGTCCAGGGCCGGTGCCCTTCGCGCAAGTGCAAGGCACTCATAAAATACGTGATAACGGACCGCTGCAACGGGTGTACCAAGTGCGCGCAGGGATGTCCGATGGGCGCTATCGAGATGAAGCCCTATGAGCAGCACGAAATTGACCCGGCGTTGTGTGTTCGCTGCGACAACTGCCGCCAGATCTGTCCCGTGGACGCTGTTGAGGTGGAATAACCGACTATGCCGGAGTTGACGATTGACGGGAAAAGCGTAGAGGTGCCTGAAGGCTCGACCATTCTTCAAGCTGCGGATCGGGTCGGCGCCGATATTCCCACGCTGTGCCATGCGCCCGACGTACGCCCGCTTACTTCGTGCATGGTGTGTGTTGTCAAAGAGACTGTGACCGGACGGATGTTGCCTGCCTGTTCTGCCAAAGCGGAGGACGGGATGGTCATCGAAACGGCGAGCGAGGAGATCCGTTCGGCGCGCCGGGAGGTGCTGCAACTGCTCCTGAGCGAACACCTCGGCGATTGCGAGGCTCCGTGCCGACGCACCTGTGCGGCATCGACGGACATTCCGTTGATGTTACGCCAGATCGCGAAAGGCGACATGGCGGCGGCCGCTCGGATTGCACGACGCGACTTGGTGCTTCCCGCCACGTTGGGTTGGGTTTGCGCAGCGCCCTGCGAGAAAACCTGCCGCCGGGGTGCATACGACGAGGCGATTTCCATTCGCGAACTCCACCGCCGCGTTGCTGAGGAGGCCCTTGAGAACGGGCTAGCGCCCCCTGAGTGTGACGCGGCAACGGGCAAGAGAGTCGCCGTTGTCGGTGCCGGCCCGGCCGGGTTGGCGGCGGCAACTGTCCTGCAGCGCCTCGGTCATGTCTGCCACGTCTTCGAAAAAGCCGAGGAGCCAGGCGGACGGTTCCGGAAGCTTCCGGAAGATGAACTGCCCAGGCGCGTTCTGGACGCTGAAATCGGGCTCTTGCGGAAGATAGGGGTGACGTTTGAGACAGGTTGCGAGATTGGAGTTGTGCGTCCCCTCAAGCAGCTTCGTGAAGAGTACGACGCAGTCATAGTGACCGCCGGAGAGCACGCTGCCGACGATGCCGGGGGTCTGTTCGTCGCGAAAACGGCGGCGGCCCCGGTGCGCGCCGTTGCTAACGGAAAGGCGGCGGCGGAACAGGTTGATTGTTATCTCCAGTCCGGCGCCTCATGCACGAACTCAAAGCTCTACGATTCCCGAATCGGGAAGCTGGATCCTGAGACGCTCAAACGGTACGTTATCAACCGAGTGGATCAGGCCTCTCTTGCACGCCCGCGCGACGGCGGACGGCCCCAGGAAGAGGCAGCGCGCTGCCTGCATTGCGACTGCCGGACTCCCGTCTCATGTAGACTGAGACATTACGCCACGGCTTACGGCGCAAAGCCGGGCGCCCATGGCACGTTCGGACGCCCGCCGCTCGAGATCATACAGCGATGCGCCGGGGTGCTGTTCGAGTCGGGGAAATGCATCCGGTGCGGCCTCTGCGTCGAGATTACGCGCAGTGCAGGTGAGGAACTTGGACTCACTTTCGTGAACCGTGGCTTCGATATACGGGTCGCTGTCCCGCTGGGAGGAACCCTGGAACAAGGGCTTCGGGTCTCGGCGCAGCGCTGCGTTGAGGCGTGTCCGACGGGAGCGCTGACGTTCCCGGACCAGGAAGAACGGAAGGTATGCGAATAGCATTCATCGTACCCGGCACCGGCGGTACGTTCTACTGCCAGAACTGCGTGCGCGACACGGCTCTTGTCCGGGCATTGAGCGCGCGCGGGCACGACGTCGTCATGCTTCCACTCTACCTTCCATTGTTGAGCGACGCCGGCGATCTTGCTGCCGGTGCCCCCGTGTTTTTTGGTGGTATCAACGCATATTTGCAGCAGCGTTTTGAGGTCTTCCGCAGAACTCCTCGATGGTTTGATCGTCTTCTTGACGCGACCTGGATGCTCAGGCGCGCGGCACGCCGTGAAGGCACGGTCAGCGCAGCAAAGCTGGGCCCGATGACCCTGTCCATGTTGGAGGGGCCGCAGGGCAACCAGAGCAAAGAACTCGACCGCCTGGTGGCCTGGGCGCGAGGTCAGCAGCGCCCCGACGTCATCCACATCTCCAACGCGCTGCTCCTGGGGCTGGTGGGCGAACTTAAGCGGGCCCTCGACGTGCCTATCGTATGCTCGCTGCAGGATGAGGACACGTGGCTTGACGCTATGGAAACTCCGTACAACAGTCGCTGTTGGGAAGCCATGGCCGAGCGCGCTTCAGATGTCGACGCCTTTGTGGCGGTCAGTCGATGGTACGCGGATCAGATGACTGAGCGCATGAGCGTACCGCGCGACCGGATGGCGGTCGTCCCGCTCGCGGTAGACCTTGGCGTTGTTGAGCCGGGGCCGTTGCCGTTCGATCCACCAGTGATCGGATACCTGTCACGCATGAGCGAGTCTCAGGGACTCGGACTCCTGGTGGACGCTCTCATCGAACTTAAACAGGACCCCCGTCTGCGCGATCTGCGGTTCAAGGCCACCGGTGGGATGGTGGGTCCGGACAAGGCTTTTGTCGCAGGATTGAAGAGGAAACTGAAGCGGCACGGCATGCAAGGCGCCGCCGAGTTCCTGCCGGACTTTGGACAGCCCGAGCGGCGGGAGTTCCTGAAATCCGTTTCCGTGCTCTCCGTACCGGCGGTTCGTGGCGAGGCGTTCGGGGGATTCATTCTCGAGGCGCTGGCCTTCGGTGTGCCCGTCGTTCAGCCCAGCGCCGGGGCCTTTCCCGAACTTGTCAAAGATACCGGGGGAGGCCTATTATATGAACTGGAAGAGGAAAATGGTCTCAAGAAGGCGTTGATGACGCTCCTGCTCGATCCGGCTTACTCGAAGGAGTTGGGGCAGCAGGGACGCGAGACCGTCGTTGCCCGTTACGGTATCGACCGCATGGTCAGCGACATGCTGGCCGTATACAGGTCGCTTGGAGTCACGTAATCGTCATGACGAAGACTAGAGCGTTCTGGATTATCGGCATTGTTCTCGTTGCCGTGCTGGTGGGCGTTGGGATCTGGGTCTCTTATAAGTACAAGCGCGTTTCGGACGACTACGCGCCTCCGAGGGTCGGTGATGATGTCTCCGAGAAGGTAAGAGTTGGCGAAGGGCTGGAAGAGATTGGCACGTGGAATACGTATCACGGTGACGCGGCTCTAAGCGGAGCGGTGTCCGCCGCGCTGCCTGGCGAGTTTGCCCTGTTATGGCGTTTCCGGGCCGGTGCGGCCGTCAGCAATACGCCGGTAGTGGCCGCCGGCCGGGTCTTCGTCGCAAACGCAAAGGGGGAGGTTGTTGCCGCGGACTTGCAGGGGGAACCGCTGTGGTCTGTCAAGCTGACAAAGGGCACGAGGGAGGACGGCACGCCGGAAGAGGAGGTCATAGACGCGCCCCTGGCGTGTTTTGACGAAGTATTGCTGATCGGTACGGCTGACGGCACTCTCTACGCCCTGGACGCGGCCACGGGAGAAGAGAAATGGCGGTACGAGGTGGATGAACCGATTCTGGGTACGCCCAACCTGTTATCGGTGCCGGTAGCGGGTGAAGGCGCTGACCGTGCCGCCGTAGTTGTTGTATCGCAGAGCGACGGCGTTCTGCACTCTGTCGACTTGGCGGACGGGGAACCGATCTGGAAAACGGAAGGTGTCAGCCGCTGTGACGGTTCGCCCGCGGTAGGCGACGGGCTTGTGGTATTCGGCAGTTGTGTTGCCGCACTTCACGTTTTCTCGGCCGCCGACGGCAAGTTGGAACGGGATATCGAAGTCGGCGCTGACTCTGAAGTGGCCGGAGGGGTGGCCGTGTACGGCGACGCGGTATTTACGGGGTCGCGAAGCGGCCGGGTGCTCCAGGCGAACCTCCGGACCGGCGATATTCTGTGGGTAAACGAAGACTCCGAGGACGAGGTGTTCACGACTCCGGCGGTCAGCCGTGATTCCGTTGTGTTTGCTTCGAGCGACGGCTACATTTACGCGCTCGACCGTGAAACCGGCGACCGGCGTTGGACTTTCGACACGAACGGCACGCCATCGTCGCCTGTGATTGCGAGGGACAAGGTGGTGGTCACGTCGGACGGATTTCTGCATGTGGTGCGGCTGGACGATGGCGCTCCCGTGTGGTCGTATGAGGTTAGCGACGTGATTACGGGACCCGCCGTGGTCGGCCGCATGATTATCGTGGGAAGTGAGGACGGAACCGTGACGGCATTTGGCGAGCCCGCGGCATAAAAGGAAACCCACATCGTGGAAGAGGCAAGCTCACTACTCGAACTGAGCCAGGTGACCAAGGAATACGACGCGTTCCCCGCACCCGCGAAAGTGCTCAAGGGAGTGGACCTGCGTCTCAAACCGGGCGAGGCTGTCGCGGTTGTGGGGCCATCCGGTTGCGGCAAGAGTACGCTGCTCAACATCATGGGTGCACTTGACCTACCTACCTCCGGCTCAGTGACCTTCAAAGCCCGAGACTTGCTTCAGTTGAGCCCGTCCGATGCGGCGCGGTTTCGCAACCGTGAAATAGGTTTTGTATTCCAACTTCACCATCTGCTGCCGCAGTGCACCGTCTTCGAGAACGTGTTGGTGCCAACGCTGGTCGATCAGACGCAGCAGAAGGCGGGAGAACGCGCGCGACACCTCCTGGAGCGCGTCGGTCTCGCCGACCGGGCGGACTACCGGCCCGGCCAGCTCTCTGGCGGTGAACGGCAGCGCGCCGCAGTGGTTCGCGCCCTCATCAACCGGCCCAGCTTGCTGCTGGCGGACGAACCGACCGGTTCGCTCAACGAAGAAGGTGCCGATAACCTGACCGCGCTGCTCTTGGAGCTGAACCAGGAGGAGGGCATGACGCTCGTCGTAGTGACGCATTCACCGCGCGTGGCAAAGCGGATGGAGCGCGTCTTTGAACTCCGTGAGGGCGTATTGTCTCACAGCTGATGAAGACTCTGTCGACAGGACGTTTGGTGCTCAGCAGCTTGCGCCACTATTGGCGCGCGCACACCGGTGTGTCGTGCGGCGTCCTGCTGGCGTCGGCCGTACTGACCGGCGCTCTGCTGGTCGGCGACTCGGTGGATTACTCGTTACGCGAGACGGCGCTCGCCCGCCTCGGCGGGATCGAGCACGCGATGGATCTGCCGAATCGTTTTGTTGCGCAAGAGTTGGCCGATGCGATAGAGACCGGTGTCCCTGCGGAAGTCAACCCGATGCTGCACCTGCGCGGCATGGCCATGGTGCAGCGCTTCTCGGACGGCGCCACGACCCAGATCAACCAGGTCGATGTACTCGGCGTCGACTCCGCATTCTGGAACTTCAGTCCGGATATCACCCTTGATCTTGCGGATTATGAGGTTGCCGTCAACGAGAAGCTTGCGGCGGCGCTTGGCGTCGCTCCGGGCGACGAGATATCGCTGCGCGTCATCCGGCCCGACGTCATGTCGCGTGATGCGCCGCTCTCCTCGCGCGAGAGTGAACCGGTGACACGCGCGCTCCTAACGGTAAGGCAAGTCCTGCCGGATACCGGGCTGGGGCGGTACAGCCTGACTGCCGGCCAGATAGCGCCTTACAACGCGTTTGTCAGTCTGTTCTGGCTTCAGGAGCAGGTAGGGCTGGAAGGACGCGTTAACAAGCTGTTGGCGGGTGACGGCGTCACATCGGAAGCGCTCGAGGAGGCGCTGCGGCAAAGCTGGGAGCTTGAGCATCTGGGCATGCGGATTCGCGAACATCCCTCCGGCGTCGTCCAACTCGAATCTGACCGCATCTTCCTCGACGATGAAGTCGCCCGTGTCGCGCTCGCGATACCAGGCGCTCAGGGTGGGTTGGCGTACCTCGTAAACATGGTGTCGAAGGGCGACAAGGTCACGCCGTATTCGTTCGCGTTGGCCGGAGGCGCTACTGAGGGTTTGGGTGACGATGAAACCGCCATCAACCGGTGGCTGGCCGCACACCTCGATGCCCGGGAGGGGGACAAACTCCGCGTGACGTACTATCAGCTCCTTCCCAACAACGAGTTCGTCGAGAGCGAGCGCACGTTAACCGTTGCAGGCATTGTGGAGATGGATGGCTTGCGCGTAGAACGCGACCTCATGCCGGTGTTTCCCGGCCTGAGCAACGTGAACACGTGCGCGGATTGGAAAGTAGGGATGCCGATGGACGAGGCGCTCCTGAAAGACCCCGCCAACGAGGCGTACTGGCAGGAGTTCGGACAGACACCCAAGCTTTTCGTCGGTCTCGAGGCAGGGCAGGGGATGTGGAGCAACCGCTTCGGCCGCCTGACAGCAGTACGGTTTGATGCAACCGAGGACCGCGTCGCCGAAATCCGGCGCTCGCTCAAGAAGGACGTTGATCCCGCGAAGATGGGCGTAGGCTTTCTCCCGGTCCGCGAACAGGCGCTGCAGGCCGCGTCGCAGGCCATGGACTTTGGCCAGCTCTTCTTGGGGATGAGCTTCTTCCTCATTGTTGCGGCGCTAATCCTGACCGGCCTGCTGTTCGTGTTCATCTTGCAGCAGCGCGCTCCCGAGTTCGGGACGCTGCTGGCGTTGGGATTCAGACCCGGCCAGATCCGCCTGCTCGTTCTGGCCGAAGCGGGCATGGTCGCACTGGTGGCTTCCGCCGTGGGCGCTCTGACCGGAACCGCTTACACGCGCGCGCTCATTTTCGGTCTCAGCAGGTTCTGGCAGGGCGCAGTAGCGCATGCAGCGATCCGCTACCACGCTGAACCCGGTACGGCGCTCATGGGCGGGGCATCGGGATTCTGTTGTGCCGTCATCACGATGGCGATTGCCTCGTGGCGTCAGACGCGCCGCACCGGCCGGGAACTGCTCGCCGCCGACTTCACACTCGACAAACAGTTGGCCGGACACCGCCGCGCCTCTCGCCTGCGCCCGCTGGTTTTGCCGTTATGCGGGTTCGCGTTGGCGATCATTATCGTCGCTGCTATTGTTGCCGCGAAGCCGAGCGACATTGTGGGGCCCTTTTTCGGTGTAGGGTCGCTTCTCTTGCTCTCAGGACTGGGTCTATTGCGTTTTGTCCTGATAGTCGAGGCGTCCAGACAGGCCACGGAGCGCCCCACGGTCACGAGTATCGCCATACAGAACATCGCGCGCCGCCGGGGCCGCAGCCTGAGTGTGGCCGGGCTGCTGGCGTGCGGCTGCTTCATGGTGTTCTCGGTCTCCTCCATGCGAGAGGATCTCACGGCCCATTCGAGCGAACGCTGGTCGGGGACCGGTGGCTTTGAACTTTACGCCGAAGCGACCGTACCCTTACAGGAGAATCCAGCCGCATCCCTTGTCGATGAAGGCGTCATGGCCGTCCCTGTCCGCGTCCGCGACGGGGACGATGCGAGCTGCCTGAACCTCAATCATGCCCGGGCGCCGCGTGTGCTAGGGGTGAACGCGAAAGCCCTGTCCGCGCTTCGCGCCTTCCTGCCGCGAGATGGAGAGAAGGACCTCTGGGCGCTTCTCAGCCTCGAGCTTGAGGGGGACACGGTCCCCGCGCTCGTAGGCGACTCGGATACCGCCATGTGGGGACTGCGCAAGAAAACGGGCGTGGACAACGGTGACCTGCTTCTCTACCGCGACGAGGCCGGCAATGACGTGTCGGTGAAGCTGGTAGGGAAGCTACCGATGCGCCTGTCGGTGTTCCAGGGAACGATTCTGATCTCCGAGGAAGCTTTCACGCAGCTGTACCCTTCCGAGAGCGGATTCCGGATCTTCCTCATTGACACGCCTGCCGGGAGGGCGGCAGACGCTGCCAACACACTCAAGCAGGAGTACGAACGTCACGGGCTCGATGCCGTTCCGGCGGTGGAGCGTCTGCGCGAGTTTTACGTTGTCGAAAGCACGTACCTCGCCATGTTCCTTGCGCTGGGCGGGTTGGGCCTGACACTCGGCGGCGCGGGCATGGGAATTGTCGTACTGCGCAACGTTTTGGAGCGGCGACGGGAGATCGCCGTGCTGCACGCGCTGGGCTTTGAACGCCGCGCGGTTCTCAAGATGCTGTTCACCGAACACGGATTGCTTCTCCTGGCCGGCATGGCGGTGGGCGCGATAGCCGCCGCAGTATCCATGACTCCCGCCGTAATTTCCGCCGAATCGGACGTCTCCGTGCCGTTTCAACTCGCGCTGCTGGTTCTTGTCCTGTTAGTCGGAGGCGCATGCATGGCCATTGCCCTCTTCACCGCGTTGGAGAAAGACCCCCTGCCTGCACTCAGGCATGAATGAACTGCGATCGTACATCTCGCCGTCGCGATAGATACCTACTTGTCCTCAAACGTACAGTCTTTGAGCACCGGCGACGAGTCGGTGTTGGCCAGATCGGCGTCCCTGGTGGCGGTGTTTTCCTTGAACGTGCAGCCGGATACCTGGAGGGAAGATCTGTAATTGTACATCCCGCCGCCTGCCCACTCGGAGGAATTAGACATAAAGGTACAGTTCGTCACCCTGGTTGGGCCAGAGTCGCTATTGTGCATCCCGCCACCCTTCTTGGCCGAGTTTCCCGTGAGTGTGCAGGCAGTCACCCTTGCAGCCGAGGAATCCGTGTTGCACATCCCGCCGCCACTCATGCGGCTTGAATTGTTTTTGAACGCGCAATCCGTGACGGTCGGCGACGCCTTATAATTGCGCATGCCGCCGCCGGAGCTGGCCGAGTTACTCTCAAACGTACATTTCGCCACTGTCGGGGATGATTCCCGGTTGTACATCCCACCACCTGCGCCGCGTGCCGAGTTGGCTCTGAAGATACAGTTCGTGACGGTCGGTGAACTTTCCCGGTTGTACATCCCACCACCGCTGCCGAGAGCTGAGTTGCCGGTGAATATACAATTAGCTACGGTCGGCGACGCCCTGTAATTGCGCATGCCGCCCCCTTGATTGCTGGGGTGACCCAACCCATCATGCCCTTGACCCCCGCCGTGGCCGGTTCCTCCCGTGATGGTGAAGCCGTCGAGTGTGGCGTTATGAGTACCACCTCCGCTAACCACGTGGAACGCGTGCAACCCGCCGCGGGATTTGGAACCGTCGATCACAGTGACATGGGCTTTCCAATCGCGCTGGTCACGGGCGGTTTCGTTGCCGGCAAAGCCGCCGTACAGGTGAACGTGTTCCTTCATCTCAATCGAACCGCGCCACCTGTTCTTCATCGTAGTGTTCCGGTTTTCGCCATAGACACCTTCGGCCACCCACACCTCGCCGCCCCCGTCTGCAAACGCTGCATCTACCCCCTCCTGGATCGTCGTGAAAGCCGTTCCCCAGCTTGTACCATCCCGTGCATTGGAAGCGTTGTCTTTGTCTACATACCAGACAGCCGCATGCGCTGTGGCCGAACGCGCAGACGGCGTGACCTTCGTCCTCCTCTCCAGCAGCTTTCGATTCTCGACCCATCGTCTTGGTGCTGCCTGCGTGTGTCTTTCGTACTTACGCTTCAAATCCGACGGCGCCGACTCACGGATTTTCTGTATAACTTGCGAGTATTCCTGCGCAGTCGGATGGTTCGTCAGTCGGACGTACGTTTCGGTCTCGAGCAACTCACGGAATGCATACTCGGCCAGACCTCGCCCGAAGTCCACTCGCTCAGCGGAGTTCGTGCAGGAGGTTATGAGAGAATCAAACTCTTTGGAAACGTCTATACGGAAGAACTTCACGAGATACTTGAGGTTCTCAACAGCCCAGGTAGCCGGCACAATCGACATCTCAGGACTTTTCTTGACTTGTTCGAGAGCATATTTCTCTGCCTCGCTGTCCTCGCACCGTATCAAGGCCCGAGCAATAACAACCCTGATATGATTCATGATCATCTCACTGCGGTATCGGTATGCACGCCTCTTGTCAACATCTTCAGGACGCCTATGGTAGATCGCCTTCAGGTCAGCGACCAGGTTCTTGTATCGCCGTTCACCCACGACCGCAATCGCTGCAATGGACTGATTTAAGTCAAGGTTGTCAAAGTGTTCGAGCGCTTCTTTAACACCTTGTTCCGTCAGTGTATAGCCCGTTCTGACCTCGAAATACCTTGAAAAACGCTCGTCATAGGCCTCCGAGGCAAACGCCGGCGAAGACAGCAGAAGAACCAGCGCAACAATAGAAGTCCCTGTGATACAGCGTTTCACAATATCATTCATCTCCGAACCTCCTGTGCCAGGCATTAGCGAACGCTGCCGCGCTTTGCTCTACACTTATTACGACTCAGGAACGCAGAGGTTCACTGCGGCACACATTGCCCCTAACTGTACACCCGACCCGCACCGGGGCGCAAGTCGCGGATTTCGCCTACAGATTACCTGAAAAGGCCAAGAATTCATCGGAGAGGGGGGCAACATCGAAATTTTTGGGAAGAAATTCGCGCTTTCCCACGTCTCCTTAAATGGATAAAGCTACAGGTGCATCAGAGAAACGCCTGGGGAGGCAAAGAGATGACCGAGAAAGAAGCATTAGAGTTGCTGGTAAGGGTGAACGAATTAGGCACGACCATCATGTCCTTGACCAAGAGATTGGACGGAGCTCAAACGGAATTAGCTATGATGGAGGTAGAAGGCGCCGGGAAGGAGTGGGAGGAGCTGAAAGAGGTCGTCCTGAAACTTGTCGATGAAACGCGGCTGCGAATCCCAACCGCCCGATAATGTGCCCCGTGCCCTCAGGCACGAATGAACCGCCGTTTCCGCTTGCGCCGATTGTAGAGACGCCCCGACGGGGCGTCTGCATTCGTGGGGCAGGCATTCTGTCGCAGACGCGCCGTGGCGTGCCTGCCGCCTTTGGAGAGGTCTAGACCGTCCTTGATTCAACAGGGGCCTGTACGAGACCCGGAATGCAACCTTCCGTTCTGCTTTTGGTCACATCAACGTCTCTTCAAAGTCCCTGTTTGCATGAACGCAGACTATGCTCACTGGTGTCGTCATCCCCGCGCAGGCGGGGATCCACGGTCCAGGTGAGTCATCGTCATTCTTCCTGGATTCCCGCCTTCGCGGGAATGACGCGTGGGGTGGGGGGACACTGCCAAAAAGGCCACTTGCCGTCATCAAGTCGCCACGGAAACCGCCAGCCAACTCCTCTTGACACCGCGTGCGCTAGAGGAATATAATTTGCCGTGTCGTAAGGGGGCTGCAGAACTTACGACCTGGAACACCACCGAAAAACGTTACATGTCAGTGAAGTCGCTGTTCACGCTGACCTCCTTAACCGTGGGGGAAAGGGAGGTGCGAAGTCCGCCAAACTCACTTTGACTCTATTCTAACGGCGTGTGTTATAAAAAATACAAGACCAAACAATCTCGCGCAAAGACGCCAAGAAATGACAGAGAACGAAATCCGTAAGAAACTCGGCTTTCTGCTTAATTTCGGCGAAGCCCTCATGAAGGATGGAATCGTAAGGGCAGTAAACGGTCTTGAAGAAGAGCCCTAGAGGTTTTCTTTGCGGCTTTGCGTCTTGGCGCGAGTATAATGAACTTTTTGTTCCAACCATCAAATTCGGCGGCCAGGACAGTGAAGAAACGGTGAGATGAGTATGGTGTACGCGTGATTTCTCCTCGGAGTATTCTGCTTGCCCTCGACGCGTAAGGCTGCTATGATAACCATGAATATAAGTCATATGACCGCCTATCCCGACCGCCTGAGCTACAACGGACGTCATTATGACATAAGTGTCCCCCGAATGTGGATGAAACCAGAACGAAGGGAGACCGAAGTGAAGCTCTACACACACATCGTTTGGCCGGCTATGTGCTCTTGTCTATTACTGGCAATTGTCCTCGGATGTGGGTCTGAGACTCCTCCTCCAAGGATTACTGAACAGGCGAAATCCATGGCGGCAAACGGAATTATGGATGAGCCTGCCGTGACGGCTGCAGCCGTCACGGAGGCAGCCGCGCCAGCGTCGGAATCTGGAGAAGCAGCCAAGAGGAGCTACTCACCGAAGGTCAAGCGCTACCTCGAACAGATCTATGACGTGAGCCACCGGGAGTTTGCATGCACGGCCACCAATGCGGCCGCGCATGCCGAGTGGCGAAGCGAGGCGCGGCCCGTCCTACGCCGGTTGCTGGGGTTGGACCACATGCAAGAAGAACTGGCCGGCTGGACACCCATGGTCGAACTCAGCAAAGCAAAAAGCATGGACGGCTACACCCGGGCAAGAGGCAAGATGCTCGTTGAGCCCAATGTGACCGTTCCCTTCTGGGTCTTGCGTCCGCAAGGCTCAGGGCCCTTCCCCGTCGCTGTGATGCCGCATGGCCACGATCCTCATGGCTGGTATGCGAACATCTACGATACGGAGGAAGACAGGTCGCGCATCGCCAGCGAAGACCGGGACGTCGCCGTCCAGGCCGTCCGGCGAGGGTATATCGCCATTGCACCCGCCACCCGCGGCCTGGGGTGTGCCGGTGTACCCGACATCGACGGGCGCCACGGCAAACGGGACTGCCGTAGCCAAATGGTCCATTGCCTCCTGGCCGGACGTACTCCCCTTGGCGAGCGCGTCTGGGACATGGAGCGGTTCCTCGATTGGGGCCTGGCACTCCCCAACGTGGATTCAGAGCGCGTCCTGATGCTCGGTAACTCCGGGGGCGGCGTTGTCGCCGTCTTCGCCGCCGCCTGCGACGAGCGGATTACCGTGGCCGTGCCCTCGTGCTCGTTCTCCTCCTTCATACGCAATGACGGGACCGTTCAGTTCTGCGACTGCAACCTCGTGCCGAGCATTCTTCGGTTCGGCGACGCACACGACATTGCGGGACTCATCGCCCCCCGCTGGTTACTCGCCGTGCATGGCGAAAAAGACGGCATGTTTTACATGGAAGACATCGAAGGCGCCGCCGCCCGCACACGCGCCGTCTTCGCCGCCGCCGGCGTACCCACCCACTTCGAGCTCCGTGTCGGTCCCCACGGCCACCGTTTTTACAAAGAGCTCATGTGGCCGTTCATCGACGTGACGCTCGGTTCCCGGTGAAGAGGGAGGCGCGGATATCGCGTTACCGTTGACCGGCCCGTAAGTCTCTTCCTTTTCTTCTTCAAGAAATCGGAAGAAATAGGGTGCGGGCGCGTGGAATGCCACCCTCTTCTCTACTTGTGGTCACGTCAAAGTCTCTTTCAAGTCCCTGTCAGTTGATGCCCTCCCTGTTTCAAACCGTTTTCAACGCAAAGACGCAGAGGACGCAGAGAAAGAAACCAATGTGGGGTAGGCA
>Ga0114922_10004057_pt1 | contig 13622 bp, 15 predicted proteins | sample AartaG_FD_100975 | JGI IMG/M metagenome (GOLD analysis project Ga0114922, IMG submission 100975) | Deep subsurface microbial communities from Aarhus Bay to uncover new lineages of life (NeLLi) - Aarhus_00045 metaG | ecosystem: Environmental > Aquatic > Marine > Oceanic > Sediment | place...
AGAGTCCCGCCTTCTTTATCGCTTGGAAGAGTCGGATATTTAAAACAAAAATCACAGAATTGCCTCGGCATATATCCCTTACATATATTATTAATCTACGCTACTTTTTGGCTTTAATACACGCTCAAGTAAGAAAAAATTGAAAAGTTTATATATACTCTCAAATATTATTCTCTTTTGTAGTATAGATGTAATAAAAAAAGGAGGTAAAAAAGATATAAGTATGGGCAAAAACAGAAAAGATAAAATTGGGAAGGGTGTTTTAGTAAGAGGCGCAGTCATTTGCATCGTAGTAGCGGCAATTAGCTTTTCGCTGATTTCTGGATTGACAGCTCAGGGAACTGGAGACAGTGTAAATGTCACTGTAAATGCACCAGAGTATGTAGAAGGAACTTTTAATGCGAGCGTAGACATGGATAGTGTTACAAATTTCAACTCAGGGCAGTTTGACCTGGCATTCGATTCGAGCGTGGTGAACGTTACCAATGTCACAGATGGCTGCTTGGATGGAGAGACAATACCGGTAAGTGATTGGGAGCGTTTGGATAATGACACAATAAGAGTAATCCTTGACGTTTCGGGGATTGCAGGTGTAAACGGGTCTGGAAACTTAGCGACGATAAGCTTTACAGTGGTAGGAGAGGCAGGAGCTAAAAGCGTGTTAAAGATATCCAACGGACTGCTAGTGAATACAGAAGCGGAAGCGATACTCGCAGAGTGGATTAATGACGAGGTTACTGTTGGCACGATGCAAGTGCAAGTAACTGTAAATGCCGCCGAATACGTAGAGGGGACTTTTGATGTGAGCATAGACGTGGATAGTGTTGCGGATTTCAACTCAGGGCAGTTTGACCTAGCATTCGATTCGAGCGTAGTGAGCGTTACCGCTGTTGCAGATGGCAGCTTAGATGAGAAAACTATACCGGTAGAATGGGAATTTATGGATAAGGACACAATAAGAGTAATTCTTGAGATTCAGGAGATTACAGGCGTAAGCGGCGCGGGGAATTTAGCAAAAATACGCTTTGAAGCGGTAGGGAAGGGTGGAGATAGAAGCGTGTTGGACATTTCTAGGGGAATGCTGGTGAGTATAGAAGCGGAGGAGATACCAGTGGAGTGGATTGATGACGAGGTTATCGTCGGTCCACAGTAGTTGACACCAGGGGAAAATAAGAAGTAAGGCGGCATAGGAGTAAAATGGAAGAGAGAGGAAAAAATAGCGGGAGGATCTTAAAGTTGCCACTGTCTGGAACTGGGATGCCTGTTTTACTCGTCTTGATAGCGATAGCAGCTGCGTTTCTCACAGTTGCGCCAGTAATAGCACAAGCAGCGGAAGTTACGGTTAATGTACCGGAATATGTAGAAGAAAAAGAGACTTTTGAGGTGACCATAGACGTGGAGGGCATCACGGACTTCAATAGCGGGATGTTCGATCTCACTTTTGATCATAAGGTAGTGAAGGTGGATGACGTTACAGATGGCAGCATAGACGATACAGAAATACCGGTAACCATGTGGGATGATATGGATTCCGACACGATAAGAGTGATGCTGGAACTTCCTGAAACTACCACAGCGAGCGGCTCGGGATATTTAGCGGGAATAACGTTCAAGGTAAAGGGTGACGCAGGCGAGGAAAGTGCATTAGAAATAGCTGATGGAGAACTCGTGAAATACGTCTTTGAAGACGATAGGGCGACACCAGAAGCAATAGAAGTGAATAATTGGAATGGTGCAGTGGTTAAAGTGGTGGTTGAAGAAGAAAAAGAGGAGGAAGAGGAGGAAGAGGAAGAACCTAAGCCTACACCTGAGCTAAATGTGACAGAATCACCTACGCCTGAGGCAAACGTGACAGAATCAGCAACGCCGACATTAGCACCCGAAGAGACACCGAAGCCAACAGCAACGCCTGAGAAAAAGTCTACGCCAAAGCCAACAGCAACGCCTGAGAAAAAGTCTACGCCAAAGCCAACAGTAACGCCTGAGAAAAAGTTTACGCCTACACCAACACCGGTACCAGGATTCGAGGCTATATTTGCAATTGCGATGATGTCGGTGATTGCGTATATTCTGTTAAGAAAGACGGGGGGAAGAAGCGAATGATGAAGAAAATTTTGCTGAAGGGAGATTTTTTATTTTCTCCCTTGGGATGTGGAATAAAAAAACGCAGAAGAGGCGGCAATGCATAAATAGCAAACTAAAGGGGAGATGAAAAGAAAAAAAATGAAAAAGAAAATGGCAATATTGATAGGAATAGCAGTTTGTGCAATGCTACTGACATCTCCAGTGCTTGCAAGTGCTGGTTATTCACAGATTTACGGCAATGCAAACGAAGACGATATCCTTGATATGAGGGATGTAACGTACATAAAACTGGCAATTTTTGGTAAGAAACCAGCTACTGATTTTGCAGATGCGAACTACGACGGAAAAATAAGCATGCTGGATGTGGGTCAGACGAAGTTGATTATACTGGGGAAGGAGAAGAAGCTAACGCTCTTAGATCTGGCTGATAGAATAGTGACAGTACCCAGACCAATAGAACGAGTGGTCGCTCTTTACACAGAAGATACAAGAGCAATTGTTGCGCTTGATGGATGCGATATACTCGTGGGAATAGAAGATAGTTGCATCCGAGGACAAGAAGAAGAAAAAATATGCGGTGGGAAACTAACTGAACTTCCGGATATTGGTTTTAGTGTGAAGAATATTGAGTTGATAGCAACTCTAAAACCAGATGTGATTTTTGGTTGTATTTGGAGTGGCAATGACATAAACATTATACAAGAAAAGACAGGTACTACTGTTGTATGTGCCAGTCCAGGCCTTCTCTCAAATTTAGAACCAGTATACAAGCATTTGGAAGTTGTAGGAGTCGTATTGGGAAGAGAGAAAGAGGCTGAAGAACTGATCTCATACATGGAAGAAAAAATTTCTACAGTGACAGACATTACATCGGAGATCCCTGATAGTGAGAAGCCAACAGTATATCTTACCAAACACAAGGGGGTAACAATTTGCCCGCCTTTCTATGAGCCTATTGATCTAGCTGGTGGTATCTATGTAGGAAATGAACTCCCTGGCATCGCAATGTGCCAGATTTCAAAGGAGCAGCTCATCAAGTGGAATCCCGACATATTTTTGATTATGCGTCAGGGTGCTTCAAGTCCATCATGGCTTTCCGTAGAAGAGGTACTATCGGACCCTGACTTGCAGTCCATAAATGCAGTGAAGAACAAAAAAGTCTATTATACAACAGCCTTTTGCAGAGACCTTCCTCAACAAAGATTTATTCCTGAGACTATGTATCTTGCTAAGCTCTTCCATCCAGACAAGTTCAAGGATTTGGATTTAGAGAAAGAGGGTAACGAGATATTCAAGAGATTCTATGGGGTTGATGGTCTTTACACATGGTTAGTTGATGAAACAGGATACCTTCGAGAGTTCATAGAGAGTCAGAAGTAGATCGTAGAGGTGAGGAGAGGTGAGAAAAAAATGAAAAAGAAAACCATAGTATTTGTAGGAATAGCAGTATGCATGATGTTAGTGACTTTGCTGACATCTCCAGTGCTTGCAAGTACTGGTTATTCACAGATTTACGGCAACGCAAATGAAGACGATACGCTTGATATGCGGGATGTGACATACATAAAGTTGGTAATCTTTGGAAAGAAACCAGCTACTGATTTTGCAGATGCGAACTACGACGGAAAAATAAGCATGCTGGATGTGGGTCAGACAAAGCTGATTATACTGGGCAAGGAAAAACAGCTTACGCTTATTGATCAGGCTGATCGAACGGTGATGGTGCAAAGACCGGTAGAACGGATAGTTGCCATATTTCCATCGATTACCAGAATAATTCTTGCGCTTGATGGCTGTAATAGACTTGAGGGAGTATCCAGCATCACGACTTCTGGTGAGCGTGCCAATAAGATGATAATGCTACAAGCATACCCTGAGCTTTTAGAACTTCCTAACACGGGTCACCCCAAAGAACCCAATGCAGAACAAATAGTATTCCTAAAACCAGATGTGATTTTTGGTTGTAGGCGCTTAGAATGCTGCAGTCCAATCCAAGAGAAAACATGTATTCCCGTTGTAGGCATATATACGAACCCAAATATTGCAAGTGGCTGTTTCGAATCATATAGACTTGCGGGTAAGATTATAGGGAAGGAGGAAAGGGCTGAAGAGCTAATTGAATTCAATGAAGAAAAATTTGCGGAATTAGCAGAAGTCACATCGCAAATACCGGATAGTGAAAAGCCAAGAGTTCATCTTGCATTTTGGGGTTCAATCACAGAAAGTCCAGGTTCCTATTACCCTGTAGATCTTGCCGGTGGTATAAATGTGATAAGTAGTGAGTCTTCAGTGACTGTTTCAAAAGAACAGGTCATTGCATGGAATCCTGACTTTATCCTGATTCATGCAGGTCCGTCAGGACCAGATAGGCTTTCAATAGAAGGTGTGCTGTCAGACCCTGACTTACAGACCGTAAATGCGGTAAAGAATAAAAGTGTCTATTATACAAAAGGCCACTTTATAGGCTGGGACCCGGCAACAGGTCTTACTGAGGCTTTTTATATGGCTAAGCTCTTCTATCCAGATAAATTCGAAGATTTGGATGTAGAGAAGGAGGGTAACAGGATACTCGAGAATTTCTACGGCGTTGATGGTCTTTATACATGGATGCAAGAGAATTGTGACCTTTACAGGTGGGAATAGAAGATGTCGACAGTAGAAAGCACAGGAACGAGTAGAAAGACACAAGAACAATACGAAAATATGAAAAGGTTGTTGAGAGGATTTTTTTTATTTCCTCCCGAAAGGATAAAGAACCCAAATAAAAAGAGGTGAAAAAAAATGAAAAAGAAAACCGTAGTATTGATAGGAATAGCAGTATGCGTACTGCTACTGACATCTCCAGTGCTTGCAAGTGGTAGTTATTTAAAGATTTACGGTAATGCAAACGAAGACGATACCATTGATATGCGAGACGTGACATACATAAAACTGGCAATCTTTGGTAAGAAACCAGCTACTGATTTTGCAGATGCGAACTACGACGGAAAAATAAGCATGCTGGATGTGGGGCAGACGAAGTTGATCATACTTGGCAAGGAGAAGAAGCTTACGTTCATCGATGCGAGTGGTAGAATAGTGACGGTTAAAAAACCCTTAGAGCGGATAGTTGTATTCAACCATGGTATGTTCCTGACAATGCGATCAATCAAAGCAACGGATAATGTAGTTGGTGTTGGCGAGATGTTGGCGTGGCACTGGGGACCATTATTTCCAGAAGTCAGTGACTATCCAACAGCGGGTTCGTTTACAAAACCTAATTACGAGGCAGTATTGAGCCTCAATCCTGATGCTGTCTTTCTTGGAGGAAAGGAAGTGATGCGTGGTGGAAACGAAGAGATTATAGAGAAGTTTAAGCAAATAGGTCCAAGCATCACGGTAATTTGTTTCGAGTGCGAAAACCCATCTTATTATGTGGGAGAAGTAAGAAAATCTGGGTACATACTTGAAAAAAAAGAGGAAGCCGAAGAGTTCATTGATTTCTATGAGCACTATATGAACATAATCAAAGAGAGAGTGGATAAAATTCCAGAAGAGGATAAACCAAAGGTCTACTTTGAAATGCCTAAAAAAACTTATCGGACCGTAGGTGCGGGGACTTGCAGTCACAACATGATTATATATGCTGGTGGTGATAATATCTTCAGCGACTTATCTGATAGCCGTAGCATAGATATACACTCCGAGGAAGTAATAAAGCGAGATCCAGAGATTATAGTCAAGGGTGCACCGGGTCCCGGCTATAATGTAGACGATCCAACTGGGTTGATAAAAGCAAGAGACGAAATCATGAACCGCTCAGAATTGAAGTATGTGGCTGCAGTGAAAAATGAACGTGTTTATATATCCTATTATGGTCTTATTTGGACACCAACACACTTTGTACACATTGCATACCTTGCAAAATGGTTCCATCCTGAGCTATTCGAGGACTTGGATCCGAAGGCGATTCATCAGGAGTACCTCACGAAATTCCTTGAAGCGGACTACAACTTGGATGAGAAAGGCGCGTTTGCATATCCAGAACCGAGTTGAACAAAATGCATCGAGCAAAGAAACAAAAGAGCAATACGAAGAATAAGAAAAGTTTGTTGGAGGAAGGTTTTTTTATTTCTTCCTCCCGATTATCAATAAAATAAGAGGGATGTGATAACAATATGGCTGGAATAATAAACTGGAACAATCTCTGGATGGAAGCGATGGGGTCATGGAGAAGGCGTCGTGGAGATATGACAGCAGCGTTCTGGGATAGAAGATCCAGATGGCTTAATGAAGTGGTGAAGTCTAACGATTCCTCTATGCAAATAATATCGAAATTAGAGATTGATCCATCGTATACCGTTCTTGACATTGGTGCGGGACCAGGCACGCTCACGATCCCGCTTGCGAAGAGGGCAAAACATGTAACGGTTGTAGAACCTTCCAGTGGGATGCTCGCTTGTTTGAAGGAGAATGCGGCGAATGAAGGATTGAAGAACATAACCTGCATAAACAGAAGATGGGAAGAGGTTATCCCTGGGGTGAATCTTGATGCACACGATCTTGTGATAGCATCCCACTCGCTCTTGATGCTCGATATGAAAGCAGCGCTCTCAAAGATGAATGAAGTTGCAGAACGGTGCGTTTATCTATTTTACTTTGCAGGAGCCAGTATACCTGGATACAGCGAACTCTGGCCCAGAGTGTATGGTGAGGAATTTCAAGCAAAACCCGATTACATCGGCCTCTACAATATTCTCTATGAGATTGGGATCTATGCAAACGTTGAGATATCAAAAACCGAGCATAAACAGCGTTTCTCAAGCTTGGATGAAGCGGTAGAGGAATGGAAGAAGAATCTTGGTATATCAGCGCCAGAAGCAGAGGAAGTAATCAGATCATATCTCTCAGTGAATCTGGTTAAAGAGGGTGGGGCGTTCTATTTGAAAGATGGGAAGAAGAGCGTGATGATATGGTGGCAGAAAGCAGAGAGGGGTAGTGTCATGGCTAACATCTAAAAGAGGGGAAAAAAGAAAAAATGAAGATATTGATATGTGGCAAAGGCGGCAGTGGAAAGAGTACAATATCATCGCTGCTTGCGAAATCAATGGCAAGGAAAGGGTATAATGTCCTTGTGATAGACAGTGACGAGTCGAACTATGGATTGCATCGCCAGTTAGGTATGGAACTGCCGGATGACTTTATGAACTTCTTTGGCGGAAAGAGGGGGATGGGCAGGAGGATAAGGGAGTTCTTTAAGAAGGGCGAATCTGTTAGCGTCTTTGATAAACGGTGGGGTATCAATGACCTTCCAGAGGAATACCTCACCAAAAAGAACGGAATAAGACTTCTTGCCATTGGAAAAATTCATGATTTTGGAGAGGGCTGTGCGTGCCCTATGGGCGCTCTTGCAAAAACTCTGCTCGACAATTTAGATGTAACCGAGAAAGAAATCGTAATCGTTGATACCGAAGCAGGAATTGAACACTTCGGCAGAGGCGTGGAACAGGGATGCGATGTTATCCTCGTGGTCATTGAACCATCTTATGAATCGCTTAAACTCGCTGGGAAGATTGATGAGATGGCGAAGAGCATCGGAAAGACAATCTATTTCGTGCTCAACAAGGTTGATGACGATAGCAGGTCTGCGATGCTTGAATCATTGGACCAGAGCAAGGTCAACGTTGCAGGGACGGTTCCAGCGATTACGGATGTATTTAAGGCTGGTTTGGCAGGAGAAGAACTTGATGTGCACCTACCAGAGATTGAAGGACTTGCAGATCTTTTAGGTAGTAGGATATGATGGCAGGAATAATAAATTGGAATGAGTTGTGGAAGGTAAGGCGGTCAGGGCATTATCAGAGAAGAGCACACGAGGAAGATGCGGGTAAGAAGTTGGAGCGTGCAAAGAAGTTCAGTGAGTGGGCAATAAGAGACAAAGAAAACGCGGAAAAGCAAATTGCACCAATTACGTTGAAACCGGGATATACTGTTTTGGACGTTGGTGCTGGCACTGGCAGACTTGCTATTCCGATTGCAAAGCGCGTAAAGACAGTTACTGCGATAGACCAATCTAAGGAAATGCTTGCATGCTTACAGGAAAACATGGAAAAGGTGGGTATAACAAACATCGTGTGCATAAATAAACGGTGGGAAGACATCGCGTTGGAAGTTGATATAGAACCGCATGATGTGGTAATGGCATGTCACTCGCTTGGTATGTTCGATTTACAGGAAGCAGTGGCAAAGATGGATGCTGCTGCCAAAAAATACGTTTATATCCTTACATCTGCGGGCAGATGGATGGATGAAAAACACTGGAAGGAACTTTATGGTGAAAGTCTGTCTACAGATTATATTTACATCTACAATATCCTGCACGACATGAAAATCTATGCGAATGTTGACATCCGGGACGCAGAATCTGAACAGCGGTACGAGAGTTTGGATGATGCAGTGACTAAATGGAAGGAAATGCGAGACATACCCACAGAAAAGGAGGGGGTCTTGCGAGAGCATTTGTCTAAGATGTTGGTGGAAGATGATGGAACTGGGGCACTATGCTTGAAACGCAAATCAAAAATCGCTACGATATGGTGGCAGAAGTCGTTGCTAAAACCTGAGGGGGTTGAAAGTTCGAAATGAACATTTTATTAGTAGTAGGAACGATCGTGGTGATTGTTATCTTAGTGTTGGCTATAAAAATTGTAAGGCAATATGAGCGGGCGGTAGTATTCAGGCTGGGGAAATTGATAGGTGAAAAGGGTCCAGGAATATTCGTGATAATACCCTTTGTGGACCGGCTTGTGAAAGTTGACTTGCGGGTAAGGGAACTCGACGTGCCCAAGCAAACCATCATAAGCAAGGATAATGTTAGCCTTGATGTGGACGCTGTTGTTTATTACAAGGTTACGGATTCGTGCAAAGCGGTAGTGGAGGTGGAAGATTATGAGGCTGCAACCGCACTCCTTGCCCAGACAACGCTCAGGGATGTCCTGGGTCAGAACGAGCTTGATTCCCTCCTTTCCCGGAGAGATGAACTCAACAAGGAAGTCCAGGGAATACTGGACATTGCAACAGACCCCTGGGGAATGAAGGTTGTTATAGTCACCCTGAGGGACGTGGCTTTACCTGAAAACATGCTCAGAGCTATTGCAAGGCAGGCAGAGGCAGAGCGAGAGAAAAGAGCCAGGATCATCCTCGCTGAGGGTGAATACCAGGCATCACAGAGGATGAGCGAAGCGGCAACCTTCTACGAAAAAACACCGGTTGCACTGAAGCTGAGAGAATTCCAGACACTCACTGAGATAGCAAAGGAGAAGAATTTAATTGTGGTTTCCACTGGAGCTGGAACGGTAGCACCCGGAGAAATTGGTGCAACGGCAGGATTAACCAAAGCGTTTGTAGAGAAGTAAAATAAGAAATGGCAAAAGCAGTAAGGCGCACAGTAACACGTGCAGGAAAAAGAAGCGCTGCGCAAGAAGAATATAAAAAGTTTATTGGGAGAAAGATCTTTTTTATGATTCTTCTCTCATTTTTGATTATACTGTTACTTGGTGTAATCGTAACTCTCGGACCTTTGGACATCACAATTTTGGAGGTATATTCTGCAATTATTCATAAATTTTTTTCGGATTATTTCCTTGTGGATGAGCTTACAAGCTTAGTTATATGGAATATAAGGCTTCCTCGCGTCCTGTGGGGCATCATGACTGGCATTGGTCTTGGTATTTCAGGATGCGTGATGCAAGCAGTACTTAAGAATCCATTGGCAAGTCCTTTTACGCTGGGGATTTCATCAGGAGCTGGATTTGGTGTATCGCTTGCCATAGTTCTTAATTTAGGTGTCATCGGTGGGGCATATATCGTAATAGGAAATGCCTTCGTCTTCGCATTATTATGTTCGTTTTTTATCATTGGCTTATCAGCCATTAAAGGAGCAACATCTGAGACTTTGATACTCGCGGGCATTGCAATAAACTATTTCTTCATTGCGATGAGTCAACTCTTCAAGTACTTTGCCACCGACCAGCAGTTGCGAGAAATGGCTTTCTGGGGAATGGGCGATCTTGGCAGGTTCTCATGGCACCAGTTCTCATACGTAGCTGTCGCGTTTATAATCTGCATTCCTCTGCTTATGCTAAAAGCATGGGATCTCAACGTTATGACTGTTGGGGATGAGACTGCAAAGAGCCTCGGTGTAAACGCTGAACATACCAGAATGTTTATTATGACGGTCTCAAGCCTTTTAATAGCGACTATTGTGTGCTTCACGGGAACAATTGGATTCATTGGACTGGTTGCTCCACACATGGCACGCATGATTATCGGTGCCGATCACAGATTTCTAATTCCGGCATCAGGCGTTCTCGGCGCAGTAGTACTTGTTGGAGCAGATGGAGTGGCAATGAATATTATATCTCCTGTCATTATACCCGTAGGTGTAGTGACATCTCTCGTAGGAGTCCCATTCTTCATATATCTTATACTGAGGAGAAAAAGGAGGGAGTTCTGGTCATGATGATAAAACTCCAGGTAAGGGATCTCGCATTTGGGTATGCGAGCACGCCGATTCTTGAAAACGTATGTTTTGAGGTTACTCCATCGAAACTATTGGGCATTGTGGGTCCAAATGGTTCTGGCAAATCCACGCTGCTCAAATGTATGGATAGGATCCTAACACCACAGTGCGGAAGCATACTCGTAGATAGAAAAGAGGTAACCAAAATGAACAGGATGGAAGTTGCCAGGAATCTGGCATATGTGCCTCAGAGTTCTATACGCGTCTTTCCTAATACGATATTCGATACCGTTCTCATGGGCAGACGCCCACATCTGGGATGGCTCAGCAGTGAAGACGACGAGGAAAAGGTTTGGGCGGTATTGAAACTACTGGGAATCGAGGAGTTTGCGTTAAGGTCCTTCAACGAACTCAGCGGAGGTCAGCAGCAGAAGGTGTTGATAGCAAGGGCACTTGTGCAGGAAACGGAAGTTATGCTCCTTGATGAGCCCACTAGCAATCTCGATATATGGCATCAACTTGACGTAATGAATGTAGTAAGAAGTCTCGTAAAGAAAAAAAGGGTCACGGCACTGATGGCAGTTCATGACTTAAATCTAGCATCAAAATTCTCAGACAGGATAATCATGATGAAAAGAGGTAGAATCGTTGGTGCTGGCGATCCTTCTTCTGTATTAACCACAGAGAACATAGCGTCTGTTTACGGTGTTGAGGCTGCCGTGAGGACACAATCAGAAACACCCTATGTCGTGCCTTTGAGACAGATCAAGATGGAGAAAAGGAGGACTCATTTGACATGAAAAATGAACCATGGCGACATTACAGAACATCCATGCGTAAGTGGCAACGAATAGAAAAAGAAGCGGTGAGCACAGTATTGACAAATACGAGGATGAAGAAAGAAATGGTTTGAAAGGAGGAAGTAAAAATGGAAAAATTAGCTAACAAGAAACCCCCTATAGAAGATAGAGGAAAATTCTTACGAAATATAGCGTTAGGCTTCGAAAAAGGTCAGATATTTCTTATAGCATTGAAGCTCGATGTTTTCACGCAACTCAAAGAACCAAAGACCGCAGAAACTTTATCGAAAAATCTAGAAACGCATCCTGAAATCACTCGTAGATTCTTGGATGTGTTGGTTGCTCTAAAACTTCTTTCAAAACGTGAAGACTTATACTCAACTGCAACGGATGTTACTCCATTTCTCGTAGAAGGCGAACCTTGTTTCGCAAAATATTTAAAATTTTCTATAGAGGAACAAGAAGTTTGGATGAAGCTGGAGCAGAGCTTAAAAGATGGACCTTCGAATATACCAGCAGATAAACACGAACATAAATATGACCGTGAGTCCATCGATTGGATTGCGCGAGGCACGATGCTGGGCAGATTGCAGGCAACACTAAAGATTGTATCAAAACGCCCAGAATTCTTGAATGCTAAAAGGCTTATCGACCTTGGAGGCGGTCACGGGCTTTTTGGCATTGGTTTTGCACAGGAAAATCCCCAGCTTGAAGTAGTTGTATTTGATCAGCCAGGTGTAACCGATATTACACAAGAATATATCAACGAATATGGAATGCAAGATCGTGTTAAAATCATGACAGGGGACTATACGAAGGATGACATAGGTTCTAATTATGATATTGCATTCGAAGCGTGTTCATTTGGTGGTAATGCAGGTGAGTCAAAATCATTTTATCAAAGAGTTTGTAATGCCTTGAACGATAATGGGCTTTTTATCACTCAGACGTTTACCATCAATGATGATAGAACGGCCCCGCTCTCGTCACTTATCTGGGACCTCAAGGAGCAGATGACTGGACACAGTCATATGCATATTCGAACCAACAGTAAGTTATTTAATATCTTCGAGAAAGTAGGACTTGCTGGAGAGAGAGTCATCGATATGTCAGAATCTTCGACTATGCCAATGAGAACAATTATCGCGAAAAAGAAAGCTTAGGAATATAAAGCGGTTTTCGAAGGCTGCAAGCAAACAGATTTATGTTTTCTTGAGCTAACATAAAAAGAGGAAGCAATGAAAAAGCACTTCTTCTTTAAAAGAAAAAAAACATGTCCCACGCATAGTGCAAAACATTCATTCCATGGAGGGGCCGGAGCAAAGAAGAAGGAGAAAGAAAAGGAGGTGATACGAAAAAAAATGTGTGAATATGGACATGGGTATGAACACGGATATATAGGGCACGAACATGCACCCTACTATCCACACCACCACATGCATGAACACCACGAGCACATGCAGCCTCTAACCAAAGAAAAAGAACTTGAGACCTTAGAGCACTGGAAGAAAGGGATGCAGGATAAACTTACCGAAATAGAGCAGAGAATAGAAGAATTGAAGCATGAAGCATGAAATGATAGTAGATAATTGATGCGGGGATAAAAGAAAAAGAAGGATATACAAAGTTTGTTGGGAGGAGTTTTTTTTTATTTACTCCTCCCTGATTTAATATTATGAAAAAATGGAATATGCAATAGAAACAGAGAACCTGACAAAGAAGTTTGGAGATTTTTTCGCCGTTGATAACCTCGATTTTACAATAGAAAAGGGCGAAATATTTGGTTTACTTGGCCCGAATGGAGCGGGAAAAACGACAACGATAAAAATGCTGGCTACTTTACTCAAGCCCACATCGGGTTTTGCCGAAGTATGGCACCACAATATTTTAAGAGAACATGATGCCGTTAGAAAGTCTATTGGCATTGTTTTTCGGTAGTGTCCTAATTGATAGTTGATATTATCTTGAACATCAACAATTCCTCCCATGTCCAAATGTGATCAGTGATACTTTCAGCTATGCATGGTGTTCTCACGATGTTTTTCTCACCTTTCTCCGTTTTGATTGTCAATGCTGAATTAACCCTGATCAGGGTGTTATAGCACTGATACACATCCAGATGGTTGTCCAACATCTCCTTACACTTAGAAAAGCATAGGCTCTTCCTGACCAGCCTCGAAATGCCGTGCCTCAACGTTAGGTTGTACCTCTCTATGTAGACCGTATCTATGTCCACA
>Ga0114922_10004059_pt1 | contig 13610 bp, 12 predicted proteins | sample AartaG_FD_100975 | JGI IMG/M metagenome (GOLD analysis project Ga0114922, IMG submission 100975) | Deep subsurface microbial communities from Aarhus Bay to uncover new lineages of life (NeLLi) - Aarhus_00045 metaG | ecosystem: Environmental > Aquatic > Marine > Oceanic > Sediment | place...
CCTCCTCACTCATAGTTTGGAGAGACTTGCATGATGGATCAGGCAATTGAAAAGGCGAAACCCGGGTTACGAGACTATTGGCAGATATTTCTCCGGAGGAAGTGGCTTATCATCCTGCCGGCGGTAGCCATCGTCTCCATAGCCATACCGGGCTCATTTCTCCTGCCGCCGGTCTATGAGGCCTCCACCACCCTTATATCCCAGGAGGTGGAGCGCGGCTCTATTCTCCAGGGGGTCGCGAACATCCCCGTCCCCCGCGGTGAGGAGCTAAACACCGTCAGCTACAAGATACTGAGCCGCCGCTTCATGAAAGACGTGGCGGACAAGGTTCGTATTGCCGGGTACCTGAGGGATGAAGGCAAGCCATCAGACATGGACGACGTGCTAAGGTATTTGCGGGATATTACCAAGCTCCGGGCCCGGGGCAGCAAGATTATGGAGATCACCGTCAGGCATCCCAGGCCGGATATGGCAAAGAACATCGCCGATACTATAGCCGGAAGCTACATTGATAAAACGCTGTATGGGAGGCAGGAGGCAACGAACGCGTCTTCGATTTTTATAAACCAGGAATTGGAACTCCAGAGGAGGAATTTAAAAGACTCAGAAGAATCGCTTCTTGCTGCCCAGGAAAAGGGCATCCTTGATTCATTAAGCGATGAGGACAATATTCTGGTAAATGGGCTGGCAAAATTCAGAACGGACCTGGTTGAGGTGGAGATGGATCTGCAGGAAGCAAACATTGAACTCCAGGACGCCAGAAAAGCCGCTACCAGTGGAGCTTCGGAGGAGCGTCTGCGGGTTTTTTACTCGAACCCGGAGGTTGCTGCCCTCCAGGCCAGGTTAGCCATCCTCAGGGCCCAGGATGCGGAGCTTTCTATGAAGTATACGGCTCAGTACCCCCAACTCGTAAAGCTGAGGGGGGAGATCCCGGTGGTGGAGAAGGAACTGGAACAGGCGAAGGCAAAATTCAGCACAAACCAGGAGGATGCGACGGCGCGCATACAGTACTGGGAGGACAGGGTCAGGTCGCTGACAATACGACGCACAATGCTGGATGAGAAAATAGAGGATTATGACCGAAAGATGCAGCAGTTGCCCCAGAAGCAGCTTGAGTTTGCCCGGCTTCGGCGCGAGAAAGCGGCAGCGGAGAATACATACTCAATGCTGCTGTCAAGGCTGAACGAATCGAAGCTCCTGGAATCATCCGAACTGCGCAACATGGGCAGGATCGCAGAGGTACTGGACGAAGCTGTTTTGCCGAACGAACCGGTGAAGCCCAACAAGAAGAAAATCGCAGTCCTGGCGCTGGGCATGGGAATGATGATAGGATGCGGGTCCGCGTTTATGCTGGAATACTTCGACCGCTCCTTCCGCTCTGTGGATGAAGTGGCAGGTTTTCTGGGCCTTCCGGTACTGGCTGCTGTTCCCAGGCTGACAACCCATGAGTCGGAAGTCAGGGATAAAAGGCGCAAGCGAATAGTGATCCCCTGCGCGGCTCTAGTATCGCTGCTGGTGCTTCTCCTTGCAACTGATATAGCAAGCGCGCAGTTTATGGTCCGGGACTCGTTTTTCATGGGAATTGCCCGACGCGTGCTTATTCTTTTGAGGAGCAAGATGTAAGAGCAAATCACGAATTTCGTGCCGAAGTAGGAAATGAACCACGGAGTCACGGAAGCACAGAGAAGACAAGAATAAAGAAGATGCTAGGTACTAGATGCTAGCCGCTGGATTCTAGATGCTGGATGCCTTATATCCAGCATCGAGTATCAAGATTCTCCGTGCCTCAGTGTCTCTGTGGTTTAATCCCTACGCTGGAATCCGCGCTAATCTGCGGGCTATACTTACGGACTATTGGAAAATGGTTCATGTTGATTTCCCTTTTTCATTAGTTGGCTACTTGGTGAAATTCACTAGTTCAAGTAATCATCAGGAAGCGTTTTTCAAAATCAATACGTTGCTGAATACCAGTTGGAATAACCATCTTTCAAGGCAATGGATTTTAGATTTTGGATTTCGATTTTCGATTAGTAAGTAATGCATACAGTAATAAGCTGTTATGGTATAAGAAACAGAATGGGAGAAGAATTGGCCACAGAATTTCATAGAAAGACACAGAAAACCCTGTGTTAATCTGTGGCTAAGAGAATATGATTTCCCAGGCAGAAAGTAATCATACTTTTTTGATGAAAATGCTATAAAACAATCCATTTTCTTTTGATACCCTCCTTTATATATATCGAGGTGGGGAGGCAAAATGGGTCAAGTTTTTGAGCTTTTGTGTCTTAGATTGCAAATAAATAACTTTCCCATTTCAGAGTTATATATTCCGGTTAGCCAAACACGAAGACACTAAGGCACAAAGACACGAAAAAAGACATGAGACTTGAGATTTAAATCCTAAGTTCCTGGTCTCATGTCTCTTGTCTTAAGTCTCTCTTTGTGTCTTAGTGGCTTTGTGACTTTGTGTTTAATTCCACATTGTAATGTAGTATCAAATGGATAAGTTATTTAATCACGAATCTTAGCAGCTTTTTTGTGCTTTGGCTAACCGATAATCTGAGTTTTGCGGATAATATTTCAATGTCATCTATCGCAGCTAAAATAGAAGCAGGTGTGAAACCTGCCGGCAAAATTCATATTCCACTCAAGTGGCTCAGAATACCGCTGGTCGCGCTGATAACGCTGGCAATAGCCATTGGATTGCTATACTCAGCGGATCGGACGTTTCTGGTCTTTGCCATCATCCTGGGTTTTATAGCCATATTAGTCGAGCCGTTTATTGGGGCTTTGCTTTACGTTGTCCTTTTATACACGCGGCCCATGGAGATAATATCAGCCACCCGTGGTATGCCCCTGATGAGATACCTGGCCCTGGGCACGCTGGGGATATGGCTGATTCACGTGGTAATTCACCGGAAGAGAGACTTCGTCAAAGCGCCGCAGAACTACCTGATGCTCGCTTTTCTTGTAATCCTGGTAGTTTCCCAGAGGACTTACGTTCATGGCATAATAGATATCCTCATCGGCGATTTTGCCAAGATAGTGATTATTTACTTCCTGCTGGTCAACCTGGTCAATACAGAGAAGCGGCTTCAGGTGACAATCTGGATTCTGATGCTGTCAACCCTCTGGGTATCCATACACAGCATCCTCCTGTCCAGGGGCATAGTCATCGGGGATATAGAGCTTTCGCAAGGTACCCGGGTGACCAGCTCCGGCATCTTCGGTGACCCCAACGACCTGGCCCAGGCTATAGTCGTGGCGATTCCTTTTGTGTTCAACCTGTTTTTTCACGAGCGTTCTGCATTGAAGAAACTCATACTTGGCGTTACCGGGGTTATTATGCTGTATGCATTCCTCCTGACCGGCTCAAGGGGCGGATTCATAGGGCTTGCTGTTGTTATGTTCTTTCTGCTCAGGAAGAAGGCAGGCATTTTCCTGGGCAGCGCTTTCGCGTTAATCGCTCTGGTCGGGCTTCTGTTTGTGGCTCCATCCTCCACAGTTGATAGAGTGCGGACGATCTCGCCTTATGATGATACAGGGGGGGCCCGGATACAACTTTGGTATGAGGGATGGCAGATGTTCCTGTCCAACCCTATCATGGGCGTGGGAAAGGACAATTTTGTTGAACATGAACCGACTCGTCACGTGGCGCATAACTCCTTCGTTCACGTCGCTGCTGAGCTTGGGTTCATTGGGCTATTTATATGGATTGGGCTGCTATATTTTTCTTTTAAGGCACTCAATAATACGAGAAAGCTTTATGTCAATGTAAACAATGTTCTTTTTTCCGACCCCGGACATCGGACTTCGGACTCCGAACTTCCAGAGCTATCTCGGGCACACGTTCTCTCGGATTCATTAATGGTAAGTATGATAGGATTCGCGTCTACAGCGTTCTTCCTATCCAGGCAGTATGAGTATCTGCCCTATATACTAATAGCGTTATCCGTAGCACTTTATCAACTGGCAAACAAGGATAAAGGGCTGAAACTCGCCTTTTCAATAGAAGAGTTGCGCAATGTTCTGCTTGTAACCTTTATGTTTCTTGTAGTGTGGTCGGGAATATTGAAGGCCTTTGCATAGTCAGCAAAGGGTTTATTTCAGATAGCGGTTGATGATCACATGAATATCCACTAAGAGCAGCAAAACACGTGACAGAAGCTGTTCGGAACTTTTCTAGCAATGTTTGATTACTGTAAAACATATTATGAACAACCAGATCTTTGGGGCAAATGCCTAACTGATGCTGAGAAAGAAAGAGTTTCTGTCACTCTTTCACTTATTCCAGACGATGTGCAAACGGTCTTAGATGTAGGCTGTGGCGACGGTCGTATCACAAACCAGATGAAAGATTATATTGTGACTGCAGTAGACACAAGTCTGGAAGCCATCAAATATATTAAAACAAGAAAAGCCTTAGCAAGTGTAGAGTGTATTCCGTTCAAAGATCGCTCTTTCGATTTAGTCCTTAGCTCCGAAGTTATAGAGCACCTTACCGATAGTATTTTACGCAAAGCTGTTGAAGAAATTCAGAGGGTGAGCATGAATTATATTCTTGTTTCGGTTCCCTTCAAGGAGAACTTGTATGCCGAATCTACAAGATGCAATAATTGTCGGAAATTGTTCCATATATACCAACACTTTCAGTCTTTTTCGAGAAGACGACTAGCTAACCTCTTCCCAAATTTCAAACCCATAGGCTACTCCACTTTTGGACCTGAGTCGGAATATAACAATAATTTGATATTATTTATAGTCCGGCGTTTAGGGAAGAAATGGCCTGTTACCAAAACGGCTTTGTGTCCGCGATGTGGAAGCACTAATGTCGGAAGTGATAAAGGGAATACTTTTTCGTGGTTTGCAGAACGTGTGGGTTGGCGCCTGGCTAAGATATACCCTTATATAAAGAAAGCATGGATTGTGGTTCTATATCAAAGAATAGAAAATGACAAAACGGCCTTTCATACTTGATTCTGGTGCTACTTTTATAACATCAGCTATTGGTTACCTATTTGGTATTACAACAAGCATCCTCTTAGCTCGTACGGTAGGGCCTGAGGGCAAAGGTATTCTTGCAGTTATAGGACTCGCCGTTGGACAGGTAGCTGAATTTCTCTCACTTGGGCTCGCAACAGCTATAGTTCATTATGTAGGCAGTTCGAAGGCGGATCGTCGTGTAGTTTCATCAACGACTTTTTTGTTATCGCTGTTGCTGGGCATTGCGGCATCTATAATTGCCATCGTTACTCTGAGGTTTCTTCTCAAACCCGCATCTTCACTTATGTGGCTATTTATCTATGTCTATGCTCTACTTTCACCTTTATCCCTGTATTCAGGCTATCTATCTGCTATTGCCAGAGCTGAAGGCAAGATCATTGAAATCTCAGGAATTAAGCTTGCTGAAAGAATAATTCACCTCCTCGGAATGATAGTATGTTTCTTATTTGTAAAAAGCACTTTAGCTGTGATGTTTCTACTTATAAGTTCCAGGATTTTCTCCGCCGTTTTGCTGTGGACTTTTTGCACACGTTGGGGATACTTTCCTCCTTCGATGAAAGATGTTCGCAAAAATATCGCTTCTCGTCTTATAATCTATGGGGTAAAAGGACATGCAGGAACCGTATTCCAATCCTTAAACTATCGTTTTGACATTTATATAGTCGCCTATTTTCTTTCGGCATCGCAAGTTGGTATATATTCTGTTGCTGTTGCTTTTTCTGAAATATTGTGGATGGTTCCAGATTCTCTGGGTATCGTTATTTCGCAGAGGTCAGCATCGAGATGCAGAGCGGAAGCAAGCCGAATAACTGCTACCGCGACAAGATTGATGCTCCCTGTCCTTGCATTTGGATGCATCGCCTGGGCACTTCTTGGGTCTTTTGTTATTCCTCTATTTTACGGTGCAGCTTTTGCCAGTGCTTCCGGAGCTATGTTTTGGCTTCTCCCGGGCATCTGGTTTTTGGGACTGTGGAAGAATTTGCTTAACGATATTTGCTTCAGGGGTTATCCCTTATATAAGACGTATAGTAGTGGAGTTGCCGTTCTTGTAACTATAATCTTAGATCTCCTTTTGATCCCAAAATTTGGAATAGCTGGAGCAGCTATGGCTTCGTCGGCTGCTTATGCAACAGCAGCATTGATTACACTTTTCCTGTATATCAGTGCTGCAGGGGTTCGGTTTAGGGAATTGCTATTACCCAGGTATGAGGATATAGACTGGTTTAAGTCTTCTTTTAATAGTATGATGAGAGCACTAAAAAGCTGAACTTTCCTTACTTCGATGTTGGCTATTCATATTTCTATGATGGACATTTGGAATTAGCGTAACAGAATTTATTGAAAAGTATCAGTTATGGCTTTGAAAGAATAAATGCATATCTCAAGTCTATTGCATGCTTACTTTTCTACTCAGGAACTTTGTTGATTGGCTGAGAAGGCTTAAGAGTCTGATAATTGCATTTGAGAAATCTCGGAAACTCTAAGGAGATTTTAACATGAAAATGTTAAAATCCTTGATACATAGATTTGGAAGATGGTACTGTAAAGAATTATGTAGAAGAGAATATGAGTCTCAGCAGTTAGGAAAAATAAACGAGAGACCGGTTGAGTATCGATTCATATTTCAAGCTCTTTCAAGTATAGCTCCTAAAACTGTGCTTGACATCGGTACAGGTATTACATCTTTGCCTCATTTGATGAGATGTTGTGGGTTTATAGTGACAGCAATTGACAATATTTATGATTTTTGGCCAGAGTGTATGTTTAACCGGCACTTTTATGTAATAAACGATGACATAACAAATACCCATATTACAAGAAAGTTTGATTTTATTACTTGTGTAAGTGTATTGGAGCACATTCAAAATCATGAGGCTGCAATCCAATCTATGTTTGCTCTCTTGAACCCAGGCGGACACTTAGCGATGACTTTTCCATACAATGAGAGCACATATATAGAGAACGTTTACAGGTTACCAAAAGCTGGATATGGGCTGGAAGAATCTTATATATGTCAGGTTTATTCACGTAATGAATTAGATAAATGGCTCAAGATAAGTGGGGGGGGACAGGTAGTGAGTCAAGAGTATTGGCAGATCTTCACAGGTGATTTTTGGACATTTGGTGAGCACATATATCCTTTCCGTCAGGTTTACAAATGTGACAAACACCAATTGACTTGTGTTTTAATTCAGAAATAGCAGAGATTATAATACTTTGTGATAGGAGGATAGAATTTGGGAAAAGTGTTATTTATAGCATATTTTTTTCCACCCAGTGGTGAAAGTGGCATGTGGAGATCTCTGAAGTTTGTGAAATATCTTCCTAAATATGGATGGAAACCAGTAGTGTTGACTATCAGAAAGCAGGGATATTATATAGAAAGATTAGATTATACTAGCTTAGAGGAAATCCCCGAATTAACGAGAATATACCGAACGATCATATTCCATCCATTATCCATACTGAATGCTATTATCAGTGTTTTGAAGCTGAATAAGAATCATATACAGCGTAATCCAAAAGAATCCAAAAATATAACGTACAGAAATACTTCGGTATGTGATAGTCTAAAACGGCATTTGCTTGATTTTTTTACCACTCCAGATAGGTACTCTGGCTGGCTACCATTCGCGATAATAAAGGGAGCAGAAATCATACTTAAAGACAAACCTGATATCATTTTCTCAACAAGCCCGCCTATAACGTCCCATCTTGTCGCTCTGTTCTTGAAACGGATGTTCTGTACTCCATGGGTGGCGGATTTCAGGGATCCTTGGACTTTTTCTCCAATCATTATGAATGGTGTAACCAAAATCAAACGCTTTATATGCATCCTCTTGGAAAAGGCAATTGTAAGCGAAGCAGACAAAGTAATAGCGAATACAGAGCCATTCAGACAACAACTCATCATAAAGTATGGTTCATCACTTTCTTTGGATAGATTCACTACAATTACAAATGGCTATGATTCATCGGATATTCGTATGTTTAAAAGATCATCTAGTAGTAAAGGAGAAATATTTGTAATCAGTCATACTGGGGAGTTTTATTATAATATAAGAACACCTGATAATTTTTTGATTGCCCTTGCCCAATTGATAAGTGAGAATTTTATAGATAAAGAAAAAATCAGGGTTAATTTTGTAGGTGGCGGGCATTATACTAAGACCTCTCGGTTCAAAAAACTATTGCTCGATCTCAAATTAGGCAAGATAGTAGATGTTATCGACTTTATCCCTCACAAACAATGCATTGAATACCTTTATAATTCGACGATTTTGCTATTACTTCAGCCCAGATCAGGTTTGAATCTGCAAATACCTGCTAAGACATTTGAATATATTGGCGTGGGGAAACCGATATTGGCAATCACTCCAGTTAACGGAGCAACTGCTCAGCTTATTACGAATACACAAACAGGAGTTATTGTCAATATGGATGATGTAGAATCAATAAAACAGGCGATTTTACGGCTTTTTCTTGAGTATAAAATGGGTGATTTAAGTAAGTATTTGAATAAACAAGCAAGGCTCATATATAGCAGGAAGAATCTAACAAAGGATCTATCTGAATTGTTTAATCAAATTGTATATTAGGATTCCGCTATGAGTATATCTCTTGGGGTAACTTCAGTAATATAGTATCCATGGTTAAAAAGGCATTTCGCCTTCGTGAAGTGCTTTTAGGGAGAGAAGTACTTAAGGATTGTAAGATACATGATTTAGTTAATAGATACAGGAATGTTAATTCAAATATTAAGATAGCGATCGAAGCAAATCTGATTAAGGCTTTAATATGGAAGTTAAATTGATAGATAACGAAGCAGGATTTTGGAAGCTTGAGGAAGCATGGCAGGAGTTACAGTCGCAGGGCAGCATCAAGAATATAACTATGACATGGGAATGGATAAGTACTTGGTGGAGGGTATTCAGAAAAGATAGAGATCTGGCAATAATAGTTGCAAAACATGAAAACCAAACAGTTGGGATCGCTCCGTTTATAAAACGCAGAATCATGTATTTCAAATTGCTTCCTTACTTAAGAATGGAATTAATGGCGTCAGGAGAAAACGAGAGAGATGAGATATGCTCTGACTACTTAGACTTTATTATAAAACGCGGATGGGAAAGAAAATTTATAAAAGCTGTATTTGAATATCTGTATTATTCACGCGATGTTACCTGGAATGAGCTGCTATTATCTCGTATTGATACTACATCATCCACTATTCCTCTAGTGCTTGAGCTAGTAGAATCTTTCGGACTAAAAGTTGATGAGATCGAGCGTTTTCCCTGTCCATATATCAGTTTACCTCTTTCGTTTGAAGAATATTTGAGCCAACTTGGAAAAAGTGCCAGATATCAGATACGACACGGTATGAGGAAACTAAACATGGCAGGAGAAGCTGTCTTCAAAATAGCCAGGGTAAAAGATGAGGTCGAATCAGCTAGAAAAACCCTAATCCATCTACATCAGTCCAGATGGAAACTCAAAGAAGAACATGGTGTATTCTCCAGTGATAAATTCAAATTATTCCACGATAGACTGATTCCAATTGCTTTTGATAAGGATTGGTTACGGCTAGGAACCTTATTTCTAAATGGAATACCGGTTGCATGCTTATACAATTTCCGATTTGAAGACAAGATATGCTTCTATCAATCGGGGATGGAGGTTTCGGAACTAAGGCATGGTTTGCTGGCTCATGCCTATGCAATCTCTCATGCGATCTCAGAGGGAGCCAAGGAATATGACTTTCTTGCTGGTGCATCTGATTATAAAAGACGACTTGCTAAAAAACAACGCCAGATAATAACTCTGCGGATTGCCAAACCCTCTTCAAAAGAGGCGATCTACACGTTAATGCAAAAGGTGAAAAGCCATTTAAGAAAATTGAAGTATAGTTTCCGGTAAGGAGAAAATAGTGAATAAGCGGTATTTTCTATCTAAAACGCTCAATTCTCTATTTGTGTTTGATATCTTAGCACATCACACATCTAATAAAGGTTACTTAATTGTTTTGGCTTATCATAGGATATGTGATAGACAGAACACCTTTCTCTCGGATGAAGAGGTCGTTAGCGCTACACCGGAGGATTTCGAAAAGCAGCTAAAGTTTGTGAAGAGACATTTCTCAGTTATAGGCTTGGGGGAACTCCAAAAACACTGTTTGTGCGGTTCGAGCCTGCCTAAAAAACCGGTTATGATAACATTTGACGATGGCTACAAGGATAATTACTTATATGCCTTCAATATCCTAAAGAAGCACGACTTGAAAGCGACTTTTTTCATATCAACATCGTATATAGAGAATCGTGATCTGTTTTGGTGGGACAAAATAGCCTATATTTTTAAGTCTTCTCGTAAGAAGGTTATCAAGTTCCGTTATGCGCGTTATGAAAGAGAGTATAAGATGCCTGAAGATAGAACCACAGCGATCAGGGAGATTCAACAAATAGTCAAAAGAACATATGGATTGAATCTGAGTGCTTTCATGGAGCAACTAGCGTTAAATGCTGATGTCAGTATACAAAATACTCCTAATATCGGCGATGAAATGCTCTTAACTTGGTCAGAGATCAAAGATATGAAGCTTGCAGGCATGGATATAGGCTCTCATACTAAGACGCATAGGGTTCTATCAACCTTATACGAGGATGAGTTACTGGAAGAACTTTCAGAATCGAAGAATATCCTCGAATCCCATCTCGAAGAGCCCATTTGCTCACTTTCATATCCTGTTGGAGGAGACAGTTCTTTTAACCAAAAAGTTAAGGATTTTTCCAGGAGATGTAATTACTTACTTGCTTTCTCGTATGGCAAAGGGTTTAATAACCTTGGCGAGATCGATCCTTTTAATATAAAAAGGCTTGGTCTAGATGGTGCTTCATTGTCGTTCTTCAAGGGCGCTATAACAATGCCTAGGCAGTTAATTAAGTGAGAATAAGCACCCAAGTATAAAAGTGCTCTTCTTAAACACTTTATAGTTTAATGTGGTAATACTGTATTATTAGGTAGTTATCCTATCTATAATAAATATTGGGGAGAAAATGTTATATCTAGGTGATAATGGAAGTTATGTTGAAGGAGTAAATACCAAGTATTATTCTTCAGACAAGACAATTGAGGAATACTATAGGAGAGCAGAGGGAGGGCTTTGGAATGCAGAGAAAAAGATAGTAAAGAAATATTTTACCAATAGAAGTGGATTTATACTGGATATTGGCTGTGGAGTAGGAAGAACAACTATACATTTACATAATATGGGTTTTAAGATAGTAGGCATAGACATATCAGAGCCAATGATCGAAAAGGCAAAATGTCTAAATCCCTCTATTGATTTTAGACTTGGCAATGCTTGTGATCTGAACTTCGATAGCGAGATCTTTGATTATACTCTGTTTTCTTTTAATGGTATTGATTATATATATCCAGAAAAGAATAGACTAAGAGTTCTTCGTGAGATAAATCGATGTTTGAAGCCCGGAGGGTTATTTGTATTTAGTACACACAACTCCTGGTGGATTATCCCTGACAATCTATTGAATCCAATTTGCTATTATGAGTGGCTTAAGTACCAAATTCATTGGTTGCTGAGTGGTGAGTTTTTTTCCAAATATAGAGGAGATATTAAGGCTGGTAAATTAGTGACATATTTTTATCTTATAGATCCGCCTAAACAAAAAAAGCAGTTATGGAACTGTGGATTTCAATTACTCGAAATTGTAAGAGTAAAAGGACAAATTAAGTATTTTGAAGCATGGCCTTACTACATAGCCCAAAAGGTAAAAAGTGCATGATTTTGTAGAAAAGCCCACACTGAGCAGTTACATTAAAAGAAAAAGTTGAAAGAATTCATAAGATCATGTTTAGTGGTTTGATCGGTAAGTAACATACGCTAATCTACGGTGTTTCTTCTTTGCGGATTCCCGCTTTCGCGGGAATGAAAAGACATAAGTTATTTAGCGATCAGATCACTTAGGTTTTGTCCAGAAATAAACTTATTGATTTTTGCATCTGGCTGCGGTGAACCTGAAACCAGATGCATGTCACGGGGAATTGAACTACACCATTCACCCCAACATCATGGGAACCCATAAATGAGATTTTCTATTTCTGGACAAACCCTTAGCATTGTGGAATTAAAGAGGTATGTCCATAAGCATTAAAAGCTTCAGATAAATCGGTGATTCCTAAATGGAAAATTTAGCCATGGCCGTTGCAATGCTAATGTTTGTTACATTTTGCGTAATTATAGTATTGTTTGTCCGAAACACCATATTTATTTGCTATTATCTATCTCAACTACTACGCTATCGAAGCGGGATAGGAGAGAAAGGTATAGAATTTCATAATTTCGAAGATTATTTTCAATGGCAGGTGAGTTCTACAGAGATTCTGCTTGATACATGCTATCCCTCGCTAAACCTATGTGGAAAAACTGTCGTTGATGTTGGTTGTGGCTATGGTGGAAGAATACCTTATATGATATCAAACAAAGGGGCAAAGTACATCGTTGCAACAGATATAGATCCCCACGCTTTAGAGGTAGCTGAAGCTTGCATTAAAAAACACTTTATAGCCGAAGCTTCTGTTATCGAGTTTCGAAAGTCAGATGATGGTGGAATTCCATTAGAAGATAGAAAGATTGATGTAGTTATTATGATAGACATCTTCGAACACTTGGCTGAGCCGGAACGTATGCTCATTGAATGCTATCGAGTGCTCAAGGATAATGGCATAGTATACTTCGGCACTGTAGGATGGTATAATTATATGGCATCTCATGTAACGGACTATATACCAATACCTTGGTGTCAAGTCCTTTTCTCTGATAAAGTTCTCATTGAATGCATCCGCCGTATTCAAAAAAGTGACAGTTATATCTCGTCTATATGGGATAAAAATGGCAACTTGAGAGATAGATGGGAAGGTATTTCCGATCTGCGGGATCGTCCAGGGGAGTATATAAACAAACTTACAATTCGAGATATCAGAAATATTTGTAAGAATAGTCCTTTCGAAATACAGGAGTTTAATGTACTTGGCTATCGCGGACGTACGTGTAAATGGTCCAGGGTTCTAGCACCTTTAGCGAAGATACCTTTGCTTAATGAGTTTTTCCATTCTTATGTATCTGTAATTCTTTGTAAGTCATCAATCACTTAAAGCAAGGTGTACAACGAGAAGAACACCAAGTTTTTATGACTAGAGGAATCCAATGTATTCACATATCTATCAGAATGCTTTATTCCCTTTTTATGAAAACCATCTAAGGAGAAGAAATACTCTAAGGTATCTGCAGACACTAGAGATAAACCAGTGGCTATCAGAAGAAGAGATACACGAATTTCAGTGGAAAGAATTCAAAAAGCTACTGCAACACGCTTATGAAAATGTTTCATTCTACAGGGAGTCTTTTAAAGAATCTGGCCTTACACCGGATGACATAAAAACCCCGGATGACTTCAGGAAACTGCCGGTAATCGACAGGTCAACCATAAACGCTAACCGGGATAGGATGGTTGCCAGGAATATTCCAAAGATTCTCACCAAATCTACCGGCGGAAGCACAGGGGAACCACTGCACTTTTTCTATACAA
>Ga0114922_10004060_pt1 | contig 13609 bp, 8 predicted proteins | sample AartaG_FD_100975 | JGI IMG/M metagenome (GOLD analysis project Ga0114922, IMG submission 100975) | Deep subsurface microbial communities from Aarhus Bay to uncover new lineages of life (NeLLi) - Aarhus_00045 metaG | ecosystem: Environmental > Aquatic > Marine > Oceanic > Sediment | place: Aarhus...
GTCTCTAAGTAACCTAGTATCACTCCAAACTTTGAACTTAAGAAATAACATGTTGACCCGAATCCCCAAATCGATAATGTCACTTAAGAACCTTAAGAGTTTAAATCTACATGGAAATAAATTGAATTCAATTGAATTTAAACTGAATAATTCGATTATAGAATTAGAATTAGGGTGGAATAATTTTTTAGAAATTCCATCGAATATAAAATCTCTTACTTCATTAGAGAGATTAGGTGTAAGTGGAAATAAATTAAAGAAAATTCCTAAATGGATTTCTTTATTTCAACCATTAAAAGTATTAGATTTATATGATAACAAAATCAATAAATTACCTAGTTCAATAGGCAATCTAACTTCATTAGAAATATTAGTTTTAAGAAATAATCATTTATCCCAATTACCAGAATCCTTAAAATATTTAAAAAATCTTAAAAAACTTAATTTAAGCTGGAATAACTTCTCTTTTCTTCCAGAATGGATTGGTCAACTTTCATTATTAGAAGAATTAAATCTATGGGGAAATCAACTTGAATCACTCCCTAAATCTATTAGGTCATTATCTAATCTAAGAATCTTAGATCTAAGTTTCAACCGATTTGAACAATTACCATCATTTTTAAAAGAATTTGAAAGAAAAACAGATCTAATTATTAAATTTTCATGAAAATATCTCCCCGATTAATTTATAAAGAATTTAAAGACGGAAATTTGGAAAAACAATCTGCTATAAATCAATTATTTGCCTTAATTAATAATTTCGATGATCCGAATTTAAGAATTGAAAGTATTGAAATATTAGTAAAAATTGGTTCAAAAGAAGAACAAGTTTTTAATCTGTTTGAAAATCTTTTAATATCTGATTCTCATGAAGAAGTTAGAAATACAGCAATAAAAGCTATCAGACAAAATTTTATTGAAAAAGCATTAAAGCCAATGAAATGGGCATTCCAACATGAATCCTCCATAAATTGTCTGATATCTATTGTCTCTACACTAGGTATAGTAAATAACGACAAAGCTAAATCATTTTTAATTGATAAAATAAAAAACAATGATATTTATCAATTTAATAAAAGTCTACAAAATACATTTAATACTGGGAAAATATATAATTTCACACATAAGCGACTTTCAGAAATCCTAAGCAACTATATCCTAATAAAATATTTTAAAAAGGAATTCAATGATATTAGTTACAGCTTAAATGATGGGTTAGTAACGTCATTAGACTTATCAGGAATCAGTACTCATGTATTTGGATGGAAAATTTTAAGAAAGTTACCTGAATTCATTACAACTCTTAAATATATTAAGAAATTAGATTTAAAAATCAATAGAATCGCGAAATTACCTAAAACAATTGGTAGTCTTAATTATCTCACTTATTTAGATCTAAGTAATAATAATCTTAGGAGATTACCTGAATCCTTTGGTTCTTTAAATTCATTAGAATACTTATATTTGAAATACAATGACATTAATGAAATTCCGAGCGCTATTGGAAAATTAAAGAAATTAAAGACTCTAGATTTAAGACACAATAATATTAAATCTCTTCCAGATGAAATTTCTAATTTGAATTCATTAGAAATTCTGGATCTACATGGAAATAAGTTAAATAATTTACCAGAATCAATGGAAGGATTTAAATCGTTAAATAAATTAGAATTAGGTTTAAATAAATTAAAGCTACTTCCAGATTCGATTAATAATCTTCAATCTTTAAAGACTTTAGGTTTAGGAGGGAATAATATTACCCTCGATTTTTCTCTACTAAGCAATTTAAGTTCACTTGAAGAATTAAATCTTTATGATAATAATATAAAATTTCTTCCTGATGAAATTGGTGTACTAAATTCTTTAGAAACATTAATTCTAAGGAATAATAAGTTAACATACTTACCAAAACCATTTAAAAATTTGGATTCTCTTAAAAAATTAGATTTGAGCTGGAATAATCTCACAATACTTCCAGAATGGATAGACTCTCTTTCTTCATTAGAAGAGTTAAATTTATGGGGGAATAATTTAAAATCTCTTCCTACCACAATAGGCAATCTCTCATCATTAAAAGTTCTTAATTTAAACTTCAATAATTTTATTAGAAAAATACCAGAATCTCTTAAAAATTTACAAAATAAAGGATTAAAAATTTACAAATAACTTATCAATTATTGCGTCTCATATAATTCTTTAATCTCCTCTACAGTTGTGATATCTTTTGAACTTTTTTCGGGACGTAATCTTAGAAAGACGGGAAACCTCATAGAATATCCAAGTGTAGCATATTTATCACTAATAGTTATCTCATCTCCTGTTATCTCCATTACTACCTCAGGTTTTAACCATACATCAGGTTTATCTTCACAAATGACATTTTTTGGTTTTTTTTCCACACTATATTCTTTCATATCCCTTGTTAATGATTCAGATAATTCATCAGTTAATCCTGAAAAGAAACGAGTAAAAGCTATAAAATTATCATTCTTAGGATCATAAACTGCACCTATATATGTTCCATATACACCTGTTCTTCGACCTTTTCCATAAAAAACACCAACTAGGACTACATCGATAGTATCTTTTAGTTTTCCTCCTTCCAAACTTTTTAATTTAAGCCAATTATAACCACGATTTCCGGCTTGGTAAATTGAGTCATCCTTAAAAGATTTTGCCATTATTCCTTCTGTTCCTTCTTTTCTAGCTTTGTTAAAGAATTCAAGTAATTCTTCAATGGAATTTATCAATACAGATTTAACTAACCTTAATTCATCTCTCTCTTCAACAATCTCTTCAAGTTTTTTCCTTCGTTTTGGAAGAGATTTATCAACATATGATTCATTACCAAATTTTAAGAGATCAAATACAAACAAACATACTGGAACTTCCTTAGCTATATCTTCAATGTCATACTTTCGTCTTCTCTGGCTTAAAACTTGAAAAGGAAGCATCTTTTCGTAGACTGCGTCCATTGCTACAACCTCACCTTCAAATATCACATTTTCGGTTTGTATACTTTCTCTAATGACCTGGCAAACATCAGGATACTGATCTGAAATATCCAATAGACGTCTTGAAAAGAGGATTATATTATTACCAGTTTTATGAATTTGGAGCCTTTCTCCATCTAATTTGTATTCCGCAACGAAAGGTGAACCTAACCTACTAATGAAATCGGTATAAACCTCTCGTGAAGCAAGCATACTGAGAATAGGTGTTCCATACTCAATATCGATCTTTTTTACTTCCTCCAAATCTTTTTCTGCTAATATTTTTGCTATCTCACCCAGATCTGGATATAAGTTATATGCTCTTTCAATAACATCTTTATTTTCTTTTAAGCCAGTGAAAGCAAGAGCTAATCCTTCTATTATAGTTGGTGATTGAACCCCTATTCTCAATGTTGATGTGATGATTCGAAGTAAATACTTCGTTTCTAATGGAGAACTTTTTCTCATTAATCCTCTTAATATCCCTAGCTTTGTATCGTGCGAGCCAGCACCTTCTGATAATGCAATTTTTTTTAATTCAGAGTATAATTCAGAAATTCTTAAAGAAGTTCCAAGACTTTCATCATTTTCATTATAATCAAATAATGATTTTTGTTTCTTTTTTTTTGATAAAATTAATTCAGCAGCAGCCCCAATATCCCCTTTTTTTACTAAGACTTCCTTTATTCTTTTAGCATCGACTCCAGAGTGTATAGATAATGCTTCGATTATCATTTTTTCAGCAATTCCCATTTTAGGGAATTGTTTGATGTTTGGGGTTAGTTGACCTTGTAAAAGATAAATGATTTTATCTAAATCTTCAAAATCTTTACTTTCTTTGATCGCCTTAAAAAATTTAGATAATATATCAATCATTTCAAGTCTTTTTGTAGTACTTTCGAGTTCTGAAAATAACTGTGATAACTTATTGAATCTCATAATTTGAATAACTCTTCTAAAATCTTAATAATAATAAAAAAGAATATAATAAAAATTATAATTTATCCTATAATTTTCGAGAGTTCGATAAATTTCTTTTGAATTGCTGTTTTTATTTTAGGATCAACACCAGAAAAACTATTAGCTGTAAAATTTAATTTTGAGCTTTTTATCAAAAATTGGCATATTGGACCGTCCATTTGCTCAACAGCAAAGCTCCCATCTGACTTTTTTGAAATCCAAATGTCATCATAATGTTCTAAAATCGCTGAAAAAACAAATGCTACTTTCGCATCAGTTAATAGACTCGTTGTTGAAACTTTTATTGCTGGTGCTGGTTTTGTCTCTGTTTTAATTGAAGGCATTGGTTCAGCTACATCATATTCAGAACCTGCTTCCTTTGGTTTTATGGGTGTAACCGGTTTTGAAACCACTGGTGTTGTTTCTGTTTTAACTGGTTTTGATACAGAAGGAGAGGGTACGGGCTTCGCTTCTACTTTTGGTTCTGCCTTTACGGTAGCAACAGGTTTTACTGCCCCAGCTTTAAAAGTAATAATAAAATTATCTAACTCAGTAAATTTCCTATCTAATATTTCTTGAAGTTCTTCATCCATTTGTGTATCTTCTGGAACTTTTCCCACTTTTCGTGCATCGATTTCTTTAATACTTTTAATATCCCGACCAATTATGCTTCTACCAACAGTATATCCATGTCCTTTAAGCGATTCCGCTTGTCTAAGAGCAGTTCTCCGAGCTACTAATCCTTGTTTAGTACCATGCCATAAATATACATTTTCACTACCCTCGTCTAAAACTATTATCGAAGTGTCTGGCATAAAACTGTCTTTACTCCATTTAATTGGGACAATTTCCCCGCCTGGACGAGCATCGAACATTAGCGCATATGAAGCGATCTTAATCACCTATATAATTTATTTAATCATGACTTTATATTATAAATAAAATAGTGTTAATAAATTTAAAAATTGAGTTTTCGAAGTTTTTTTAATTTAAAGATTTAATTTAGATTTTCATATTTTTTAATATTTTATATAAAAAAAATTTTAAGATTTGAACTTTAATATTTCTAAATTCCAGAAAAACCAAAAATCGAGAAATCAAAAGGTAAATAATAAATTTTATTATGTAAATATTAAATTATTAATTGCATGAGAAATTCATTGAAGTAATCATATCTTATAAATTTATAAAAGGGTACAAGAATGGAATTAAATAAATTGATAAGAGAAAATCTAAGGAAATATTCCGCTTATGAGCCTGTTGAACAACCTATGGAAGATGGCTGGGTTAAATTAAATACAAATGAAAATTCTTTTCCTCCAATCCCGGAAGTCTTAACTGATTTAAAGAAAGCTATAAATGAAAAATTACGACTTTATCCTGATCCAACTTCTTTTGAGTTGCGGAAAGAGATCTTAAATGTTCTATTACGAGATAAGGATACACTTACGAATCGTAATTCAATATTTATTGGAAGTGGTTCAGATGAGATATTAGATGTCATATTTAAGGTGTTTATTGACCCTGGAGATGAAATAGTGATATTTTATCCGACTTATGGATTATATAAAGTACTCGCAACACTTTATAATGCTAAGATTAATGAAATTCAACTGAATGAGGATTTTTCAATTCCTGACAATGCGTTTTCAGCTAAAGGAAAACTAATGTTTATTAATTCTCCAAATGATCCAAATGGAAAATCTATTGGAAATGCTACAATTTTAAAGCTCTGTGGAAGTTTTCCTGGTATTGTTGTTGTTGATGAAGCATATGCAGATTTCTCTACTCAAACATGTTTACCATTATTAAAAAAAGCACAGAATTTAATTGTGTATCGTTCTTTTTCAAAAGGCTTTTCTCTTGCTTCTTTAAGAATTGGTTATGCGTTAGCAGATGCTGAGATCATCAAGGAGATGAATAGAGTTAAATTACCTTTTAATACTAATTATCTTGGATATATAGCAGCTTTATCATCTATTAAACATAACAAGAAGATATCAGAGCATAACGAGAAAATTTTAGAAGAAAGAAGGAGACTTTCTGAAGTGTTAAATAAATATGATGGTATCACAGTGTTACCTTCTGATGCTAATTTTATATTTGTAAAATTTGAAGATAAATCTAAAACATTAAAGTTTGTGTGGGACCTAAAGGATTTGAAAATCTTGGTCCGGCATTTTAGTAAACCAGGGCTCTATAATTATATTAGAGTGACTATTGGAACAGAAGAAGATAATAATAATTTTTTAAATGCATTTAGAACAATAGCAAATAAATACTTATAATCCCATTAAATTAATATTATTTCAATTATTAGGTGAGTTGGTAAAAATTTCTAATTCTTTTTTCCCTCAAAAAGAAAAGCAGAGCGAGGTTGAATGTCCACATTGTAGATATGTAATATCAAAGCCTTATCCGAAGAACAGTTTATGTCCTCGATGCAAGAAATTTATAGCAAATCTATTTGATTTAACTACAGAGAAAGATGAAAAACCTCAACCTAAAGAATTTAAGACAAAAGCTACCACATTATCTTCGAAATTAGGCACAAAAGTAAGAGTTAAGGAACAACCTTTAATTATCAATTTAGATAGCGATAAAATCAAATTGAAGAAAGGAGAGTATGTGAAATTAATGGGAATTACAACAACTGAAAGGACACAACTTTACTGTAGTAATTCTAATTATAGTTATTTATTAGAATTAACAAATAACCTGGATAATATCGCTACAGGCATTTTAGAAGGAGAACTTGATAAAATGCTCCTTATTTCTGAAAAAAAAGAAAAAGAAGAGAAATGTCAATTTTATGAAAAAAATGATATCATTTATCTAGTTTATGGAAGATTTCCTGATAAGAAAGGCAAATGGATCCTTGAACAGATGTCAAATCATTTCTCAGAATTACTACATGGTAAGAATCCAGACGAATTAGATAAGTTTGAGAAATATCAAATTGAAATGGAATTTAAAAGACGAACTAAGTTTATTTTACAGCAATATGTTAGATTCCAAGAGATAATTACAGATCAAGAAATTCCATATGTAGAAGATTCAATTAGAATTGATTATTTAGGATTATCTTCAATGTCCATTGGAGTGATTTCATTTTTAATAGGGGAAGAAAACTTAAAGTTTGATTCTCTAGGTGAATTCGAAAATCCAGAAGAAGAAAAAGAGATGAAGGAATCAATGCTCACAGCAAAAATCGAAGCTATTGCTGCTAATACCCAAGGAAATACTGGTGCCACACCTCGATGGATTGCAGTAAAATTAGGCTTTCAAAAATATCGATTTTTAACTTTCAAGAAATATCAAAACGACTACTTTCTTTCAATGCTCTCAGAGGGAAATTTAGAAAAAGTGGAACAGGTAGAAAAATTATTAGATCCTCAAATTAGTGATATAACAGCAACAGTGTTTTCAGGAAATTTAAAACCTTTTAATGAGTTAAAAATCGCATTAGTGCAGAATTTTAACAGCAAAAGAAAATTTCCTCCATTCAACTTTAATTAAACTTATTTTCTTGAGATTACTAAGAACACAATGTATATAATTAGATTAATTCAAAATGAATAAATTTTGAAAAATTGAAAATCAAGCTGAAGATATCTTCTCTTCAGCAATTTTTATAATGATAATGTTAATGACCGTAAAATCATAATTTTTGATATGCTTATCATTTTAATATCCCTTTGAAAATATTATGAAAATAATAAAGTTTCTATTATTTATACCTAATATAATTGCATTCATTTTAATTAATTTTTCTTATGATACATAATGGATTTAAATCCTGAAGAAATATATGAAGATCTTAGGAATATGAGTATAAATAAAAATACTGCTTACGATTTACTAACTTCACTAGTTGAAAATAGTGAAAATGAGAATGTAAGATTAAAAGCTATTATAAATTTAGAAAAAATCGGGCTAATTAATAATAAATTATTTAGCTTTTTAGAAAACCTACTTATTTCTGATTCAAATAGTAGGATAAGAAATGCCGCAACAAAATTTATGAAACATAAATTCCTTGAGAAAGTGATTAATCCCTTGAAATGGGCTATAAAACATGAAATAGATTATGAATGCTTGATAACAATAATCCAATCATTAGAAAAAATAAATTCTTATGAATCTAAGTTGATTCTAGTTAATGAAATCAAGAAAATAATAAAAACTAAATATCTCAACAAAGAAAAAAGGATTGAAAATAAGAAATTTAAAAAAGTAATTAAAAAATTCATAAAAACTAAGAAAATAAATTCTTTTACCCATAGAGAATTGGCAGAAATTTTAATTAATTATTTAATGATCGTTAATCTGATAAATCAATATCCTAATGTATATTATGAATTAGATCCACAAAATGGATTAATTCAAGAATTAGATTTATCAGATTATTTAGAATATGAAGTTAAAGGTACTCCTTTTGGATGGAAAAATAATATTCAATCAATTTCTGAGATAATAGGCTTAGAACATCTAAAATCTCTGAAAAAAATTGATCTCTCAAATAGTAGGATTGAAAATGTTAAGGAATTAATCCACTTAAAAGACTTAACTCACTTAATTTTAACTAATAATAATATCAGTGAAATTGAAAACTTAAATTATATTATAAGCTTACCAAATCTAGAATTTTTAGACCTGAGAGGTAATGAACTTGGAAACAAAATTAGTTCAGATGAATTTGATCAGAAAATAAAGGTTCTTCTGAAAGATTCTTATATTAAAATAAAATAAAATAAAATAAAAGTAGAATATTTAATTATTCAATTAGTTGTGTTTTTCCAGTACCCCAAACACCAAGTGCTACTCCTAGTTCTTTTTTCTCTTTAGCAACTTCTCTAACACTTTTTCCTTCCATTACAGCATCTATCGCTTGTCTAAATGCTTTAGCTCCTGCTGTTGGACCATCAGGATGGCTATGGATTCCACCGCCACTACCAATAAGAATGTCTTTTCCAGCTTCTTTTATACACTTCTCCACCATCCCTTGTGTAATTCCTCCAGATGGCATCGGTAGTGTTGGTTTAATATGTTGTAGCGGATATCGAAGTGCTTTAAGATTTTGTTCGTATCTTTCTTCCAGAATTTCTGCTTTTCCATAAGGTGCGGGGATAACCACTGTATCTGCTCCACAAATCCGTGGTAACTTCGCAAAGGTTAACATACTTGTCATACCCGTCCATTCTCCTCCAAAGTAAGTACCACCGAAGTCCATGTGGCCCAAAATTGGAACTTTTATTGAAGGATCCTCTGCTATTTGTCTTAAGGCTTCGAAACCAGTAGCTAAATAATTTATCATTAAAGCATTAGCTCCTAATTCTATCATTTTATCTGCGTATTCAAACATATCTGGGAATTTAGTAGTAATATTAATTGTGTAAAGAGTTTTCTCTCCTTTTTCTGAATCTGCTCTATCTACAGCCTCCATAACTTTGACAATTCTATCTTCAAGAGTATTAAAGGAGGGATTAGAAATAAGTTCATCATCTTTCACTACGTCACAACCCCCGACTGCAGCTTTATAAACTAAATCAGCTGCAACTTCTGCAGTATGACCCGTACAAGGCTTTACCATGTTATTTAAAAGAGGTCGTTCAGGAATATTCATTAGTTTTCGAATACCATCAATACCATATTTTGGACCTTTAAAATCTTCCAGCCACGCTTTAGGAAATGCTAAATCAACAAGTTTTAAACCATGGGTAATACTAATATTTCCAATAACTGTTGTAAAAAGCATTGGAATTCCCATACCCTTAATATTTACTACTGGAAATCCAATTTGTACGAAATATATTCTTTCTTTTATATCTTTTGGAATATAATATTCAAACATTGGGAGTTCATAGACACCTAGTACTCTTGCGACATGATGTTTTCTAACTTCCTCAGTTTCAGCAGGAACCCTTACCCATGTTCCAGTAGATTGTTCGATTGCTGCAAAGCGAGATAAATAATTGACATTTTGCCCTTTAGGTCGTTTAATAATATATGAGGCAATTATATATTTTTCCAAATCGATTCCATCTAACCCAACCGCTTCTGGAACATCAAAATACTGTTCACAGGAAGGAAAAGAGTCTTTTTCCATCTTAATCACTTTTAGTTTTAAATTAATTATAGGTTTATTACAAAGAATTATCTTTAAGAATTCAAAAATTTTGCGATAATAAAAGTAAAAAAAAAAATAAAAAGATAAATTATACTTTAGCTTTTGCTTCAGCTTTAGCTGCTGCTTTAATGTCTGAGTAAGAATTTTCTAAAACTGTAAGATATTCAATTAAGACTTGATTAGCTTTTGATTTCTGGTCATATACTTTCCTAATAATGTTTAGAAGATATTTTGGAAAAATTAGATTCATATGAAAATCTGAGAGTAAGGCATAATATTCGTTGTTCCTTTCGTCTTGAAAAACTTGAATCATTTGAGTATCCCATAGCATCTTTAATACGTTATCAAGATCATCAACACCTTTCTTTCTTAGCTTCTCAAGGTCATTCTTAGTCACTATTGCTGTTCTTAATAACTTCAACGTTTCATAGACTTGAGGATTAATAAGAATATCTATAATTCTAAGATTATCTCCTTCTGTAGGACGATAATTTTGAAAGAATTTCTTAACTTCTATTTTATAGTCTTCTACAAGTTGAGCCGGTAGACCACGACTAGCGGGATCATCTAACATTTTAACAGGAGGTACTCTCAAAGCAACAACATCTTGTATTAAAAATATAAGCTCTGAGGGCATACCTTTGACTGATGTCTCCTTGACGATTTCACGCTTAACAAGTTCGATCAATACTCCTTCTAAATCTACAAAACCTTGCTTGTATTGGTCCTTCAACCACACCATCAATTCTGACTTAGAAACCACTCCTTCATCCCTTAAACGATTAAGGATCATCCGTTTAATCTCATCTTGATATGTGATAGCAAGTCGTTGCTCATTATTCAGTGTAGGATAAACAGAAAGTCTTCTGAAGAGTGTAGGGATCATTGATACATAGGCATCATCCGCCATATTTTGTAAAATAATACGTGAAATATCTATTAATCCTCCTTCATACGAATCTGGATCATCATCAAGACTTAAGAGTAAAAGAATGTAAAATCCTTTATCAGGCCCTGTATAATATGAGGCAATATTTAAGGAACCAATCATTAAACTTATCATTCCGGATTCCCCGCTGTACTCATGAGTGCTATAAACTTGCATGAGTGTTTTATCAGTTACATTAATTTCTTCAGGGTGTTTTGCAAGAATTTCAGTTCCAACTCTTTCATCCCATCTCATTACTACTAATCCTACTGGCATTAATCAACACCTCCTGTGAATTCTTCCTTTACTTCAGGTAATTTCTTTGACTTTTTACCTTTTACACCCATTATATCATCTAATGATAATCCAATTGCTTCCCATTTTTCTCCTAGTTTCCTCACTAGATATTCGTCTTTTGTAGGGTACAAAAGCGATTCTGAAATTGATTTCTTTCCTTTTATGTTTTTCTTCATTTCTCTCGCTTTTTTAACAAAGGTAGGAATTCTAGCTCTTTGGATAGTACGATAAGCAACTAAACTACCTGCTACAGCTACAATTGAGCCTACAATCATCAAGAAATAGAACGTCGGAATTCCAAAAATTTCTTGCATTTTAACTACTACTGTAATACTTGTTGAAGATGTAGAAAAATATTGTTTCTCAATAGTAAGTGTGGCTGTAAATGTTTGGGGCATAAAGAATGCATCAGCTATTACAGTCCGTTCTATTGCATAGACGCCATTACCACTATAATTAAAAGGAATATCTTTGCCTTGTATAGTTAAATAAACATTTGCTCCTCTTACTGGTGCATTAGGATGTGTTTCATTATTTGGATCTGTGAGAGTTATAGCAAAATCTAAAGCTGCTCCTGAAGCGATTTCTATTTTAGAACCTACAAATGGAGGTTCAGGTAAATCAATGTCAACTTTTCTTTTCATGATGGTTAAGGAAATAATAGCAATACTATGATCCCAATTCATTTTGTCTAGAGTTACGATTACTGAATATTCTCCATCTTCCCTTGTTTCTGTATCAAGATCTAAGATGAATTCGTCTACTCCTTCAACTAGAGATCCTGTTTCTGTTGTACCAGGAATAGGAACACCATTTTCATCAAGTTTTTGTAGAAGATAACTCATCTCGTCCAAGCTTGAAATAGGAGTACCTCTCATCTCATCTAAATAGTTAAAAGTAAAATTCAGTTCTTTAAATATAAAGATATTTTGAGAGACATATAAAATTCCATCTTCACCGTTAATAGTTGTAGGTCTTGATAGGATGTTAATAAAAAATCCCTCGTCATCAATCTTTGTATAATTCTCAAGTCCAGCTGTAATCTCAATAAGGTATTTACCAACATTGGTTGCTGCTGATGTATCGATCTCAATTGTATAATATCCAGGATTTAATGGATCAGGATTTACTGTACCAGAGCCATAATCCCAATCATATGTAAATGTATCCGCGACTAATGGAGCATCATTGATGAAATCATAATATCTTACTGTTATGTTGATCAGTTCATCATAATATTGAGAAACTTCATTAGTTAGCAATTCATCAGGCATTGATGAATAGTCATGGAAACTCATACCAGTAGCCATTGAATCTATCGATATAACGAATAAAACATCTTCTGGACTATTGTAATATGACTTTATTCCTGATAGAGTTACAATATAGGATTTACCATAATCTCCTGCAGAAAATCTGCTTGAGTTAATCTCAATGGTAAAAATTCCATTTATTGTATATTTCATATCCTCTGTATATACTGTTGGGTTTCCAATCGCAGTACTTTTTATTATGCAACTAATTGTTGTCCCAACACCATCATCAGTTGTCCAGGGTCCGGGTAGACCATTATCAGAAGTTTCTAAGGTTATGGAAAATGACATATTTTGGCCATAAGTAATACTGTAATCCGCAACAAGACTTCCATTTTGAAATTGAGATAATCTATTTTGGTAGTTCAAATCTAATTCAAATACTAAGGAAGAAGCTGAATTTAATGTGTATTCATAGTAATCTAAAATCGTATCCGGATTAAAGGCTTGATCTGAATAATTTACCCTAAATGTACGTTGTTCAGTCACCACCCATAAGGAAAAATTATAAAGAGTTTCTCTTAAATACCAAAATTCTAAATCACTATTAATCAATCCATAAGCAGTACCATTATCATCCGTTTTAAGATCTATTATATGTTCGCCTGATGTGCTGTTTTCAACTCTAACAGTAATACCTTCAACAGGTACGGTCTCTGTGTCATCAATGACTCGTATATCTAATTTAGACATACTTGTTTTCACATATTCAAGATAAATATCTTGACCTGTGTATGTAATAATACTATAATTTAACTGAGTTGGATATTCTGTATAATCGATATTATCAAAATATACAGTATAGTTATAACTGGGTTGATCTGTCCACCGGAAAGTCGTTTTTCCATCAGAATCTAAGGTTAGAGTCTCTAACACATAATCAGTGGCATTACCTACCTTTACAAATCCATAGTTAAATGGATCTCCATCCCAATCATCTACTTCAAAATCTATTGTCCAAAGATCCGCAGTAACATTGACATCGACA
>Ga0114922_10004061_pt1 | contig 13605 bp, 11 predicted proteins | sample AartaG_FD_100975 | JGI IMG/M metagenome (GOLD analysis project Ga0114922, IMG submission 100975) | Deep subsurface microbial communities from Aarhus Bay to uncover new lineages of life (NeLLi) - Aarhus_00045 metaG | ecosystem: Environmental > Aquatic > Marine > Oceanic > Sediment | place...
ATCTATTCCAGCTCGGAACTCGGCAAAATAACCAAGCATATTTGTATCTAGAAGATAATCCTTCATTGTTATTCAGTCCCAATACTTTTTAAATATTCAATTAATTTTTTGTTTTTTATAATTGGCATTTTTTGAAGAATATGGTCAAGGGTAGCCTCTTTATATTGTTCAGATATATACATGTGAAGTGGTATCCAAGAGTTTACCTCCGGAGAAATATAGGATGTGAATTCAAAAGGGACATGCCTCGCTTGCCCTTCAAAAATATTTAGAAGTTGCCGTTCTAATCTCGGCGGGAAGTCATATGCTTTTAAAATTTCCGCATCTATTTGAAGTAATAAATTTTTTGCGTCCCCTCTATTTTTTGGCAAAACCTCAAGGTACCTTTTTACCAGAGAATCAATGAATGGCCTTATTATTATCAATTGCTTTGGCACGGGAATTAATTTATAAACACGTTTTGGAAGAGTTCTTCCAAAGCTATGTGAATATACAAAAGCTTGCGCAATAGGTGAATTTAGTAAAGCAGTGAGAGTTTCTATACTTATATCTTTAGTTTTGGCCCATACAGCATAAAAATTACGGCTAATTAGATGTCCCTGTTTATCGATAGCGGCAGCATATCTCCATGGACCGCGTGACATTCGTGATGTAGGGACTATAACTTTTGCTTTGTTCCAGTCATACTCCCATGCTTTACGTCTTTGATATTTTTTTTCCGTTGACATATGGACAGTATCATATGCTGTATATTGCATAAAACCTTTAGAAATATTTGCTATTCCACTTTTGGAATTAGGAAATGCTTTTTTGCGAATTATTTCATCCATTATGTCTTTCACCTGTTCATAGTTATACTGTACACCGATCTTAATTTCAGCAAATCTTTCAATGCGAGGGTTATTTTCAAGATATTTCCATATCTCCCGTAAGAATGGAACAATAAGTTGACCTTGCATTACTGAATAGAAATAGTCTTGTTGAACTTTATCTTCCCATGTAACTTTGTTGCGAGTTTGAAACTTTGCCCTTTGTTGGTCTCGCACCTCCCGAAAAACAGTCACGCTGCTTTTATTGGGCTTACTCTTACGCGCAACTACAATTGAAGTCTCTGCATAAGAGTATTTAAATATACGATCCGGCAAAGTCGTAAGATTCAATATTTCAAAATTATTTAATAAGGTATTCCGCACGTTCTTATAATCAGAACCATCTAAAAAAGAGCGGGGCAAAACTATTCCCATTAATGATCTGTCTGGCATATTGGGTAAAATCCGCCTTAAAAGTTCAAATGGCTTAGGTGTATTAGGAGATTTACCTTCAATTATTTCAAAAGGTGGATTTCCTATGAGCAACATGGTACTTGATATTATTTTTTTGAGTGCTTTACCTGAAAAGACGTCTTCTTTTTCTATATGCCAAGTATTTGATTCTGGGAAATCAGCTAACATAAGACACATGCGTGCTACTTCTATTGAAAAAGCATCAACTTCAATGCCGTGTAAGTGTTTAGTGAAATATTCATGCCTACGTACACTACTCCAATCCTTTGGTAATAATTCTCGCATTCTTCGCATGGCAGAAATAAGAAAAATACCGTGGCCACACATTGGGTCGAACACATGCCTTTTATCTCTTGGTATGTCTTCAATCGGCATTTGTGAAAGTACATAGTCAGCTACGTAAGAAGGAGTACTGTGAATACCTAATTTCTTACGGCTTTCGGGTGAAACAAAAGTGTTTTCATATATATATGTGAGAGTATCAACTGATATATTTCGCAATGAAAAACTTTTACCAACTTCTAAGGAAATTTCTTGTAGAATGTCCGAAGGGATACTCTCTATACCTTTATCTATCGAAGAACCATAATGTTTAAATACTCTTTTTAAAGTTTCTTGAGGTCTAGAAAAATCTATATCGGCAACGATATCTCTGTCTTTAAGTACCTTAGCTGCCAGAAAACTGAAAATAATATTAAATAAAATAGAAGCGTCAAATTGAAATCTATTTCGTTTAAATTCAGCTTCGGCGTTATAAAGTATCACACTTAATAAACTATCGATTTTTCTAGACGCTTCATGTTCTAACGCAGGCAACAGCCCAATATCAACAAAATCAAGCTGTTGTACTTCAGGTTTAGCAAAGCCGGATTTGGCTCGGATCATTAAGTCAGGCTTCCATTTTGACTGATTTGACTCTATAAGATTTGGTAACTTATTAACTCTAATTCTTTCCTGCAAGCTCACTTCAGTTTCTTTAACAATCCAGCGTTCAGCGTTTCCATTATCAATGATAAATACCTGAGGTGCACCAAATGCTCTTAAATCATTTACAATTGATTCTGATGTCTTATTGGATGATCCCATACTCTGTATACCAAAACATGCTGAACGATAATCTAGTGGTTCTTGGCCAAAAATACCAAGGTCAACTGTTAGATCGGCTACGTTGTAAGAAAAAAAGTTAGCATATTGGTAATTCCTTCTCGTTAGATTTCGTTTATACCCTATCTTATTGAATGCACCCTCAATCCGATTTAGATTAATAGTTGGATTTAAATTGCTCCTTTTCTTTGTTCGGAAAACTGTTTTCATAATGAATTCAAGTAGTTTTTCTGTTTTTTAACTTATTGATTTCTTTTTTTATATACTCTTTGCAAGCTTCCTCAAAGACTTCATAAATAAGCATTTTTTTATCAATTGCTAAGTGTTTAATTTGAGCGTTAATATCTTCTCGCAAAAGAGTCGTAAACTGTTTCCTGTCAGTTGTGTCCTTCTTTGTCTTAGCCATATTTTAATTCATTGTAAACAATTTTAATATTTATATCAATATTTATTAAATATAATATATTTATATTTAAATAAATATTATTTTATTTTTATACAACTAAATAGGGGTAATTTTTATTGTTGACTAAACGACTACAACTACCCTCCGCCGAAATTTTAAAATATAAATAATTTTTGCGAGGTTGAGGACGCCGCTATAAACAAAAAATGGTGGAGCTGATGGGGATTGAACCCACGACCTCTTGACTGCCAGTCAAGCACTCTCCCAACTGAGCTACAGCCCCACCGGGGATTTTCCATATTACAAAAAGATCGTTCTCCAGTCAAGATTACAAAAGAATGGCGTTTAAGTATTATAAGTCTTATATTTACTATAAGAAATGTATTTTTTTGAAGAGTTTTGTTAACAATTAAAAGAAAACATGATAAAATATCATCAGAAAAAGGAATAAATAATGCCAGCACCAAAAAAACAAGTCAGAACCTATAAAAACATTCTCTTCTGGATCGCTGCAGGAATTATCATCATTATTCTCGTTAGCCTAATTCAATCCCCCAGGTCAGTGAGAGAGGTAAAATTCAGCATATTCCTCAAAGAGGTTGAAGATAACAAAGTCGAAAAAGTTACAATTACCGGGAATCAAATCAAGGGAGAGTACTTTGATAGAACTACATTTAAAACCGTAACTCCTCCTCAATTTGATGATCTGGTCAATATTCTTCGAGAAAACAACGTAGAAATCAACGTGAAGGACACATCTCGAAATCCATGGTTTTCATATCTTTTCACCTGGTTTCCCCTTATTTTTATCATCCTCCTCTGGGTATTTTTCATGCGGCAAATGCAGGGCGGAGGGAATAAAGCTCTCTCCTTTGGAAAGAGCCGCGCAAAACTTTTTTCTGGGCTACAGAAAAAAATCACTTTTGAGGATGTGGCCGGTGTTGAAGAAGCCAAAGAAGAGCTCCAGGAAATTATAGGATTTCTTAAAGACCCCAAAAGATTTCAAAAATTGGGAGGCCGGATCCCCAAAGGTGTTCTTTTAGTTGGAGCACCAGGTACAGGCAAAACCCTTCTTGCTCGGGCAGTAGCCGGGGAGGCGGATGTTCCTTTCTTTTCAATCAGCGGTTCTGACTTTGTGGAGATGTTTGTTGGAGTAGGCGCTTCACGTGTGCGAGATCTGTTTGACCAGGGTGTAAAACAAGCGCCCTGCCTGATCTTCATAGACGAGATTGATGCTGTAGGAAGACAGAGAGGAGCAGGATTGGGAGGGGGACATGACGAACGGGAACAAACACTGAATCAGCTCCTGGTGGAGATGGATGGTTTTGACGCCAACGAAGGAGTCATCCTTATTGCTGCCACAAACAGGCCCGACATTCTAGACATGGCCCTTCTCAGGCCGGGAAGATTTGACCGGAGAATTATAGTTAACATGCCAGACGTCAAAGGGAGAGAGGATATCTTAAGAGTTCATATAAAAAATATCCCATTAGCCAAGGAAGTTGATTTAAAAGTACTGGCTCGTTCAACTCCAGGATTTTCTGGAGCCGACCTTGCCAATATCATCAACGAAGCAGCTCTTCTTGCAGCCCGCTATAACCAGGACAAAGTCACTATGAAAAACATGGAAAACTCCAAAGATAAAGTCCTCATGGGAGTAGAAAGAAAAAGCATGATCATCAGCGAAGAAGAGAAAGAAAGCACGTCTTATCATGAAGCAGGCCATGCGCTTATTGCAGCTCTCTTACCCGATGCAGATCCCATCCACAAGGTGACTATTATCCCAAGAGGACTTGCATTAGGCACGACCCAGCAGCTACCTCTTGACGACCGCTACACTTACTCTAAAGACTATCTGGAAGCGCAGCTTTCCGTACTCATGGCAGGCAGGGCGGCCGAAAAATTAATCCTTGGAAAAATAACAACAGGGGCTGCCAACGATTTTGAAAAAGCGACCGAAATTGCCCGCAAGATGGTCTGTCAGTGGGGAATGTCCGATCTAGGGCCCCTTACCTTCGGCGAACGAGATGATCTGATCTTCCTTGGCCGAGACTTGGCCATGCATAAGAACTTCAGTGAAAAAACAGCAGAGTTGATAGATTTGGAAGTAAAAAAAATTATCAACAAAAACTTCGAGAGAACACAAGGACTTTTAGAAAAAAATAAGGATAAATTGATTAAAGTTGCTGAGGCTCTTCTAGAAAAAGAAATCCTGAGTTCTGATGAATTAAATGCAGTTATTGAAGGGAAAAAAATAGCTACAAGAAAGAAGGTTTCTTCAATTTCAAAAACAAAAAAAGAAACACCTCAAAAAGAAATAAAAAAAGTTCAGCCTATAAAAAAACCGGATTTAGCTAAAGCATAAAAGGTGATAAAAAAGTACATCCTCCAGGTTAACAGTAAAAATTACACACTAGGCCAAAGAACCTGGATAATGGGTGTCATCAATGTTACTCCTGATTCTTTCTCGGACGAAGGCCTTTATCTCGACAGAGAGAAAGCTGTAGAGAGAGGGCTGGAACTGGCAGAGGAAGGCTCCGACATTATCGATATTGGGGGAGAAAGCACAAGGCCTGGTTCAGAGCCCATCCCCTTGGACGAAGAACTGAGGCGAGTTATTCCTGTAATCTCTGAATTAAGGGAAAGAATCGACACTTTAATATCCATCGACACAACAAAGTCAAAAGTCGCTAACGCTGCCCTGGATGCAGGGGCTGATATAATTAATGACATAAGCTCTTTCCAATCAGACCCAAACATGTTCCCTCTGGCAGCTCAAAAGGGCGCACCCATTATTCTAATGCATATAAAAGGGATACCTAAGACAATGCAGGCTAATCCCTATTATGAAAACGTCCTGGTTGAAGTTAAATCTTTTCTTGAAGAAAGGTTCACAACAGCTATAGCCAGCGGAATAAAAAAAGAGAAAATAATCATCGATCCGGGGATCGGATTCGGGAAAAGGCTCCAGGATAATCTCGCTTTGATCAATAATCTCCAAATTCTGGAGGACCTTGACCGACCCATCCTTATCGGAGTTTCCCGGAAATCGTTTATCGGAAAAATTTTAAATACATCCCCCCAGGAAAGACTGGAAGGTACAATCGCCTCTGCTGTTTTAAGCATCGTTCACGGTGCCAACATTCTAAGAGTCCATGACGTCGCTTCAGTCAAAAGAGCTGTCCTCGTAGCTGAGGCCATCTTAAACGAAGACCAATCTGTTGGTTCTCTTGAAGAAAGCAAGGAGAAAAAAAGAACCTATGTTTGCTAATATCATCAATGCCTTGGCTCGTTTTAACGTCGCAGACTTCATAGACATCCTCCTTGTAACCCTTATCCTGTATTCCTTTTTCCTTTTAATAAAGGACACCAAGGCATACCAGATGGCCATCGGCATAGGAATAGTCGGTGTTATCTTCTTGATCACTGAATGGGGAAAATTAGTCGTCTCTCACTGGCTTTTGAAAAATTTCATCACTTACCTGATTTTTGCTATCATCGTACTCTTCCAGGGAGAGATAAGAAGATTTTTAACTGCCATTGGTTCCCGCTCTTTCAGAAGACCATTCTTTTTAAGGTCTTTTACAGAAAAACTCGAAAATGTTTTTTTAGCTGTTGATTATCTTGCCTCTAAAAAAGTAGGAGCTTTAATTGCGATTGAAAATGACATTTCACTTAAGAGTTATACTGACCGCGGGACAAAAATAGACGGAGATCTCACAAAGGACCTTCTGGTCAGCATCTTCTTCCCTCATTCTCCTCTTCATGATGGAGCTGTTATAATCCAGGGTAACAAAATTTCTGCTGCAGGCTGTCTCCTCCCCTTGCCTGCCACACATCACCTGGGAAAGGAGTTCCTTGCTCGAACAAGGCATTTGGCTGCCATAGGTCTGTCTCAAGAAACAGACGCTGCGATAATCGTTGTTTCCGAAGAGAATGGAATCATCTCTCTGGCTACTAAAGGTCAACTGGATAGAGGGCTGGATAAAGAACAGCTTAAGGAAAATTTACTTAATTATTTACAGAAAAAATGAAAAGACTTTTTAAGAATCTGTTTTTAAGAAATTGGGGGCTAAAACTCTTCTCTCTCCTTCTCGCTCTCATCCTGTGGATGACTCTCATTCCTCCTGAAAAGATATTTTCAAAGAAAAACCTGACAATTCCTCTTGTAATTCATAATATCCCTTCAGGAATGGAGCTGGTCAGAAAACCCCCTGACAAAATCGATGTGACTATTGAAGCTCCCAATCGTTACATTGACCGGATTACGCCGGTTAACGTAATGGCAAAACTAAACCTGGAAAACGCTACAATTATCCAGGAAGATTACACAATTAATGAAACTATGATCAGTATACCTGCTGGAGTTAGAGCTGAAGTTATCCAAATATCTCCAAATACGATCAATCTTAAACTTGAAAAAACTAAAGAAATTTTACTCGATGTAGAACCAGATATCATCGGTATCGAGGAATTAAAAGAAGGCCTCAAAATAGAAAAAATAGAGACTATTCCTTCCCAGGTTCTCATCATCGGGCCAGAAAGCAAGGTAAGAGATGATTACAAAGTAAGAACAAGTCTTATTGATATCTCCGCCCTTACTGAGACTACAGAATTCGAAACAGACCTCATCCTTCCCAGCCCAGACTTAAGACTGGCTTCTTCTCTGACAAAGGTAAAAGTCACAATTTATATTCAGAAAGAAACGCCTGAAGACAAAGAAGGGGATATCAGGAAAACTCAGAAAAAATAATCTTCCTCCTTGAATCGACACGATTTTTAGCTATAATCTATTTTTAGAATAAAGGAATTCTATTCATAAAATGGACAGTCTTTTCGGAACCGATGGAATAAGAGCTGTTGCAGGCCAATATCCTCTCGATTACTCCACTGTCTACACCTTGGGAAAAGTCCTTGTTTCTTTCCTTCGAGAGGAAGGATTAGAGCCCCGAGTTATCATCGGCCGGGATACACGAGAGTCAGGAGAATGGCTTGAAGAGGCTCTATTCCTTGGAATACAAGCCAACCAGGGAGAAGCTGTATCAGCCGGCATCATCCCTACATCCGGAGTTTCCTTCCTGACACAAAAACATTCTTTTTCTGCAGGAATTGTCATTTCCGCTTCACACAATCCCTATCAAGACAACGGTATTAAAATCTTCTCTTCTCAGGGGATAAAAATTCCAGATTCATGGGAAAGAAAAATTGAAGAAGCCACAAAGGAAGCCACGGAAGACGTCAAAAGAGAAACAATCAAGGTCACTCCACAATCTTCTTATGGCCAGGCTTATACTGAATTTCTGAAAAGCCGCTTTTCCCATGTCAACTTTGAGAAAATATTCAAGGTCGTCCTCGACTGTTCAAATGGAGCCAGCTCTTTTATTGCTCATCAAATCTTTACAGACTTAGGTTTTAACGCCATAGCTTTAAATAGCTCTCCGGATGGAAAAAATATCAATACTAGATGCGGCTCTCTTTATCCTCAGAACTTGGCCAGGAAAGTAGTGGAAACTAAAGCTGATATAGGAGTCGCCTATGACGGAGACGCAGATAGGGTTATCTGGGCAGATGAAAATGGCATAATCTTAAACGGCGATCATACTCTTTTTGTTCTTTCTCGATTCATGAAAGAAAAAGGGCTTTTAACATCGGATAATATTGTCGCGACAACTATGAGTAATATCGGTCTCGAGAATGCCCTCAAAAAACTCAATCTAACGCTTGTCCGTGCTCGAGTTGGCGACAAGTATGTCCTCGAACAGATGATAAAATTGAAGGCCAATCTGGGAGGAGAACAATCAGGCCATACAATCTTTCTGGATGACTGTCACACAGGGGACGGAATCCTCACGAGTTTAAAAATGCTTGAGGCCATGGCAACACACAATATTCCCTTATCCAGGCTTGTAGAAGACTTCGAACAATTCCCTCAATTACTCGTGAATGTTCAGGTCGCAGAAAAGAAAAACTTCAATCAATTTCCGGAAATCATGAACACAATGGAAGAAATAAAAAATCGATTGGGAGATACAGGGCGGCTGAATGTCCGGTACTCAGGAACTGAACCATTAGCTCGAATTATGATAGAAGGCCAGGACAACAACGAGATAGAAGGCCACACCCAGAAGATGGCCAATGTTATTAAAAAATATCTGGGTCCAAAATAAAGCGATAAAACCAGTGAAAAATGGGATAAATGGGGCCTGTCCCCATTTTTTTATGTCCTCATTTTTTTAGGAGGAAAAAATGAAGCTTTCCGTTAATGTAGATCATATTGCAACTTTAAGGGAAGCCCGTGGCATTAGTGAGCCTGAACCGGTCCTGGCGGTTCTTCTTATAGAGCAAGCCGGAGCAGAGGGTATTGTCTGTCACATAAGAGCTGACAGACGCCACATCAAAGAACGTGATTTAAGACTATTCAGAGATGTTATTAAGACCAAACTCAACATAGAAATGGCTGCAACAGAAGAAATGAAGAATATCGCCCTGGATATAAAGCCTGATGTAGTCTCCTTGGTTCCAGAGCGAGAAGAAGAATTGACTACAGAAGGAGGCCTGGATGTTATCTCAAATGAAAAAAATTTAGCTCCCCATATCCAGAAGCTAAAAAATGCAGGAATAAAAGTCAGTATTTTTGTTGACCCTGATTTAAAACAAATCGAAGCCTGTCATAGAATCGGAGTAAATCTGATCGAGATAAACACTGGAAAATATGCAGAGTTGAAGCCGGGAGAGGCACAGCAGAAGGCTCTGGATGAGATAAGGAAGGCAGCTGAATCCGGCCACAAATTAGGCCTGGAAGTCCATGCCGGCCATGGACTGGATTATAACAATGTCCGTCCTGTTGCAGCTATCCCTGAAATCAAAGAATTCAGCATCGGCTTTTCTATCGTGGCTCGTTCTACCTTTGTCGGGATTGAGAAAGCAGTCAAAGAAATGGCAGTCCTCATTGAATGAAACTAACCTGTTTGCAAAACCAGAGAACAAAATCTATCTCCAAAATAAAAAAGTGGAAATTGTATTTCGCACATATCAAGGAAGATAGATAATTGTGTCGGCATAATTTATGAATAATTCAGGTTAATTAACCTAGAAGGATCAATCATGGACATTCAAATTAATTTTGACCGACTAAAGGAAGATATTGAGTCTCTCTCCAAGATCGGCCGTGACCCAAATGGAGGAATTACCCGGCCTTCTTTCAGTAAAGCAGACTTAGAGGCAAGGGACTGGCTCAAAGAAAAAATTAAAAAAGCTGGCCTCGCCCTCCGAGAAGATGGAGCAGGCAACATCTTCGGCCGCCTGGAAGGCAAGGGAAAAACAATCATGGCAGGTTCCCACATCGATACTGTTATTAACGGTGGAATGTTTGACGGCTCGGTTGGCGTCCTTTCTGCCCTTGAGTGCTTAAGAAAGATAAAAGAAGAAGACAAACAGCTGCCCAAGCCTCTGGAAGTCGCCTCTTTTACGGATGAGGAAGGAAATTTGGTAGGAGATTTTTTGGGAAGCCGTGCCTTCATGGGACTTTTAAACAGAGAATTTTTAGAAAAGGGTCTTACTCAATTCGGAGTTCCCCTTGCAGATATTCTGAGGGGAACCAACTTCACTCTCGACACAATCATGGAGGCTCATCAACAGAAGCCGGACATAGAAGCCTTTATTGAAATCCATATCGAACAGGGCCCTGTACTGGAAACAGAAAATAAACCTATAGGCATCGTGGATTGTATAGCTGGCAAACATTACAGATGGTGTTCCTTCTTTGGAGAATCAAGTCACGCAGGAACAACGCCTCTTGAACTCCGCCATGACGCTTTTTTGGGCCTGGCAGACTTTGCTTTAAAAAGTACTCAGCATGTTGCAACCAAACACTACGGAAGCATGGTTACTATTGGAAAAATTGGTGTAAAACCCGGAGCGTTCAGCATTATCCCAGGACAAGCTGATTTCTCTTTTGAATTTAGAAGCACATCAAAGGAAACCCTCGAGGAGCTTGAAAAATCCCTTTTTGACCTTGCTGAAAATATTGCTTCAACCCGGGGGCTCAAGTTCATTTCAAAAATCATAGACAAAACAGAACCTGTAAGTTTATCTCCCCGGCTTCTAACCATAATGAAAGAAGAGTGCAAAAAGCTGGGATACACATTTTTTACACTTCCCAGTGGCGCTGGTCACGACGCTCAGATCTTAGCCGGCGCCGCAGAAATTGGAATGATATTTATCCCTTGTGAAGATGGAATCAGCCACTCCCCACAGGAAATAATAAAATGGGAGGATTTGGAAAAAGGAGCAAACTTGCTGCTCCATTCCCTTTTGAGACTGGCAAGTTAGCTGCAAACTCTATCTTTATTCTTCCAGATCATCCAGTTTGGGCCGAAAGCTTCGTTCCTTTTTTTTCAGGGATTGTTTCCTTTTCTCTTCTAATATTTTAAGCTTTGCTCTTTTTGAACGTTTTCTCTTCTGGCGGCGGATTTTTTCTATCCTTTGCAACTCTTCGCTTTCTTTCCCTCGAATTTCTTTTTCGATTTTATCTGTAAGAATCCGCCTGGCAAGAAACCGGTTTAATGCTTGAGAACGTTCCTTCTGGCATTTTACTTCAATTTTTGTAGGGATGTGTTTTAAGTAGACACAGGTTGAAACTTTGTTGACTCTCTGTCCTCCTCTTCCGCTTGAACGGATAAATTTTTCTACAATATCTTTCTCAAAGATACCCAAACCCTCCATCCTTTTACTCAGGGCATTTTCTTTTTCTTTACTTACACTAAAAGTAACCATGTTATATAAAAATAATCCTTCTAAGATAACTGCGAAAGCCGTATATCGAAGTATTTATTCATTCCTTGATTTATCAAATCTCTACACTTTTATATTAGGTTACAATCTTACTATACTTCTAGCAAAAACAATACAAATTGTGAGATTGCATAGCCTGCCCCCTTTTTATATTTCGTTGACTGGTGAGCTAAATTTATATAAACTCAATCTTTGACTATTTCCCAGAAATCATAAGGAAAGGAGAAATACTATGAAAAATGAAAAAAGACACTTTATTTTCTCTCTATTCCTTTTTATGCTCCTTTTCTCTTCCCTGTTTTCATTCTCTACAACAAAACAACCACCCTTGACTGTGGCTGAAGCCAGCAATTTCACAGCAACTTCAAGATTCACTGATGTTTTAAAATTCATAAGAGACCTTCAGAGTCAGAGTTCCCTTTTAAGAATAGAAACGCTCTGCGTTAGCCCGGAAGGGAGAACCGTCCCCCTCCTTATCATTGGCAAGCCTGTCCCCTCCTCTCCGCTAGCCCTTAATCATGATAAAAGAGCAGTTGTATACATACAAGCAAACATCCATGCCGGTGAAGTTGAAGGCAAGGAAGCTTCACTCATGCTCGCCAGGGATATTATTCTCAAGGAGAATCCCCCTTTTCTTGATAAATTAATAATCCTTATTGCACCTATCTTTAATGCTGACGGCAATGAAAAAATAAGTCCCGACAACCGCCGGAATCAGGCTGGGCCCGAAAAAGGAGTAGGAATCCGATATAACGGTCAAAACCTCGATTTAAACCGCGACGGCCTGAAACTGGAAAGTCCTGAGGTTCAGGGTCTGGTTTCTAATGTTCTCAATCGATGGGACCCATTCCTCCTTGTTGACTGCCACACTACCAATGGTTCCTACCATGAGGAACCTGTCACCTATGTCTGGCCTCTTAATCCTAATGGTGATACTTCCATCATCAAGTACATGAGAGAAAAAATGATGCCGTCAATAAACAAGAATCTGCAACAAAAATACAACGTGTTATCCATCCCCTACGGAAACTTTATGGACTATCAAGACCCTGAAAAGGGATGGAGGCCTTCTGGTCCGCAACCGCGGTATATCACTAATTACATCGGCCTTAGAAACCGGTTAGCCATTCTGAACGAAAATTATTCCTATGCGGACTATAAAACCAGAGTACTGGGCTGTTACAATTTTCTTCTTTCGATTTTAGAATATTGCCATGGACATAAAGACGAAATTGTCCAGCTTGTCAGTAAAGCAGACCAAAAAACAGTATTGAGGGGGATAAATCCTTCTGAAAATGATTCTTTTGTTGTTGAGTATGACCTGAAGCCTCTTGAAAAGAAAATTGCCATAAGAGGGTATGAAATGGAAATTACACCTAGAGAAGGAGCCAGACCGAGGATTAGAAGAACAGACAAGAAAAAAACTTACAGTGTCACCTATTTTTGCGATTTTGTCGCAAAAAGATCTGTTTCCTTTCCTTTTGCTTATCTTATTCCCAAAGCCGATTTTGAGATCACAGAAAAACTCCTCCAGCATGGAATTCTGGTAGAAAAGCTTTTAGAACCCATAACCTTAGAAGTAGAGTCTTTTAAGATAAAAGAGATTAAAGGAAATCAAAGGCTCTATCAAGGACACCGGATGAATTCAGTCAAGGGTGAATATGTGCTTGAGCAGAAAGAATTCCCTGAAGGGACTCTTTTTATAGGCACGGCACAGCCTCTCGCCAATGTAGCAGCTTATCTTCTTGAACCGGAGAGTGATGATGGATTGGTTGTCTGGAATTTCTTCGATCGTTATCTTGTCCCCCAGTGGAGTCGGGAACCGCAGACTTACCCTGTATATAGACTTTTAAAGCCGACGAGTCTTGTTAAAAAGAGGATAAAGTAATTATTTTTGGCTCTTCTCCCATTTAGTTGATGAAAAGTCTTTCCTATCCTTTCGTCATTCCTGCGGAAGCAGGGATCCAGTCTATTATAAAATATTTTTTTTATTCTTCTGGATTCCTGCTTCCGCAGGAA
>Ga0114922_10004062_pt1 | contig 13604 bp, 15 predicted proteins | sample AartaG_FD_100975 | JGI IMG/M metagenome (GOLD analysis project Ga0114922, IMG submission 100975) | Deep subsurface microbial communities from Aarhus Bay to uncover new lineages of life (NeLLi) - Aarhus_00045 metaG | ecosystem: Environmental > Aquatic > Marine > Oceanic > Sediment | place...
CCTCCGAGGACTTTATATCCCACTTAGTTCAGATCCTTGCTATGTACAACCAGGATATCAAGTTCAAGTACAACAACAAGCTTGTACGCAGCAAAGGAGTCAAGGACTTCAAGGTCGATGGCTCTGTGTTTAAGAAGGGCGACAACTGGGAACTGCTTATTCTCGGTACTGAAGATGATGAATACAACGTGTTCTCCGGAGTAAACGGAATCCCTCTGCTTTACGGTGGGAAGCATGTTGATCACGTTGAGGGTCTTATCCTTGAATCAGTCAAAAAGATGATCAAAGGCAAAGAAACAATTTATAAGAACAATATCCTAAAGGGGATGACCATCCTCTTCTCAATCACATCTATTCCAAATATTGGGTTTGATACTCAGGCCAAAACTCGCCTCATTACAGAGGATATCGGGAAGTACGTAAGTGGAATGGATGCAGGAATTAAGGCGTGGTTGCGTCAGGAACGGACAGGGTGGCTTGAATATATCCTTGAGCAGTTTGAACGCAAGAACGTTGCTAATCAACTTGCCAAGAAAAAGCGAAAGAACGGCAACAAGAAAAGCTATTACCATGCCAAAACACGAAACGACAGGGAAGTATACATTGTGGAGGGACTATCTGCCTTAGCAACTCTATTGCCTGCACGAAACGACAATCAGGGATGCATTCCACTACGGGGTAAGATCATTAACGCAAGTACGAAAGGGCTAGCAGAGGTTGTTAAATCGGACACCGTGTATAGTCTTATTGATATGCTTGACCTTAAACTGGGAGAAAATAATGAAAAATGCAATTATGACAAGATTATACTCGCTACAGACGCTGATCCTGATGGACTCCACATACAGTCCCTGCTCATTAACCTATTTTATCATCTTGCTCCTGAACTTCTGAGCAGGATCTATGTCCTACAGTCTCCTCTCTATGTTGTTGAATCAAAAGGCAACTACGAGGTATACTTTACCAAAGAGCAGTTCAAGAAGGCGAAGATCCCAAAGGGAGCTGACATCAGGTATAACAAGGGTCTCGGGTCGTTGACCATGAAGGAATGGAAAGTTATGGTTGATCCTAAAAAGCGGTCCCTTATACAGGCTGTGGCGGCTGATAAGAAGAAGACCGCCAAGACCTTTAAACGATTGTTCTCAACTGACTCCTCTCACAGGAAAGCATGGTTGAAAAGCAAGGATAGAATATACGAAATTTAACCATTGACATTTGTTTCAGTCTATGGTATAATTATCTAACAATGGAGGTAACATCATGGCACGTATGTCAGACCAATATGAAGATATAGCAAGTGAGTTGGGTATCAGTAAAACCCAGGCTCATAATGCTGCTAAACGTGCATTCAACAAAATATTGGTTCAACTTGTTGAAAGCAACAAAGACATGACTTACTTGGACGCGGTTGTTGAGCTCATGAAGCTTTACGATCTAGATCCGTATTCAGTAAAGTCGATGCTCAATCAAAAAAACAAAGCTCACGTGGCCAAAGAACTTGCTGATAATTATAGGCTATTAGAGCATGGCACTATTACTCAAGACAGGTATGATATCATATTGAAAGCGATGAATAAGTAAGGAGTTGAGTAATGCTTTGGTTTATTGGATTGATGTGTGCAATGTTTCTACAGGACAAAGTCTTAGTGCTTTGGATTGTAATGTTTTTATGGCTTATAGATTGAGAGGTGAACTGTGAAAAAAGCAAAGATTACAATTGAAGAAGGCGGAGATTATTTCGCAATTACAGTGGACATTCCTGAGCCGGCTCCTTTGTCAAAACGCTATTACTTTGACCAAGAGGAACATGTAGCTAGTAAGTTAATTGATATATTTGAGTCACTAGGATACAAAACTGAATACGAGGTGGACTGTTGAAGAGTGCAAAGACTATAATTGAAGAAGGACTGGCGAAAAAAGATCTGATAAATATCTTGGACGATAATATGAAGGAATATGGTCAGACCGTAATTTCGGAGCGGGCTATTCCTTCAATCGTTGATGGTCTTAAGCCTACTCCTAGGCGATCATTATATACAGCATATAAGTATTACAAAACTGGCCGTGTAAAGGTGTCGACATTGGCGGGTAGGGCAATGGAATTTGTACCAACAGGTGACAGTTCTATTGCAGGATCTGTGTCAATGATGGCTCGTGAATGGCCGGGAGCTAACAACTTCTCCTTGTTCAAACCGACTGGAGCAGTAGGTTCAAGAGTGTTTGATACCTTCAGCGCAATTGCTGCACCGCGATATTTGGCGGTTGAGCTATCTGATTTTGCCAAGAAATATCTATTTGTAGACGAAGAGATCTGGGAGGAGATACCGAACTATGATGAATCCACAAACGAAATTAAGTTTTTTATTCCTGTTCTACCTATGTGTCTTCTCAATGGGGTCCAAGGCATCGCTTTTGGCGTTGCTACTTCTATTCTTCCCTATCATCCGAAAGACTTAACCACTATTGTCAATAGCATTTTGAACAAAAAGAAGAAAATTGAAGAACCGATGCCGTGGTACCGTGGCTTCAAAGGTACAATTGTAAGGACAGAAGCCAACAAATTTGAGTGTACAGGCTCACTGAAGAAGGTCGATAAGAAAACGTGGGTTATAACTGATCTGCCTATAGGAATGTCATCTGATAAGCTTCTAAAAAGATTGGACAAACTCAAGTCAGATCGCAAAATTCAAGGATATGACGACCAGTCAACTGATGTTCACTTCTTTACCGTAAAGACCAAGATGAATCAATATACTGAGAAAAGAATGGTGGCTCTATTGGGATTGACAAGCCGGTTGTCACAAAACCTCAATGTACTTGATCACGATAAAACTTTGCTTTCATTCAACTCAGTTGTTGATCTAATGAAACACTTTGTTGAATTGCGGATGGAAGCGTTTTTGTTCCTTAAGAATTATTGGATTGAGCGTAAACGCAAAAGAGTAGCTGAACTTGAGGTCAAGGTAAATTGTCTCGGCTTGATCCTACCTGCTGTTATGAGGACTAAGAAGGAAATGGTCAATATATACGATAAGGCTTGCAAGACGATTCCCAACTACGAAAAGTGGATGGTGGAGAAAGTCGTTGAAATGCCTAAGTACAATTGGACCAACGAATATAAGAAAAAGTCAATGGATGATTTGGCCAAAGAAAGACTTGAATTGATTCGATGGATCAGCAAGCCAATGGATGCTCATTTCAAGACCAAACTTGTTGAACTATGTAAGGAGGCATAGTGAAAGAAATCAAAGAAGATAACACAAGGTCGAATATTACAATATATAAAGATGGTACACCAGATCAAATGAAGGTATGGCTGTGGAGAACAAAGAGGTTGTTTTTCCCTTTCTCTATCCCTTGGCGACGATTTGTTGCTGAAGCTGTGTGGGAAATTATTGACTGTGCAGGATTCGGGTTGATAGCAGCTTTTGTTATGTGGTTGACGGCAATTATTATTGGATATATGGCGATGCCTTTTTGGAATTTGATGATGATCTTTTTTTGTATCAAATATGCTCACTGGGCTTTGTTTTTGTTAACACTTGATGTCCAACGATCGCTCCACATGGAGTATATTATAGAGGCTATGAAGAACAATGGCCTTAGCAAAGAAGATATGGAAAACCTTTTGGAAAAAAGTGAAAATAAGTGAAACTGTGGTATAATAATAATATAGAAAAGAGGTCTCAAATGAAGAAAACATTTATATTTTCATTAGGAGTAATATTCGCTATCGTTGCATGTGGTGGTGGAGGATCAGTGGTTCAAGCCATTGAGGATCATGTCCACGATATGTATGCGGCAATAAGCCACGGCCATGCCGAATTTGCTGGATTTTCAGACATTGGTCATGGACATGAGGATTTTGCAGACTTTGCAGCAATTGATCATGTACATCCGGCGGCGGACCATAGTCATGCGAACTATGAAACCACAATGCATACTATTGGACAAAATCATATTGCAGATGTAAATGCCTTAAATGTAGCGTTGGCTGGGAAATCTGCAGATAGTCATAGTCATGCTGCTTTACATCCTGAAGCTCATTCTCATCCTGCAGATCCGGATGTCGTAACCAATCGTTATCCTGATGCACTACAAGGTAATGCTACTGGGTACGGCGATAGGGCATATCCCTCTGGCACCATTCTTGAAAATCAGACTTTCCCAAACAATACAGGAATTGACAATGTGCCGGCTATGATTATTGCAGTTCCACCCAATTCCGCGGATATGCGGCTCCGGTTCGCGTACTCAAAAACCATGGAACCGGGAAACATTCGTTTCTTAATTGAAATTAACGTGAATAATGAACAGGACGCATATACCCTTGATGATCCGCCGGCCATCTATGTGTGTGATACCGGCAATCACGGCCCTAGCACCAATCTTTTTGTACAACAGTGTCATATCGATCTAGCCACACTCAGCATGGGTGTTGTCAAAGTCAGAATTAGTAGGGATACTGAACACGGCGGTGATGATAGTTTTGCCGATGTTCGCCTTCATACTCTACAATATGAATTCTATACTGAATACATGGTTTATTGAAAACAATAGAAAAGAGGTTACAAATGAAGAAAGCAATCATCATTCTAGCCATTCTAATGCTATCAGCGGGATGTAGTATAGATGGTGCGTGTGGCGGTACAGAAAGAGAACAAAAACGAATTATCTTTCTAACAGGTGGAGATACCAAATGGGTCTATTGCAATGAGGAACCTGAAATTGTGATAATGAGTGATGAATACAATTCCATCTTCTTGTTGAAGATGTGTGGAGCAACCTACAATATGAGACATATTGTAGGATATGGAAAGTCAGATCGATAAAGGAGAAATATATGAGTAGTTGGCCAGAAGATATTGCAGCAATGCATAAGAAGTATGGATTTGACAAAATTCCATTTGAAGATCTTAATAGGAATTTTCTCAATTTCCGAGCAAAATTTTTACAAGAAGAGCTGAATGAAATATATGAAGCTATTGATGACAATAACTCAGATGAAGTCGTTGATGGTCTTATCGATCTTTGCGTTGTTGCAATTGGGACTCTTACGCTTTTTAAGGTAGATGCTCAAAGAGCGTGGGATGAAGTTCACAAGTGGAATCTTCGCAAAAAGCGCGGGATCAAAAAAGGTCGAGAAGAATCTGATGGTTGGGATTTGGTCAAAGATGAGGACTGGCTTGGACCAAACCACAGCGGAAACTTTGGACTTCTACGGGATGCTCTAGACCCATTACCAAAAGACACCACAGTTCAAACCGAGATGTTTGTTGATTATGTATCTGACCCACCACAGGACGAGAAACAGGACAGTAGCCCTGTGACTTTCGCGATGAAGGTTCTCGACCATTGTGTTGAACTTCAGAAAAAGAAAGGTCATGATTATCAAAACCCAAACTCAAGTATTAGGCAGGCAGATCACTATCCTAGAGGTGTTAATACAATTTACGACATGGTCCATCAGAAAATGATTAGGATCAAGTCGTTGCTTGAGACCGCAGAATCAAACGGAACAACAGATCCAAATCAGTTCGAATCAATTGCTGATTCTGCAGTTGACGCAATTAATTACCTATCCTTTATGGTATCGTATCTTGAGGGAACTATGGAAGGGCAGGATGCAAATAGGGATATGTTCAATAAAAGGAGAAAATAATGGATTGCGTTAAAAGTATACGTCATCTTTTAGGTAATCACTACGAAAACGAACATTTTGTTATTGATAAGACAGGAGTCAAAATGATTGAAATTTTGGCTGCTAATTTTCATGCTGACGAAGAAGCCATCTTTGGAACAATTAACCATGATTATGCTGAACGGGAAAAAGAATGGTATTTAAGCATGAATCGTAATGTCAGAGCATTCCCAGGTGGAGCGCCGACCATCTGGAAAGAAGTGTCAGATCACAATGGGTATATTAACTCAAATTATGGTTGGTGTTGCTTTTCATCTCAAAACGGACATCAATATCATAATATGCTCAAAGAACTATTACACAATCCATATTCTAGACGAGCAACTATCATTTATACCAGACCAGAGATGTGGGAAGAGTTTAATTTGAACGGCAGATCCGATTTCATTTGCACAAATACCGTTCAGTATTTTATTCGTGAAGGACATGTATATGCTTCGGTCCAAATGCGGAGCCAAGATGTGGTGATGGGATATAAGAATGATAGGCATTGGCAGAATTTTATGCTTGATCGTTTGTTGCAGGATTTGCACGTGCAATGGCCTGAACTTAAGAAAGGCGAAATCTATTGGAGTGTCGGATCTTTGCACGTATACGAAAGACACTTTTATCTTGTTGATTATTATAATATACATGGTGTTCATAATATCACTAAGAAAGTTTACGATGACTTTATCGTTGGGGGACACCTAAGTGTATGACTCAAGTATTTCAACAAATTGGGCAGAATGGAATGGTCGTTTTCTTGATTTGGCGAGACTTATTGCAACGTGGTCAAAAGATCCCAATACACAGTGTGGGTCTGTTGCTATAGGACCGGATAAAAGAATCCTTTCAGTGGGTTATAACGGTTTTCCTAGGCGAATTAGCGATACACAAGAAAGATGGGAAGATCGTAATGAAAAATATAAATATGTAGTTCACTCTGAAATGAACCTTATTTACAATGCATGTCACAACGGCATATCGTTGAACGGTGCTACTTTATACGTGTCAGGTCTCCCGGTTTGCAATGAATGTGCAAAAGGAGTTATCCAAGTTGGATTTACAAAAGTGATCATGGCGTCAGAATATTTTAAACCAAACCAAACAAATCAGAAATGGATAAAATCATTTGAATTGACAGAAAAAATGTTTCAAGAAGCGGGAATAGATTTCAGAATAATCGACTAAAACTAGACAAAATATGGTATAATAGAATAATAGACGAAAGGTTAATTAATGCAGCTTATACACGTACATTCCCATTTTAGTGTCGGAGACGGAATGATGTCTCCGGAGAAGCTTGTCACCACAGCATCAGATAAAGGATTCAAAGCAATTGCAATGAGTGATCACGGAACAATGGCCGGGATCTATTCGTTCACTGAAGCATGCAAAAAGAACAGTATTAAGCCTATCATTGGTTGCGAAGTTTATTACAATGCCAACCTAAAAAATTCCAAAACAGCTCAGGATCGCAGCAATCAACATATTGCCGTCTTTGCCAAGACAAAGGAAGGTTATGAGAACCTTGTCAAATTGTCGAGCAGAGGATGGATCGAAGGGTTCTATTATCGACCGAGGGTCAATGAAGAAATCCTTATGCAGTATAAGAAGGACATGGTTATTACCACAGCCTGTATGGGTGGTATCCTTGCTCCTGAATTGCGTGCTGGCGATATCGATGCTGGGCATAGAAAGCTGCAATGGCTTCAATCTATATATGGCGAAGAGAATGTCTTTGTTGAAATTCAAATATTGGAAATCCCAGAAAATGTAACATACGTTGAAAACATCATTAAGATGAAGGACAGATATCCTGATGGTGTTAAGCTTATTCTTGGTCAGGATTCTCATTATCCAAACAGAGAAGATTGGACTACCCACGAGGTTATGTTGAACATTCAAGCCAACAAGGTTATGTCCAGTCCTGATAGGCGAATCTATCCCACCAAGCTTGCTCACATCAGAACCAAATCAGAGCAGGCTGCTCTTAAGAAACAATTGGGATATGATTTTATTACTGACGATCACTGGGAAGAATCTATTGCAAATACAACCGTTCTTGCTGACTTGGTGACTGAGTTTGACATTAAGCATGATACCGTTTATGTTGATGTTAAGAAGTATGGATTTGAGGGAGATCTCAAAAAGCTAGTCGTCAAGGGAGTTAGCAAACGAGGAATTAATAAGAAGGATAATTTTGATGATTACTTTAAAAGATTATCGTACGAAATGTCGATTATTAAAAAGATGGGTATTGGCCCCTACTTTCTGGCTACCCATGCTATTGTGGATATTGCTCGCAATAATGATGTACTTGTTGGGCCCGGTCGTGGTTCCGCTGCTGGCTCTTTGGTCAATTATCTTATCGGCACTACTAATGTTGATCCTATAGAGCACGAATTGTTGTTTGAGCGATTCATTAATCCAGACCGTGTTGAGCTTCCAGATATTGATGTTGATTATTCCAACATTGACATAGTGAACTCAAAATTGAGAGAAACGTTTGGAGAGCAAAATGTAACAAGACTTGCAACATATTCGTTCTTTCAGTGGAAAGGGATGGTACGAGATCTTGCCCGTGTATTTCAATATGACATCGGTGAAACCAATGATGTTGCTAAAGCTATTGATTCGTTGGGTGGCAAGGCAGATAAACTAGATCTTCCTGCTTTAAGGAAAAAGATTAATAAAGTCGACGAATGGGTTGATAGGCATAAAAAAGATAATGTAGAAATGCATATGTTAAAATTGCATAATCTTATCAGGCACAAAGGAGTGCATGCTGCAGGTGTCATTATAACTGACAAGGAAGTATATAATTGGTTCCCAGTTGAGCGACACCGAGACATAATTGTATCTGCATATACCGAGGGGCAAAAACAACGAGAGCTCAACGAGGTAGGTGGAATAAAGTTTGATGTTCTTGGTCTTAATACGCTTCGTATACATCAAGATTGTCTAAAGCTCATTGCTCGCAGACGTGGTAAAAAATGGCAAAGTTTACTTCCTCTTATTGACTCGTCTCGTATGAATCTTGAAGATAAAAAAGTGTATAAGAATGTATTTAATAAAGGTGATACTATTGACATCTTTCAGTTTGAATCTAGTACAGGCAGGAGAATTTTGAAAGATGTGGATGCTGATTGTTTCAATGACATATCAGCTGTGAACTCTCTCAACAGACCGGGACCATTAAGCGGCAATTACGACAGGCATTATGCAAGTGCCAAGAGAGCAGGCACCGGGAGAAAGCTCCACCCAATCGTAGATAAAATACTGGAGGATACTTATGGTACTATCATATATCAGGAGCAAGTGGTCAGGCTATGTAAAGAGCTGGGAGATCTCACAAATTCTGAAGCAGAACTTGTCAGAAAAGGAATCTTCAAACTGCGAGGAACCCACATCGCAGCAGATGCCCTCAAGCAAAAAGAAATCCTCGGAGGAATAGAAAAGAAACTGTTAACAAATGCTCAAGCCAAGGGAATGAGCAAGGATGAGATCAAAGAGCTGTGGAAAGATATTCAAGCATTCGTTGGGTATTCGTTCAATAAAGCTCACAGTGTTTCATATGCTGCAATAGCTTATACTTCAGCGTGGTTGAAAACTTATTTCCCAATTGAATGGCACTGTGCATATCTCAACGGAGTATCTGAAAAAGCAGACAAGGTTAGGGATTATATCAACTACCTATCTAGGAAAGGTATTAAAGTAAAGACACCCCACGTTGAATCGGCAAAAATATCGAACTCAGCAGCAGTCGTTGACGATACCACGTTGCGGCTTGGAACTAATGTTCTTAAGAATGTCGGAGCTGATCTTCCAAGGTTTATGGAAATCTATGCAAGTGATCAAGATGACTTTATGAGATTCTTTATTCACGCAATCAATGATCCTGACACAAATATCAACAAACGCGTTATTGAAGCGTTGATTAAGGTTGGGTTCTTTGATGATTATCCTATCAGAAATAATACATTGAAGTCAATGGGGCGGGGACATCTTCTAGTGCTCTATAATGAGTTTAATAATAAGAGGGGTAGATTCAAATACAATCCGAAACACAGGAGTGTAGATGACATTCTAGCCGCGAATATACAGTTTATAGATGATTTATACGCTGAGGTTCTGAAACGTGAGGTCGAAGACCATAGCGACTATCAGGGCGAGGTTGAAATCATGAACTTTTCAATGCGGGAACATCCGTTTGAACCGTTCAGGGAAAAGATTGCTGAAGTAACAAGTAAACTTGAAGAAGAGAAGCTTGGACTTATGGTTGAGATTATTGCTGTTAAAGAAAAAGTAACCAAAAATGGCAGGCCTTATCGAGTCCTTACCGTGCAGGACGTTTTCGGTGCTGATTCCTATAGGGTTATGATATGGGAAAATCAAATTATTCAATGGAATCAATGTGTAGGGGAAGGGGGCTTATTTATCATGTCTCAACCAGACCCTAAATTTGGTACTTGTAAAGTGACAAGCTATACTAACATTCCTATGTAGAGGAGAATGAAATGGGATGGGATGAATTTTACAAAAGACAAAAGGCTTTAGGAAACTGGACACCTGATCCGGATTCAACATGTAAAGAAACAGGAATAACGTCAGCCGGATTTATAGAGCCAGATAAATTTTCTGAATTTAATAACGCTTTTGACACAGAACATAGGCTCCAAGATTTAGAATTAAAAGTATTTATAATGGACAAAAAGGCACATACCCACTGGTGGAAACGTTAAGTAGAGGAGAATGAAAGAATGGCAAAGAACAAAAAAGGGCAGAGTCCGGAAGCATTAGGATTCGATTTCTTTGGGTCAGATGGCTCAAGAACAAAATTTGGTGTTAATGATTTTATTAGCACAGGAAGTTACAATCTCAATAGGATTATCTCAGGATCTTTATTCAAAGGTATTGCTGAGAAACGTGTTACGGCATTGATAGGCGAAGAAGCAACTGGAAAATCGTTGTTTTGCCTTTGTGCTGCAAGAGAAGCTCAAAAGAAAGATTACATTGTTGTATACTTTGACACTGAAGGAGCGTTGACTCCAGAATTTGCAGAAAATGCCGGCATCGATCTCGATAATTTGATTTACAAACAGATTTCCACGATTGAAGAATTTCGTAGGGACTGTCTTGAACTGATCAAATGGAAGACCGCTACGCATGGTGCAAAGAAAAAGATGATCATCTTTCTTGATTCATTTGGTGGTCTTACTGCAAAGAAATTTATTGACGACGTTGACTCGGGCAAGGACACTATGGATATGGGTATCTTTGCTAAAATCGCAAAAGCTAGTTTCAAAATGATTGGAGCTATGATGGCGCCTCATAACGTAACTTTGGTTTATACGAACCACATTACGACAGACAGTTCAGGCTATGTACCTAAGCAAGTTCAGACAGGTGGGATGGCTGCAAGGTATTATCCATCAACAGTTATTTTCCTCAAGAAGAAAATTATGAAAGAGGGCGATGATATTACAGGTGTATTCCTTCGAGCACAGACAACCAAGTCTCGAATTGTACCTGCATATCAAACAGCAGAGATCGCATTGACCTGGGAAGATGGTCTCGTTCCTACAGCAGGATTATTTGATATTGCTATTGAGCTTGGAATTTTTGATATGACAAGTCCGGGATGGTACGTCAACCCTATCACAGGCGATAAATGTCGACAATCTGATTTAGAAGGTTTGTTGAACGACGAAAAGATCCTTGCTAAAATTGATGAAGAGATTCAGAAAAGAGGGTTTAAAACAATTGAACCAATTACTGAACAAGGCGTTGTTTTTCAAGAAAAACTTGAAGAAAACCAGCCAGATGTGGTATAATAAATAATATGACTAAGACGCCACTTAATGAAGACTTTGAATTTGTAATCCTTAAAAAGATTCTATCAGACAAAACTTTTGCTATTAAGACATTCTCCATTGTCGGTGGCGAAAAGATTTTTGACAAAGATGGAGCCAATAAACTTTACGGATTTATCAAAGGATACTTTGAAAAATATAATAGACTACCTGATGAAAAAGCTATTAAGTTCATCATGTCTAGGCAAGAGGATATCAATCAATTTTTGACCGAGGTTGAACTGGTCGACAATGACGTATTAAAAGATGAACAATTTATTTTAGATACAACCGTTGATTATGTTAAGCGTGGTTTGTTAAAGAGAGCTCTTATTACTGGAGCAATGGACATTGACAAACCTGCATCTTATGGAATTGTTGAAAAACAAATTCGTAAAGCTCTTGAAGTAAGCTTTGACATTTATTTAGGAATGTCATTCAGAGACGATATTGCTAAGCGAATTAAGTTCAGTCGAGATTATTCAGTGGACGGTATCAGTACTGGGTTATCTCAGTTAAATACCACATTGAAGATGGGTAATGGTTTTCTTTCCAAAAACATTTACATTGTATCTTCTGAATCTAACTTAGGCAAGTCAATTGCTTTGGTCAATTTTGCAGCTCATTCAGCATTACAGGGAAAGAATGTTTTGTTCGTATCCCTTGAAATGCAAGAAGCTTTTATTGGACAACGATTAGATGCTGTTACCACAATGATTGATATTAATAGCATTTATCGTACTGATAATGAAAAAGAATTGTTGAGGAAGCATGGAGCAATATCTCACCAAATGGGGAATGCAGATATTGTTATTAAAGAATATCCTCCCGGTTCAATTACAGTTCATACGCTTAGAGCTTTATGTCATGATTTGCAAATATATCAAAACTTTGTACCTGATATCATATGCGTTGATTACCTCAACTTAATGCAAGCAGCAAGAAAAGGCGATAATAGGTATCATGAACTCAAACATATCACAGAAGAATTGCGAGCATTGTCATATGAATTTGAAGCGCCGGTCATAACAGCATCACAAGTTAATAGAAGTGGATATCAGCATGTTAGTCCACAACTTGATGCGATGGGGGAATCAATGGGTATCGTTCATACTGCAGATTTTATTATTATGCTTTCACAAACTGATGATGAAAAAGATGCAGGTATAATGCAATGGCATGTTAAGAAAAATAGACTAGGACCTAAGGATGTTTCGTTTACAACGAATATTGATTATTCAGTTCTTAAATTTACAGATTTCACCCCAAGGACTTCTCCATAATGTCGATATATAAAAAATACGATCCTTATGCTAAGCCTCAATTCTCATCAAACCCATTTGCCCCCGGAGAAATGGTTCCGGTGACGGATTTTCATCCAAGTGATTATAGTTTTGAAAATGGAGATCCTCACAAGAAAGGAATAGCCGCTCACAAGATATTACGTAAACAAGTAAATGCTGCAATTACAATGCCTTACATATCTCACGATATTTCTAACGTTAAATTGCATGAACATGTTGACCATGCAAGGAGACAGATGGTAATGCAATTGTCTGCCGAGATAGTTAGGGAAGTAAGTCAAAGTGAAGAAACTTGGAATGATGAAAAGGAAAAGTTAAAAGATAAACTCGATCATATTAAAGGTCGTCTTGAAAAAGCAAAGGAGGTTTATGACGATAGAGAAAAGAAAATTAGATCTTTAATAAAAGCAAATAAAAAATTAAAAAAAGAATTAAAAGCAAGATTGGAAAAAGACGAATTAACTGAGGGAACGGCCATCTTTAGCAAACCGTACCACCCGCCAAACATTGACTATAATAACTTGAAGGAACTGGCCGATGCGTGGGGCAAGATACCAGAACGAGAAGCGTATAAACGCAGTCAGGAGGCAATAGAAATATTAAAAGAATCATTGTTACGGAAATTAGAACAAGAAGAGTTTTTATCTGGAAAAAAGATAAATAAAACTGATCCAACATTGGATCCTAAACAAGAAGTCAATAAACCAAAAGGAGAACAAAAATGAGCAAAGAATTAAAAGACCTAATCAAACGATTGGAAAA
>Ga0114922_10004063_pt1 | contig 13604 bp, 14 predicted proteins | sample AartaG_FD_100975 | JGI IMG/M metagenome (GOLD analysis project Ga0114922, IMG submission 100975) | Deep subsurface microbial communities from Aarhus Bay to uncover new lineages of life (NeLLi) - Aarhus_00045 metaG | ecosystem: Environmental > Aquatic > Marine > Oceanic > Sediment | place...
AAAGTAAAAAATAAGAAATGTCTAAGAACAATAAAAATTCCACTACGTTGGGATATAAAAGAGTGCAACCCCCCCCCCCCCCCCGATATTTCGGGTACTCTTTATAGACAATTGGTCAGGGCCAGAGCAGGGCCTTCTCCCACATTGCCTTTAATCAAAGTTTGTTAAGATTCCAAAATTATTTAAGGGACAAAGACCAATGGATACAAAATATATTCTTAAGCTTTATGTCACAGGCCAGACGAAAAATTCCGAAACGGCAATACAAAATCTACAGACAATCCTCGAAGATAAGTTGCAAGGAATTTACACGTTAAAAGTAATTGATGTGCTGAAAGATACTAAACTGGCTATCCAAGACAAGATACTGGCGACACCAACGCTCATAAGGGTACTGCCGCCGCCGATAAGAAAACTAATCGGTGACTTATCGGATAAAGAAAAAGTCCTCATCGGGCTCGATTTAACCACGAAATAAAAGGAGATTGAAAATGACCACGAAAGTTTTAATAGCAGATGACTCTCAGTTTGCACGAAATGTATTAAAGGATATTCTACTGAAGTGCCAAAACCGTTTTCAGATAATAGAAGCAAATTCAGCAGCCAAAACTATAGAAATGTTCAAAAAAGAAAAACCGGACTTCGTCCTGCTCGATATAGTCATGCCTGAATCTGAAGAAGAAGGCGTCACGGTACTCGAAAAGATTATGCAGAGCAGACCTGAAACTTCTGTGATAATGGTTACCGCTGTCGGCAATGACGCCATGATAAAAAAGTGTATGGAATTAGGTGCAAAAGACTATATCACAAAACCATTTGAAGAAAAACGTGTTATCTCCGCCATTGACAAATATCTTGATGAAAGGGCCACAAATGCAGAATAACAAAATACAGCAAATTCACGAACAAGCCTGTGTTGCGATTTCTTCGGCACTTGGCAAGTTAACCGGCAAACATGCTGTAGTCGATATTGTTAAGCCCCATATCAAAAATGTTCGCGAGCTGCACCTTACCTTCAATAGCGATGATAACGGCACGGCAGTGTGCCTGCCTGTCAGCGGCGAAGTTAAAGGAATGGCTTTACTGCTCCTTTCGGCTCAGACAGGTTTTACTTTGGCTGACTTGCTGATAAAAAAAGAGCCTGGTACTACCCGCGAACTGGACGAACTTGACAAGTCAGCACTTCAGGAATTGGGTAATATTATTTGTGGCACGTATTTTACTACATTCGCAAACCAAAGCTTTGTTAAAGTAATTGAGCACGCACCTGAGATTAAGTTTGGTCGATTGGGAACTCTGCTTGAGGAAACTGTTGCCAACTTTACTCGAAAAACAGGGAGAGAACTCGCCCTCGAAGTGCAGTTTAACTTTAGCATAATGGCTGATAAAAACTATTGCTTTGAAAGCTATTTTGTTGTTCTGTTCGAGACTCTGCAATTGCAGGCAATATCGGACTCTTTGAAATAGGTGAGGCAAAGCTCACTTTTTTTACGCCGCTACCTGCTGCGGAGAGTCTACTATTGTCTCATATTAGGTGGTTTCAAAGAACACTAAAAAGTTAGTTTTAAAGCAATGCCCTTTAACTGCGCATAATCTCCTACATTGTATAAACATCACATTAAACTCTGTAAGCCGGATGACAATTGCGATGAGCTTTTTCTGTATAAAGATATGCTTTACTACGACGGTATTTACTATGGCGACTGGAGTGTGTTTACAGATGAAACTTTGAAAAAAGGTGAATTTGTAACAATACCTTTTGAGCAATCAAAAGCCAATCTGCCAACTCAACCTTCTTAAGTTTTCTTTTCCGCGGCTACTTTCTGGTCGCGGTTTTTCCTACATTGTAGCGATAGCTATAGCAAAATTATCAGTTCAATCTGGTTTTTCAAAGTACCTGGAAAGGACGAAAAAAGTCTTTCAAAAATCTGGGTATACCTCTTGAAGCGAAGGGTATTTGTTATTGGTGCACAATGCACAAATATATCGACTGTCCCAGACTCTCTGGAACCCGAGAATACTCCAATACTGTTCCAGTTTAGCTCTGGCAGCTTCCTCATCTTTGGCAAATAAATCCGCTCGCATTTTTTTCTTCCAATCGGAATCATTGTTGTAGGTATGGAATTGTGGCGGATATATGGGGATAATCACCAGACAGTCCCATGCACCAAAAACATCAATAAGCCGATGTGCCGCAGCTAATCCGATTCTTTTGCCGCGATATGCGGGAAAAACTTCCACATCATCAATCAACAAAATATTACTGTCTGAACCTAATTCCTTAAACTGGCGTTGAAGCGTTTCCGTAAATTCATCGTTTTCAGGGTCAAACAATTCACCGTATATATCGTGAAAGTATTGATCGAAGGAATCATATACAACAAATAAACTTGCCCCATCATTCACGATACGGCCTGTCTGGATGAGACGAGCATTTATATGCCCGACTTGCTCAGGGTCTTTCTCGATAAGGTCGGGGTTGATTTCTGTGAGTGTAATGTTCCCATGTATTTCAAGTACATATTCGCTGTACGGCTCAAGCTCTTTCAGGCTCATCTTCGTTAAAAAATCGACGTCGCAACGGTTATCAGAAATCTCATTGTTGTCGTGTATATTATTTTCGCATTTCATCAAATAATCTCCAATTCAAAATCACTGTCGAGGTTTTTTCAAGGTTTTGCTTCATATTCTATGCCGAATAAATAATATGTGCAAGAGAGTACCGTGGCCAGACCTACTTTACGAAGTCTGGCCACTTATGCCGGAGAAAACATTCTCCTTGTTTTATTCTCAGGCATAGAGCGGTATAATATCGCTCAGCATGCAACCGCAACGTGCTGTAGAAAATGCCTTCAAAAATGGCACCGCATAGAAATGGGCAAAGAGCTAACTCAACAACAAATTGACTACATTGTTTCAGTGATAATGTATTGGCTACGACAAAAACTTGTCAAACTGTGATTGGCCAATAGAGTGCAGCTACAAACTTTTGCGATGATACCAATTTTGTTGTTGCAAAATATGCCCTGATCGTTCAGAATACCACCTGGAATGGTCGTTTGACGTTTGTTGTCAACAAATATGAAATCAAATTTAACATGGAGGTACGACAGTGGCTAAGAAGAAAACGGAAAAGAAGGCAGCAAAAGAGGTGTTGGTTGTAGCAAGTAAAGTCAAGGCTTATGTCAAAAGCAAGAAGATGATGACATCAGCAGATGCGGTAGCTGCTCTCAGTGACAAGGTTTACGCTCTTTTGGATGGTGCTATTGCACGGACAAAAGCTAACCGCCGCAGCACCGTTAAGCCGCAGGATATATAGATATTACTGTCTATATTGAAAAGTAATCGAGCTTATAGTTGACCCTTCGTTATGTAACGAGGGGTCTGTTTTTTTGTTGCATCTTGTGGTAACGAATAGTTGGCAAGTTATAAAAGAGAAATGCACATAGAAACACTTTGTCAAAAACCCGGTACTCCGGAACACAAAATATGAACGAGACTTTCGGAGCCTATAAAAGGTTCTAAATAACGGGTTGCAGACAGCATCTAATTTTCATCCAAATCATAGCAAGTAACAACCCCCGAATCAGGCCGTTCTAAAATTGCATAGATGCTATTGTGCAATTCCTGCATTTTGCTAAGGCACGTTCGGCACTTTACTAAATGCGAGGTAAAAGAAGGCCGGAACTTTGCGTATTGGTCGTTAGCAGGGTCAAGGCCGAATGGAATGGTATAGACAAATATTTCAGATGGGCAAACAGATTCACAGGGGAATTCTGGCGACAAATCATAAGCTGGCAGGCTTTCGAGCATTTCGTTGCGTTTCTGGTATAGCAACTGCCGACAGGTTGGACAAATACAAACATGCCTTAAGACTTCAGCGGTAGTTGCACTGAAATTCATTTCTGCAATCAACTGCATAGCTTCTTGAGTTTCTCTACAGCTGCTGGTATTTTTGTAAGGTTCGCCTGCAAATAACTCGCTCAGTCGGGACAGGTATTTTGGGTCAAGGTTTAGCTGTTTGAGAATTTCGATGTCGTTACGACAATCCGGGCATTCGTTTATGTGAGCAGTTATTGGCGTTTGTTCACTTATTGCCAGTTCCTTATCTACCTGCCATGGCAGAAATGGTTTAACTACTTTGCAAGTAACTGGCTGATCTATATAACTTAAATGGAATTTCAGACAGGTTGTAATGGCTAAGTCAATTTGCTGCTCAGGCTCAAGCTTGGGTTTACGTTTAAGCTTAGGAATGGGTTTGGGCCGAGGCTTAGGTTTGCCGTGTTCAAATACATGGAGAGTTATTGGTCGCTCGTCGTAAAGGTGTGCCTTGTCTCTGGCTTGCTTTTCTTCAGCGGCAGCCTGGTCGAACTGATAATTAATAACCACGCCGGACTCGGGTTGTTCAATGATACCGTAAATAACATTGTGTATAGCTTGTACTTTTCTGAGGCATTTGTGACATTTGCGAAAATGGTTGTTAGCTTTTTTGCGGTTGGCCTGAAACCGTTTGTGGGAAGGCAGGCAGGTGTTGAAGAAGTTGCCAATATTGAATTTGGCACAGTATGCGGGAAGCTTCTTTCCTGACATCGAGATTTCATCAATCATTACCTGGCGTTTTTCGTAGACTAATAACCTGCATTCCTTACACAGGCAGATATGCTCAAGTTGTTCGTCTGACAATTGGCTGAATCGCATCTGTGCGAAAAATTTGGTAATTCTTTTGCTGTCCTGATGAATGAACAAAGACTTATTCGTATCCTGTGGCGGAACTTTTGGCATATTGCGAAACTTCCAGTAAAATTCGGCCAATACTTCGTAGTGCTCCGGCTCAAGGTTTAGCTGCTGCAATAGTGTCATATCATCTTTGCATTGCTCGCATTCATTTATGTGTGCAAACGCCGGGGCGACGATATCTTTTATATCCATTCTGCCTGACAGTGGCGCTACTGTCGGTCTTGCCCAATAGCAGCCGACATCAACTTTTAACGGCCAGCCTTCATACATGTTGGCGTTGTAATCGGTGCACCATTCAGCATAGAGGTCTCTGGTTTTGGCAGCCTTGAGTTTTTCAGGTGTTTCGCCGAGTTCATATAGGGTTGTTATGCCGGATTCCTTATACTCGATTATGCAGTATAATACTCTGCGTACTTCTTTAAGCTCATCTGCCGTGATATCGTCTAATTGTAACTGGCCTGCTAACTCTTTTAATCGGCCATAATCTGTAGTTGCTGAGTAAACCTCTGTTAATTCGCCAAGCTGCTGTGAGTTAAGATTTAACTGCCGTATCATTTCAAGGGCACGCTCACACTGGGGACATTGCTCTGCATGGACAGAGATAGGAGTAGGGATTAGTATCGGCAGTTCGGTATCGGCAAGCTGCGGCAGGAATCTCCTCGTTGTTTGACAATCAACTTTTTTGTCGAGAAAAGAAAAATGCTGAACCAGCCGGGCTGTTGTTTCATTGATGCGGAAAGCCTGCCTTTCATCCAGCTTGTTTGGCTCTAACACTATGTCGTGGTATTGCTCAAGCCTTTTCTTGCATTTGGGACAATTCTTAATGTGCCGTACAACTCTGCGTGGAGTTTGGTAGTGTCTATCAGCATGCACCAGCATATCGAAATGTTTTTCAGCAAACTCACACTCAGACATTCCGTTTTCATCTTTGCTATCGTTTCTGCCTAAGATTTCGTCTGGCCATAGAAAACCTTCCGGCTGCAGTTCTTCTTTAGGAGCAGGGTGTTCTAATAAACTCAGGAAAGCGTTCTGCAGGTTGGAGTTGATTTCAACAGGGAAGAGATCTCCATTATCACGCGATTTACCAAGACCAAATAAAAGTATCCGAAAACCGGCAATGGCTTTTTGCTCAAAAATCTGTTTGACCTCCTCTAATTTCACAGTATGCCCCTTATATTGACGGCCCTTGATTATCCTGAAAGAGCATTGATTTTTTGATTGCTTGTAATAGTGATTCTTGGAGTGTGCCTCGGTGGTATTTCCTGTATCGGAATTGATTTTTGGGGCGGATGGCCGTTTTTGAAGCAATCCTGCAAATCCTCTGGTGTTAGCTCTATAAAAAGATCGGATGATTCGATTAACGACCTGGATCTGCGAGAGTCGAAGCTTGCGTTTTCAACCTGTTTGCCGGCATTCTTTATCCTTGAGAGCATAGGGGCAAAATCGCCATCGCCGCTAACAAGTATGCCTGTGTCGTAATAATTCCACAAGGCTTGTGTGACCATATCGACGGCAATGAGAATATCGATTCCTTTTTCGTATGGGATCCCATCCTTGTAATTGAGCATTTTGTGTTTGACCGTGATATATGACAGTTTTTGTACATCATCGATAAATCGCTGCTGCTCTCGTGCTTCCTTTGGTGATTTGTGTGAATCAAATGTCGCAACATATAAATTAAGCCGAATAAGCTTTCTGCCATTGGTTAGCATTTCAGCAAATCTCAAATAGTCGAGGTCAACCCTGCCGCATTCGCTTTTTAAGGCGTGATACAAATTTGAACCATCGACAAATATCTGTACCCGCTCCTGAGGATACTTTCCTTTGTATTCAGTTAGATCCTTTAACCTCATAATCTCCTGTAACCTCCCGTTACGTGTATAATTTTTCGAGCGACTTGGTAACATCAGGATTCATCACATCCGCATAAACTTCAGTTGTTTTGGAATTTGAATGGCCTAATTGTTTTTGTACTAAACGCAGGTTGTAGCCACTTGCCTTGTAAAGCTGACAGGCATATGTGTGCCTTAGACAGTGGATAGAATAGTGTTCTGGCAAATTAGCTTTAGCGGCGAGTCGCTTGAAGGCTTTTTCTAATGCCCTCGATGTCATGTGACCGCCGGTATGGCTGGATCGCAACAGTGGATCACCCTGGCCAATGGCTTCTTCGCCAACCTGTTTCCATTTCAAATATTCATCGTAATGCTGTTTGAATTCACTGTTGAATCGAACCAGTCTTTTCTTACCGCCTTTACCTTTTCTGACGATAAGAGAACCGGTATTCTGGTCTACATAGATGTCGCCGCAGTTAAGTTGTGCGATCTCCATGACCCGCAGCCCTGTTTCCAGGGCCAGGTGAATGATAAAGTAATCCTGGACGGGCGTTCTATGTCCGTAGAGCAGTCCCGTTTCAGCCAGATCCCTGGCTATTTTAATGAGCCGTTTCGCCTCTCTCCGTGAGAGGTATTTGCTCCGATCCAGAACCCAATCCACACGAGACATTTTTGATAACCTGCCAGCTAACTTGTTCAGAAAAGTTCGCAGTTTGCCCGGACTGCGAACTTTTTGGGCTAATTAAGACATGCTGTAAGCCGTGCTTCTATAGACGGTTACGTATTGACATATGCTATTGTGAGGTGAAGTTTATAAATGTTGCGAAAATTCGGCAAAAAATTGAAAGGGCGTAAAAACAAGTGATTGCAACTACTGCTTACACGACGGATTACGAACCTGGATTTCGGCTGATACGTATAAATATGCGCAAGAAAAAAGTTCAGATTTCGGGCAAAATCTGAAATTATTCTTTTTCTATGCTGATTATATCAGCATCAGTGTATTAAATCAAAGGAAAACCCCCGCTCGCGTTGCGTCAAAACCAAATCTCTTGCAAAATTCCTTAAAATGGAATAATCTGCCTGCCATGGCCAAGAAAAAAAAACAACCGAAGACTAAAAAAGACGGGCTGTGGATCGAAGCAAAACGCAGATGCCGTTTGAACAATGAAGATATTCGTATGGCCAGGGAAATGGGACTGAATCCCCGAAGCCTCATTAAAAATATCCCATCAAAAAGTCAGCCGTGGAAGTCACCTGTGAAGGTCTGGATTCAAGAGATGTACGAAAAGCGACAGGAAAAAGCCGCTACGAAGAAAGCTCGTAAAGAACAAGCAGCCGCTGCCCATCCTGTTACTGATACAAAGCAGTTGCCGAAGGATTTAGACAATGAAACGAGCGTTGTTCTTTTTGAGCGTTGCGAAGAAAGTATTGATGGATAAAAGATGCGATATTTAACCTATAAACCAGAAGGATACCAGGGCAGCATAGATTCTTATCTGCCACAGATGGTAAAGGAACTCCACCAACTGCTTTCTAAAACTCATGGGTCTATTTTAAAAAGCTATCTGCATCTCAAACATGAAGCAATCCAGGAGTTAGCAGGCATTCTGGTTGATTTTGCCGCTGACATTCACTGCGATATCGGTATCTGGAAATGCTATGAACGGTACAACATAAAATTCTTTAAGACGCCTTTACCCTTAACAGGCCATAAGTTTGTAAAGCCATTAAACGATATTCATTTGGATCGCCTCCGCCATTTTCTTTGGGTTTTGTGCAGGGAACTTTCGGACGTTCCGGTTCTCTCACCGTTAGATGAAAATATCCGAGACCTTGCCGAAACTGTGCAGAGCTTTCTTAATGACAGATATGCTTCGCTTCCCCAGGATTCTGGAATAAAGGCCTTTCTGGAAACACCAAATCGTTACGGATGGGACGTAAAGAGAAAATTAGTATGGCTTGGTTCCAAGTCGTATCTATTCAGAACATTCTTTCATCAATATATGCTGGAGGAATGCGATGGAAAATCGCAGATCGGCCATACGGACGATTTTATTTGCCAGCAATGTACTCCCTGGTCTGGCCTTGGCGTAATAGATATTCTGGCGGGTGTTCTTTACATCGAGGATGGCGACCGAAAAGATTTACGCAGCTGGTATGAAAGACACGCTGCTCCATATAAGGTTCTGTCGGCAAATAGCAAAGTTCTAAAGGTTCTTAATACGATTAATGACCAGGAGTATCTTGTCCGAATCAACATGAAAAAACATCCTTTTGCCCCGGGGCTTCTGGTTATCGGCAGTTTGACGCCGTGGAGAGGAGAATGGTACTGGTCGGGTGAGCAGAGATATATTGAAAACCCATCACAGAGTTTGATTGATGATTTGAAAAAAAATATGGTACGGCGAAGCCCCGCTATCATTTACCGGTACGATAAGGAGAGTGAACAGAAGGCCATAAAGCAGATGGCAGAGCTTCACTCATCAGCACTCGCGTTTTATGGTAAGGATTTGATGATTTATCCCGATGGCTTGTCAATGGCAGCCGATTGGCAAAAGGAATTTCGTCATAATTGGGCTTCCAAACCGCCTGAAGCGGTTGAAGAAGTCGTTAAAAAACATGGCCTTAAGAACAATCGACCGGATATTTTCATTCCCGAAGATCTTCTTGAGTCAAAAGATGGGTTGGGTGTTTTTCTCAATCCTGATAGCGGAAAAGAGATTATGGTGCAATTCGACTATGTAGTATCCGGGGTTCGCCGCAAAGGAGTTGGGTTGAATCGGGCCGAAGAGGAAGCTGTCAGAGCAATCGTTTGTTTAGGCACCATAAGCCCAGGCTTTGCACAAAGAATGGTAAAAGAATTTGGTGATGAATCTATCAAATCCTCATTTCGGTTGAAAGATACCAACGAGACGTATTGGTTGGATTATCTGCTGAGATGTCATAAAGGGAGTTTTTTCAGAAAGTGTTATCCGGCAATATCGATTGTGTGAGGGATTAAGAGAAAGATTTGAACAACAAGGGCAAAACACATCAAAAGTAGTCCACCGGTGGGACATATGTCAGGAAGGTATATACTGTTGCCAAACCGCAACATCAAAAGGATGAAAAAAGTCTTAAAAAAGACCTTAAAAAGTACTGCTCAAAAGAGTTCAGGTCGGGCTGGAGCTTTGTATCCGTTCTTTGTGAGAATGAGGTCAGTATCTTTGGACTTTGGTATATTTAGCGCATGGTCGAAAGTGGCCGGTATATGTCCAGTCGTTTGAGGAAGCCCTTTATTTGTTAAATGCTGAAAAAAGGAGCAACGGACATCAATCCGTTGGTCAGTAGGTAGTCATGCTAACGGATATTGAAAACGTTACTAAAATATTACTTTTTATAATCCTATGTTTAACAATTGGTTATGAAGTTGTCGTTTTCATGAAATTGGAAGATAATCGAGTATCCAGTTGTAGTACAGTTGTATGCAATTGCCCCCAGAACAATTGTCTCGATATTTTCTTTTCACTGTGGCACATCGTGATATAATGGTTCCAATGGGATTATTTGAATGTAATAGATGCCGATTTGGCGTTTTGATTCTAATAATGAAAGGGGACATAAAATGGAAAAGGCCAAAAAGAATATTTTGACCACAGCCTCAGGCTCACCAGTAGATAATGACCAGAACACCATAACGGCGGGAAAACGCGGACCTGCCTTAATGCAGGATGTGCACTTAATGGAAAAGCTGGCTCACTTCAATCGTGAACGTATTCCAGAACGCGTAGTACATGCCAAAGGAGCCGGTGCACATGGTTATTTTGAAGTAAGCAAGGATGTTACCAAATACACAAAAGCAAAATTCTTATCTGAGATCGGCAAACGCACAGATGTCTTTGCGCGTTTTTCAACTGTCGGTGGTGAGAAAGGGTCGGCTGATTCAGCACGTGACCCTCGAGGATTTGCGGTAAAGTTTTACACCGAGGAGGGAAACTATGACATGACTGGCAACAATACCCCTGTTTTTTTTATAAGGGATCCGCTGAAATTTCCTGATTTTATTCATACCCAAAAACGGAATCCCGCAACAAACGCTCCGGACCCTAACATGTTTTGGGATTTTCTTTCACTCACGCCTGAATCAATTCACCAGGTGACTATACTTTTTTCCGACCGTGGCACACCTAAAGGCTTTCGTCACATGAACGGGTACAGCAGTCACACGTTTAAGTGGTATAATGAAAAAGGCGAATACTTCTGGGTCCAGTATCATTTTAAGACCGAGCAGGGAATTGAGAATTTTACGGGAGCCGAAGCGACTCATATGGCAGGTGAAAATCCAAATTATGCCATCACCGATTTGCGTGAAGCAATCGAAAAGAAAAATTTTCCATCTTGGAAAGTCTGCGTTCAGATAATGACACCCGAACAGGCCCAGGATTATCGATTTGATATCTTTGATATCACTAAAGTCTGGCCGCACGCTGATTTCCCGCTCATCGAGATAGGAAAAATGGTTCTCAACAGAAATCCTGAAAATTACTTTGCAGAAGTAGAACAGGCCGCTTTCTCACCTGGAAATTTTGTGCCAGGTATAGCTGCTTCGCCAGACAAGATGCTCCAGGCTCGAACCCATTCCTACCACGATGCTCATCTATACCGTCTGGGACCTAACTACCAACTCTTACCGATCAATGCCCCCAAAGCAGCAACCGTAAAAAATTACCAACGTGATGGCTATATGCGTTTAGATGCTAACGGTAGCGGCGGACCTAATTACTATCCCAATAGTATGGGCGGGCCTGAACCGGAACCTGGAACTGGTGAACCGCCTTTTGAGGTTTCAGGTATGGCTGGTCGACATGAGTATTCCCACCCCAATGATGATTTCGTTCAAGCAGGCGATCTATACCGCAAAGTCATGACCGATAAAGCTCGAGACCATTTGATTGATAATATTATCTCGCATCTTTGCAACGCACAGAAGCGAATCCAACTAAGACAGACAGCAATATTTTATAAGGCTGATCCCGAATACGGCCATCGGGTAGCAGAGGAATTAGCCCTGAATTTGAAAGAGGTTGAAAAATTAGCAGCCATGACTCAGGAAGATAGAGTTAAGGCAACTTTACAGTAGAGCCAAGCAAGACTTAGCTATGGTATGATATAGTCTTGGGCGAACTTCAATGGCACATCTTAAAAGTGAAGTTGAAGTTGAATTGGAAATTAGTTTAACATAATTCAAAGGGGGTATCTTATGAGTTCAGAACATCCAAAAGACAACCAGGAATGTAAAAGCGATGAACACACCAAACACCTGTGTTATTTTGTATCTTACGGTTATCATGTAGATAACGAAGAAGAGTACAAGGGCCTGGTTGAGGAACCGAGATATAAATGCCATTTCTGTGGACGTACTGCCCACTTAGAGGAAAGTCTTTGTAAGCCCATGAAATTATAGACATGGAATTTTATATTTTAAAAGGAGAAGTCAATTGAAAACGAATCCATCGCTTGAGGATAAGCTTAAGAAACTTTTTATCTCTCAGAAACTTGGTGTATTAGCTACCCAGCAAAAAAAGAATCCATACACAAGTCTGGTTGCTTTTGCATGCTCTGATGATATGAGGCAATTTGTTTTTGCTACACGTAAGGCTACAAGAAAGTTTGCTAATATTATTTCAAATCCAAGCGTTTCTTTCTTTATTGATAACAGGTCGAATAGGGTCGTTGATTTCAGGAAAGCTATTGGCGTTACTGCATTAGGTTCGGTTCGACAGGTCCGCAAAAATAAGAACAGCAAATTGATGAAGCTTTATCTTAGTAAACATCCGCAATTAGGTTCTTTTCTTGCCTCTCAGTCGTGTGCCTTTTTATGCATCGATGTTAAATCTTTTTATATAGTTGAAAGATTCCAGAACGTTACAGAGGTTCATCTAGAATGACAGACTTTACTTTAAAATTATCTGAAATTGATGATACCTCCAAGAGTCTTGTCGGAGGCAAGGCCCTTTCAGTTGCTAAAATGGCTTTAAACAATCTCAAGGTTCCAAAATCTTTATGTGTTACAACTTATACTTTCGATACCTTTCTTAATCATGAAGGGCTTCGTGATAAGATTTTAATGGAATACTACAGAAAACGATTCGAAGATATGAGATGGGAGGAGATTTGGGATCTTGCACTAAGAATCAAAAACATGTTTTTAAACACTCCTTTTCCTACGGAAATGCACAGCAAATTAAAACCTTTATTTAATAATTTCTTCAAAGATAATCCTGTTGTTGTAAGGTCATCTGCAATTGGAGAGGATTCGGCAAAATTTTCTTTTGCGGGCATTCATGAATCTTATGTGAATGTAATAGGGGCTTACTCTATACTTAAGCATTTAAAACTTGTCTGGGCATCTCTTTTTTCTGATGTGGCAATACTTTACAGACAGGAAACGGGCCTTGATGTTAATTCCAGCAAAATGGCTGTTATCATACAGCAATTTATCGATGGCCAAAAATCGGGGGTTGCTTTTGGAAAAAGTCCCAATTCCAATGCCAATATGATGATTGAAGCTGTTTATGGTCTTAATCAGGGGCTTGTTGACGGTACTATTGAACCTGACAGATGGGTCCTAAGCCGAAAAAATGGCCGTGTAATCTCATACACTCCTGCGATCAAAAATAATATCATAACTGCCCAAAAGAGCGGCATTAGTATTTCAGAAATCCCTGGTGTAGCCGCCGGCAAAGCAGCCTTAACTGAAAATGAGATCCATGGAGTTTATGGCCTTTGCAAGAAGGTAGAAGACATTTTCGGAACTGCTCAGGATTCTGAGTGGACCTATAAAAATAGAACCCTTTATTCTTTACAGTCTCGCCCGATCACAACTCAGTCCTCAGATAGTTCAGACAGCCAGAGGCAATGGTATTTCAGTCTTAAAAGAAGCCTTGAGAACCTCAAGCAACTTAGAGGTGAAATAGAGCAAGAACTGATACCCAAGATGCAAGATATTGCCGGATCAATGGAGAAAATAGAACTGTCTCTGCTAAGCAACAA
>Ga0114922_10004064_pt1 | contig 13603 bp, 13 predicted proteins | sample AartaG_FD_100975 | JGI IMG/M metagenome (GOLD analysis project Ga0114922, IMG submission 100975) | Deep subsurface microbial communities from Aarhus Bay to uncover new lineages of life (NeLLi) - Aarhus_00045 metaG | ecosystem: Environmental > Aquatic > Marine > Oceanic > Sediment | place...
ATCCCTGGCCTGGTATGTGGGTCAATTAGACCTTCAACGGAATGAATTTGGCCGGCTTTTACAAAATTATGTGGTGAATAACGATTGGGGAAGATAATTTTTACTCTACCTCCGGTGTCATAGCTATAAAGTGTTACAAAGGAATCCCGAGAAGCCTGGAAGGAAATCTTAATCTTCTCCCCGGGTGCATAAGTAGCTCCCCTTTCTTTATCCAGCCACAATCTAAGAGAAAATGGGGGATGAGGGTTGATAATTTGAATACTCTTCATCTTTTCGACTTCCTTCGGACTGGGGCTTTGAGCAAAATTAATTCCGGAAATACCCAACCAAAGAAAAACAACCAGAGCAATAAAAATACAGGCAAATATTTTTCCTCTCTTCTGAAACAATACTCTTCTTAACATTTTTAAAAACCTCCTTTTTATTTTCGTATCGCGTATCGCGTAAAAATTCAAATCGGCTATCTCTTTTTATAATAATATTTTGCTGCGAACTCTGATTTTAGGTAAGGGACGGATTCATCCGCCCCGAGTTATTTGGTGTTTTTTTAGCTGGTTCGATAAATCGAACCCCTCCACCATAAAACTAAAAAGTGAAGGCTAAAAGTAAAGAACCATGATTCAAAACTCAAAGTTTTTTCTGTAAATTTTAAATTTTAAGTTATGGTTTTGCGTTTTCCGTTTTTAGCTATATACTATATACAAATTAAGCTTCCGTTTGCAGCATATCATTTGTTTTCTATTATACCATAAAAAATAAGCAAAAATACTCCGTAAAACCAAAGAGATACTAAATTGTTTTTTTTGCTAAATGCTTAGGGCCCTAACTTAAATAAAGACTTTAGGATTTTTTCAACTAAATTACCCTCAATAGGCTAAAAGGTTTGCAATATATAGCAATTTCTTTTATAATTATTCAAAATATCTCTATTTTATATATAATAAAACTATCTTGTGAATGACAATTTAGATTAAATTTACTAAAAAACGCTTAAAAACCCTGTTTTTTCTTAAAAAATTAAAAATAATTTTAAAAAAAAGAAGGATTTTTAAAATACTTGTCGAATATTATATAAGTAGAAGTCATGAAATGCTTAGAAATACTTGTATTTTTCTGTTTTTAGTGCATTTTCAAAAATGAAAGGAGGTGAAAATGGTGAACAAAGGCGAATTAATCGATAAGGTAGCAGGTGATGTTGGTTGTACCAAACGGGAAGCTAAAACAACTGTCGAATGTGTATTTGAAAATATTACTGGTTGCTTAGCAAAAGGTGACGCAGTTAGATTAGTAGGTTTCGGAACTTTTGGTGTAAGAAAAAGATCTGCTCGAGTGGCAAGAAATCCACGTACGGGCGAAAAAATCCAAGTGAAGGCTATGAACGTACCTTTCTTCAAAGCAGGCAAGGAATTAAAAGGTAAAGTAAAATAATAAAATATTTTAATTATACTAACAAGTTAAATGTAAATAGGCCTATCCAGGTAATTTTTAAAACCTGATAGGCCTATTCATTTGATTTGTTAACTACTACTTTTCTTCTATATGCACACCCTGAATGTTTACATTTATCCCGGTAACTTTAAGTCCAGTTTTAGTTTCTAATTCCCCTTTTACCTTCTTCTGAATCTCTTTGGCTACATCAATTATTATAGAACCATACTCTAAAATAACCGAAATAGTGGTAGAAACTTCTTTATTTTCTCTAAGGTCAACATTTATCCCTTTTTCTAATTCTTTAGTTCCCAATAAAATTCCTATCCCCCCTTTGGCGCGAGTAGCTAATCCAGCCACCCCGGGTATACCGATTACTGTTCTGCTAATTATAGTCGCTATTACCTCGGGTACGATATTAACTTCTCCTAAAATTTCTTTGGCCTTAACTTTTTCTTCTTTCTTTATTTCCTCAGGTATTTTTTCTTTTTTCTGAGTAGGTATAGCCTCTACTTTCTCTTTTTTCTCTTTTTTTTTATCCATACTAACCTTAACTCTCCCCCTTTGCTATAATATTTTTTAAATCTTTTTTCTGTTTTTCTGTCAAATCCCCTTACTTATAAATGATTTTCTAAACCAACCCCGTGTTTTTTATAACTTCTAAATTCTTCATGTCACTTTTCACCTGGAATTACATCGGTAATATAATCTTTTATCCGGGCCTAACTAAAAATTTAATAGCGGTCCTCTCTTCCCCTTCAATTTCTACATCTACAAAAGCCGGTATACAGATTAAATCAACACCGCTGGTTGCAGTAAAACCTCGAGCAATAGCAATCGCTTTAACCGCCTGATTTACTGCTCCTGCTCCTATGGCTTGCAATTCTGCTTTCCCTTCTTCCCGTATTACTCCAGATAAGGCACCAGCCACTGCTTTAGGGTTCGATTTAGATGAGACCTTTAACAGCTCCATTTTTTTCTCCTCCTTATAATGTTGAATGCTTTATAAAATATCCACATCTACTAATTTATGTATGCTATTTTTTAACTTTTGTTTCTTATCCTTGTTTGCTTTTATAGTCTGAGGATAACCTATTTTTTAAATCACCTCCAATTATTATATTTTATTATATTCGAAAATCTATGGTACATTTTATTTCAATTATAACACATTTAGTTTATATTATTTTATATTTTCGCTATTGATTTTATCTGCTGATAGGCTTTATCTGTAATATCCGGTGACAAATAAGGCAAAAGTGCATCATTATGGAAAAGGGGATCAACCTCTCCCTCTAAATTAAAATAGGTTTTGGCTTCATCCCAGATCTTTGTTCCCGGAATGGCCGAAAACTTTGCCAAACGCGGGTGGGCGCCACAATCTACCACAAAATGAATAGAATCAATAATTTCCTTGATATTCTGTCCGGGTATCCCGATTAAAAGATAGGCCCCAATCTGTGAAGATTTAAATCCCGCTTCCAAAAGGCAATTCACTGCCTTCTTAAATTCAAGATTAGTTATTTTTCCTCCTGTTTCTGATTGAATCCGGGGATCTACTGTTTCAAATCCTAACCTGATGGTCTCTACTCCTGCCTGGCGCATCTTAACAGTTATTTTTTTATTTATCATTCGGGCATGAATACCATTAGGAGTATGAAGTCTAAAGCCTAATTTCTTATTGATTAATCCCTCTAAAATAAGCAGAAAATTATCTTCCGAATTTATCAATAAGGCATCGTCGTAAAAAACAAAATCTTTTACTCCTCTTTTCTTGTTCCAATATTCTATTTCTTTAACTACCTCTTCGGGGTTTCTGAACTCCAGCTTGGGATTTATTTTAAAAGAAGCACAGTAACTGCAGCGATAAGGGCAACCCCGAGAAGATAAGATACAGATATAATCAAGATTAGAATAGATGTCCCAGGCCGGATAAGGTAGGTAATCTAACCCTTTTTCGTATTTTGAATAATCATTTATATTTCCGCTAAGCTGTTCTAATATTTTCAACCAATCTCTTATATTATTTCCTTTTACTATATAATCAGCCCCGGAAAATTTAGAAGCATGCCCAAAACATAAAGTAGCATAGACGCCTCCTAAAATTATGGGAATGCCGGGAAAAATTTCTTTAATTTTCTCTATCACCCTGAACACTCCCGGATACCAGTAGGTCATAATAGAAGTAATCAATACCGCCTGGGGCGGAGGAAGCTTTTTAAATCTATTCAGAAAAATATCTTCGGTAATCCCATACCTACTATATCGGCGGGGTATATCTTTTAAAATTGCAGGTTTTTTAATCAATTCTTTGTAAAAAGAACCTCGGCCAAATTCATCTTTTTTAGGAAATTCTCTATTCTGTAGTTTTAAAACCTCCTGATTATAACGGTCCATACAATCTATAAAACTAATCTCATAATCCTGTTCCCTCAAAATGCTGGCAATATATAATAGCCCTAAGGGTTTAGACCAGAAATCATAAGCCGTAAAATCATAAATCCAGGGATTAATCAACAACAAACTAAAATTTTTTTTCATCTATTGTTCAGTTCTTTTACTTTTAATTTCAATTTTTTAAAACAAAATCTATTCTATAGTAGTCAAATTATTACGATCTCTACAAAATTGTTAACAGTTTCAAGACGCGGTTAATCAGCTTAATATCTTACAAACGACCCACGATAAAAAAATTTCTCTCCGCTAAAAAAATATCGTTAATATACACTTTCACTTTCCACTCTCCAGGCAATTGAGAGGCATAATTACCCTTGATCTTTATCCAGTACCAAGTGCGGTAATTACTATAACTGCCGGCTTCCATCTCCACTTCGCCCCTGCGATATAATTTCCCCTGAGGAGTAATCCATTCCCATCTGAGCACAAATTTTTCTGGAGAATCATGGGAAAACCTGAGCCAGGTTACTACTTTTTCATCCTGCGAAACAAAATAATTGGTTTCTTGCAAAGGATTCTTTTCCAGAACATCTTTACAAAGAGCAATCTTTTGTAGATATTCTGAATCCTTAACTGCCTCTTGTGCCATACTTACTCCGGAAAAAATCATTAAAAATATCAATACAAACAACCACAATTTAGCCCCAAGAATATTTTTTTTCTTTAACATCGAAATTATTTACCTCCTTTTTTTTATTAGTCGCTAGTATATCGTATCGCGTATCGCGTTAAGAAAATCATAATTCAAAAATAGGGAAACAATGATGCATCGTACCTAAAACCAGGAAAGGCGTCTCTCCAGTTTAAAATGTCATTGCGAGCTCTGATTTATCAAAGCGCGGCAATCCCTGTTTGAGATTACTTCGTCATTTCATTCCTCGTAATGACAAAACAAAGAAAACCCACAACTTGCAAACTGAAACTTATTAATAATTACTCATCACTTATTACTCTTTACTATTCTCTTTACTATATACGATATACTATATACTTCTTTATAATTATTCTCCACTCCTCCCCCGAATTCCTGCAAACTTTTAAAAAAATATTATTTATTTTTAAAATAGAAAAAGGGGACGGTTCTATTTTTTACCATCTTCTAAAAATAATGACTAGAAAAAAATAGAACCGTCCCCTTTTTCTATTTTATAATTTTAAAATTTTATCGATAGCCCTAATAGCATCAAGTAGGGCAAGAAACGGATAAACAGGAAGAGCAAGTTTTTTACCAGTAAACTTACCGGTGTAGTATATTATCCTCAGGTAGGGTAAGAACCAGATGAACAGGAAGAGCAAGAACTCCCACCACCACCAACTCCAAAACCATTAAAGATCCTCTTAATATTTTTACTCTTACACTTTACACAGGATATCTTGTCCTCTTCCATTTCTTCGATAGTTGCTCTAACCTCAAAAGTTTTATGACAATCCTGACATTCAAAATCATAGTTTGGCATCTTAATTTTCCTTTCTTCTCATACTATTTCTGTCAACTTTATTTTCTACTAATATTTATACTCCAAACTATCTTTTCTGTCAAGAAAAAAATCTATAAAGTTAATGTAAATTTCTTTCTTTTTTCTCTAGTTCTTTTTCTTCACACGATACGCGATACCAAGTTAATGTAAACTTTAGCGGAGTAGTTAAATAAAAAGAGGAATGCTACTTTTTTCTATCCTTTTTTCTCTTTCTTAACTCAATCCTATTTGTTTCCCTATTCGCTATATTTTCTTGTATTTCTTTTCTTTTCTCTTTTTCTTTTTTTCCTTAACTCGATACTCAATACTATATACTATATACTATCTTGAAGTTTGACAAATATGAAAAAAGGGTATAAAATTCGAAAGTAAAAAAGGACTATTGTATTTTAATTGCTAAATCCCTTAAAAAGAGGAACGGGGGAACCAAGATTTTGGGGTGAATCTCATTACCCTTAATTACGATAATGAGTAGAGCAATCCTTTCAGCTCGAACCCGTCAGCTAACCTCGTCAGCACGGAAGGAGATATGATAATCAGGATATATTTTCTAAATATTTCAGAGAAACTAAAATCGAATAGTTTCTCTTTTTTAGTTAAAAAGATATAATAACTAATTACCTTTAAATTTACAGAAAGATAAAACGAGGTGAATCTCTTGAAAATAATTATCATAGGGGCAGGGAAAGTCGGTTGTCAAATAGCTAAAACTCTTTCTTTAGAAAATCATGATGTAACATTAATCGAAAAAAATGATACAGTCCGACAATCCGCTCAAAATAATTTAGATGTACTTACTATTTTAGGTAACGGAGCCAATGTTCGCACTTTAGAAGAAGCGGGAATCAAACAAGTAGATATGGTAATTGCTGTAACCAGCAGTGATGAAGTAAATATGATAGCCTGTATGACTGCAAAGCAATTTGGTGTACCTCAAAAAATTGCCCGTATTAGAAATCCTGAATATATGTATGCTAACGCCTTATCGCGGGAAAAATTAGGAATAGATTTTACTATCAATCCGGAAAGAGCTACCGCAAAAGAAATAGTTAAATTGCTTAAATCACCAATAAATGTTGCTCAGGTACAGAATTTCGCCGGAGGGAAGGTTCAGCTTTTTGAACTTAAAGTTGATAATAGTTTCCCTTTTATTAATCAACAATTAAAAGCTATCACCTTTAAATACCCTATATTAGTTGCCGCTATTTATCGAAATGATAAAATAATTATTCCTGACGGAGAAGAAAAAATTATTGCAGGTGATAATTTATATATTTTGATTAAAAAAGAATATTTTTTAGAGTTAAGTGAAATTTTCAACGAAAAACCTCTAAGCGTGCAAAATGTTATGATTTTGGGAGGAAGCAGGATAGGCATTCAAGCTGCCTTAATATTAGCAAAACTGGGCTTTAACACTAAATTAATTGAAAGAGATAAAGAAAAATGTGAAAAAATTGCTGAAAGGCTTCCTCACACCCTGGTAATAAATGGAGATGGTACCAATATTGATCTTTTAAAATCTGAAGGGATAGAAACCACTGATGGTTTCGTTGCAGTTACCGGATATGATGAAGATAATCTATTAGTATCCCTGTTAGCCAAACACCTGGGTACAAAAAAAGTAATTGCCAAAGTAGATAGGATAAACTATATTCCCATACTGGAAAAAATTGGAGTAGATGCTGTAGTAAACCCCAGAATGACTACTGCTTCCGCCATTTTACGATTCATTCGAAGAGGAAAAATAATTTCTCTAACTTTACTAAAAGAAGGGGAAGCAGAAGTTATTGAATTAATAGTTAGTCCCCATTCAAAAATTATTGATACACCATTAAAAAATGCTAATTTGCCCCAGAATAGCATTATCGGTGCTATTGTTCGTAAAAATAAAGTCATTATCCCTCATGGCGATGATATTATTCAACCAGAAGATAAAATAATTATATTTGCCTTGTCATCCGATATAAAAAAAATAGAAAAAATATTCGATGGTGGGAATAAATAAAAGTGAGATATAAGATTGTACTAAATACCTTAGGAAAACTTTTGTTTTTTTTAGGACTAAGCATGCTGTTTCCTCTTTTGTATGCTATTTATTATCAGGAACCAGCAATTAATGCCTTCATACTTTCTATGGCTATTACTTCTTTAAGCGGTCTTTTATTATGGAAATTTTTTCCTTCAAAAGATCCTATCGGTCATAAAGAAGGATTTGCAATTTCTGCCCTGGGATGGATATTAGCTGCTGGTTTTGGAGCTCTTCCTTTTTTATTTGCCGGAACTTTCCCCAGTTTTATCGACGCTTATTTTGAATCAATGTCCGGATTTACTACCACCGGAGCTACTGTACTTGTCCCCATTGAAGGAAACCCCTATGCAATCCTTTTCTGGCGGGACTTTGTCCAGTGGTTGGGAGGAATGGGAATTATAGTTTTGGTAGTAGCTATCCTTCCGGCCTTGGGAGCAGGAGGAATGCAATTATTTAAATCAGAAGTCCCCGGACCTGAACCGGATAGATTAAAACCCAGAATCAAAGAGACCGCCAAACTTCTCTGGGGTGTATATATATTATTTTCCGTTTTACAGGTAGCTTGTTTATATTTCACCGGAATGTCCTTGTTTGATGCTCTTACTCATATGTTCGGCACTATGCCTACGGGGGGATTCACCCCCAGAAACCTAAGTGTAGGAACATATGATAATCCTGTTTTTGAAAATATAATAATTCTCTTTATGTTTATTGCCGGAGCAAATTTTACCCTTCATTATAAAGCTCTTCATGGAAACTTAAAAAGTTTGTTTAAAGATAGAGAATTTCTTTTTTACAGTGGAGTGATACTATTCTCAATCTTAGCTATTGCTACTGAACTTAGATTTTATATTTATAATTCAATTTTTACTGCTTTAAGATATGCTTCTTTTCAGGTTGTATCTATTGCCACTACTACCGGTTTTGTAACTGCTGATTACGATGTCTGGCCGGCATTTTCTAAAAGTGTGTTATTAATTTTAATGTTCATAGGCGGGTGCGCCGGTTCGACCGGAGGAGCTATTAAAAATATTCGGGTCCTCCTCCTTATGAAACAGGCCTATAGAGAATTTCGTAAATTGATTCATCCTCAAGCGGTATCTCCGATTAGATTGGGAGATAAAGTAGTTTCCGAAGGTGTGATGCGCAACATCACCGGATTTTTCTTTCTTTATATCTTTATTTTTGTTATCTCTTCTTTTATAATGACTATATTAGGGTTAGATATAGTCAGTGCAATGGGATCGGTTGCCGCCACTTTAGGAAATGTGGGACCGGGCCTGGGATTGGTCGGTCCAGTTCAGACTTATGCTTTTATACCGCCTTTGGGAAAAATTGTTTTAACCCTCTGTATGTTATTAGGTCGATTGGAAATATATACGGTCTTAATTCTGGTAGTTCCGGAATTTTGGAGGAAATAACAAAAATAGCGTATAGCATACAGCGTAGAGCGTATAGATGCGGGTAATAAGTGTAGGGAAAATACAAAATGCAAATTAGTCCTTAGTGAATATAACCTAGCGTGGAGCGTACAGCGTAGAGCGTATAGGTGCGGGTTATAAGTGTAAGAAAAATACAAGATTAGAGTTGCAAGTGGAAAGTTGCGGTTTTCAGTTTTCAGATTTTAATTCGTTAGTTGTTGATTTATTGTGTTCTCTGTCATTGCGAGCTCTGATTTATCAGAGCGTGGCAATCCCCGCTTGAGATTACTTCGGTCGTTTCATTTCCTCGCAATGATAAAAAATGAATTTTCTTATGTAGAGGGCGGATTTATCCGCTCCGTGTTATTTGGTATTTTTTAAGCTGGTTCGATGAATCGAACCCCTACACGCTACATGCTGTACACTCTACGCTAAAATACAAGATACTTATTATGGCTTACTGAAAAAGGGAATTCCAATAGAATTAAGAGCTAAATTTCAAAAAAGAGGTAAGGAGCTATATCACTTATCAGAGATTCTAAAGAAAAAAAACTATCACCACCTCAAGTATTAGTATTAGGATTTCTTTCGGCAATTGCCGTAGGTACTATACTTCTTAATCTTCCCGTTGCTTCCAGTATAGGAAAGAGCATAGGTTTCATCAATGCCCTTTTCACTGCCACTTCCGCTACCTGTGTTACCGGATTGATTGTGCTGGATACAGGAAAAGATTTTTCTACTTTTGGGCAATTAGTTATCCTGATTCTCTTACAATGCGGTGGATTAGGGATAATGACTATGTCTACAATGTTTGCCTTTTTAGTGGGGAAGAAAATCTCTTTAAGACAAAGATTGATAATGCAGGAATCCTTAAACCAATTCTCTATCGGAGGATTAGTTCGTTTAGCTAAATATATTTTAATATTTACGGCAGCTATCGAAATTGCCGGAGTCACTATTCTGTTCTTTTGCTGGCAGAGGGTCTATTCCCCTTTACATGCTTTGTACCTGGCAGTCTTTCATTCTATCTCCGCCTTTTGTAATGCCGGATTCTCTCTCTTTTCAGATAGTATAATGCGCTACAAAGGAGATTTAATTATAAATCTTACTTTTATAATTTTAATTATACTAGGAGGAATCGGATTCTTGGTTTTATTAGAACTTTTTCAATACGGAAAAAACGGAACCCTCTCCTTGCACGCTAAATTAGCTTTAAAAATCAGTCTTTTACTTATTCTAATCGGTTTTATAATCATATTCTTTGTAGAATCTAATAATCCTTCCACCCTGGGAAATTTGAGTTTCTCGGAGAAAATATATAGTTCAATTTTTCAATCGGTTACTGCCCGTACCGCAGGTTTTAATACCATCCATATCGGAAGTATGCAAAATGCTACTCTTTTCTTAATTATTATCTTAATGTTTATAGGTGCCTCTCCCAGTTCTACCGGAGGAGGAGTTAAGACTACTACTTTTGGCTTACTTATATTATACGTTTGGTCCTCGCTAAAAGGGAAAGAAGAGATTCAAATCTTCAAAAGAAGAATATCACAGGATATAATTCCTAAAGTCTTAACCGTTATCACCCTCTCCTTAGGTATGGTTATTATCATGACCATTCTATTATCCTATATAGAAGGAGAAAATTTTATGAAAGTATTATTCGAGGTAGTTTCAGCTTTTGGTACAGTAGGGTTATCAACGGGTATTACTTCATCTTTGAGTATAGCCGGAAAAATTATAATTATTATTACTATGTTTACCGGTAGAATTGGGCCTTTAGGTCTTGCTTTAGCATTAATTCAAAAACGAGAAGCAGAAATGATTAGATATCCTGAAGAAAAAATTATGGTAGGATAAAAGGAGGTTTTTTCATGAAGCAATTTATAGTTCTTGGTTTAGGAAGATTTGGTTCGGCAGTAGCAACTACTTTGATTGAATTGGGACATGAAGTCCTGGGAGTAGATAATGATGAAGAAAGAGTAAATGATTTAAAAGATAAGATAACTCAGGCAGTGCAGGCTGACATTACCGAGGAAAGAGTTTTAAAAGAATTAGGGGTAAAAAATTTTGATGCGGCCATTGTGAGCATCGGGACCGATTTAGAAGCAAGCATCCTGGTAACTATGATGCTAAAAGAAATGGGATTAAAATATATTATCGCTAAAGCCCAAAACAATCTCCATGCAAAGGTTTTAAAAAAAATTGGCGTGGATAAAGTTGTATTTCCTGAAAGAGATATGGGGGCAAGAATCGCTCGAAGATTAATCACCCCAAATATTAAAGATTATGTAGAACTGGAACCTGATTATAATATTATGGAGATTAAAGCCCTACCGGAATTCGTAGATAAATCTTTAAGTGAACTTGATCTGCGGAATAAATACGGGCTAAACGTTTTAGCTATAAAAAGAGAGAATAGCTTCAGTATCTCCCCCCAGGCAAAAGATGTAATAAAAAAGGACGATTTACTAATTGTAATCGGAGAGACCAAAATAATTACTGAATTGGCTGGCAAAGCAAATCATTAAAAAATAATATTTTTGGGGAACTATTACCTATTTTGAGTACATAAAAATTCCCAAAACGCTAATAATAAGAGAGGAAATATGCAAATATTTGATAGAAAACTGAAGAAATATTTTTCCAATTACATACTCCAAAGTTTGTTGGCTACCATTACTCTGACCATTATTCTTTATTTTGAAAATATATTTACCCGTACCGCAGTTGTTGCCTCTTTGGGAGCAACTACTTTCATCATCTTTGCTATGCCTAAATATGCCACTGCTCAACCCCGGAGGGTCATAGGAGGACATATAATCGGCATTGTTTCGGGAGTCCTTTGTTTTTATATTGCTTCTTTGACTCAAAATAGAGAATATTTTTTTCTTACCCAAAATATAATTAAAATTCTCATCCCATCCCTCTCTGTAGGATTATCTATCTTTTTTATGGTTATTACTAATACCGAACATCCTCCTGCCGCTGGCACTGCCCTGGGGATAGTGGTTCAAGGCTGGTCTTATTCAACTATGCTGGTTATCCTTATAACTATTTCCCTCTTATCACTGATCAAATATTTGCTAAAACCCTGGTTAAAAGATTTGGTTTAGATGCTATTCTTAAAAAATACTTAAAAAAGTTAGCAACCAACACTGCATAAGCAGGTCTATGCTTTAATGGGATAGTTAGATAGAAAGAAAATGCTACTTTTTCTATCTTTTCTTTCGCTTTCTTAACTCGATACTCGATACTATATACTCGATACTCGATACTTTCTTTTAATATATTTGTATTTTTTATCATCTTATTATAAAATATTATTAAGTATTAATCCTGCCTAGCAATTATTTATTTTAATCTACCAGCAATAAAAATTATAAACTATAGAATAATTCGAAAACTTCTTTTTTCCTATCTTGGCGCGCTACAAAAATCATTTCTTATTTTAATTTTTAAGATAAGTTGTCCAAATGAAAATATTCTATAAACAATAGTGAATAATCTTAAAGATGAGTTATTCTTCGGGAAAATATTGAGAATATGATAAATATGATGGAAAGGAGTTGAATATATGATAAAAAATATTTTATTTGCTTATAACCAGGTAAGCCAGAGAGAACGTAAGGGACTCTTTAGAGAATGTATTCCCATAGAAGATGTAGATGCTATCCGCGAGGCTTTGATTAATACCAATAATAGTATTTTATCTTTAGACCTTCTTACACCAAAACAATTAGACGAATTTATCAGTAAACATCAACCTATTGATATGGCCTTTGTTCTGGCAGAAGGATATAAAAATATCCCCCATACTTTTTATAGCGGGCATGGTGCAGCAATGGTCCATAAACAGTTAAACAAATACCATATCCCCTGCTCCCTCTCCAGTATCGAAAGTATGGAAATCTCCCGCAATAAAGACCTTACTTATCTCAACCTCAAGAAAAAAAACATCTTAATTCCTGGTTATTTTGTTTTTGATACTCATCTTCGGTTTAATAGAATAAAATTACTCTCCCAGATAGAGAAAATAGGGTTCCCCTTGATGATAAAACCAGTCGGTGGAGGAGACAGTATAGGCATTACTCCTAAATCTGTAGTGCATAATCTGCAAGAACTAAAAAACAGGTTTATCGGTCTAAAGAAAGAATTGGGTCCTGAAAAATTAATCATAGAAAAATATTTGCCCGGAAGAGAATATACTGTTGGAGTCCTGGGAAGCAAAGCTAAAAAATACATTTTACCTATTATCGCTTTCCCCAAAAACCATGGCATCAGATATACCTCAACTAAAAATAAAGAGTATAAAATGAGAGAAAAATTTGAAATAATCTATCGGGATGATGAAAGATTCAAAAAACTTGCCCAAATAGCAATAAATACCTTTGATACCGTGGGAGCTAGTGACACTATCAGAATTGACTTTAAGGAAGATAAATCAGGAAACCCTTACATTATAGATGTAAACGGTATACCTGCTTTATCCCTAACTGGCTCTTTAACCTTTATGGCAAGTAAAGTAGGGTTAATCCATAGTCAATTAATAAAACTTATTTTTTATGAAAGTATCGTACGATATAATTTAGCCCCTACCTATCTTCTGGAAGAGATTATATCTAAAATTCAAGCCAAACTTGCTACTTATTATGCTGATAAAGACGATAAAGATACGGAAATGACTTTAATTTAAATAGACTTTTGCTATCAAAAAAGAGGTAGTACGAACTACCTCTTTTTGTTTTTAAATTTTCCTCTATCCCTATCTAGCCCTTATTTTCCTTCAG
>Ga0114922_10004065_pt1 | contig 13603 bp, 13 predicted proteins | sample AartaG_FD_100975 | JGI IMG/M metagenome (GOLD analysis project Ga0114922, IMG submission 100975) | Deep subsurface microbial communities from Aarhus Bay to uncover new lineages of life (NeLLi) - Aarhus_00045 metaG | ecosystem: Environmental > Aquatic > Marine > Oceanic > Sediment | place...
ACGCAGCATGTAAAACGTGAGCACCGGCACCAGCACGATATTGGCCAGCCAGGCGAGCATCGCCAGCCCGGAACGGCTCACGTAGCCCATCACGTTGGCGGCAATACCACCCGCTTCCTGCCAGTTGGCCATCAGCGCAGCCTTCACTTTTTCAACGTCGAAGCTCGACGGATCCACGCCGAGGCGAGCCTGCATGCCCGGCAGCAGCTTCTGCGTGATCCAGTCGATATAAGCGGGCACGGCTTTGATCAGGACACCAAGCTGGGTTTCGATCACCGGCAGCAGAAGCAGGGGAACGAGCAGGACAACACTGAAAATCAGCACGAAGACGATGACGACCGACAGCGTACGCGAAAGCCTGCGCGCCTCCAGCCTGTCGACCAGCGGATCACCCAGGTAGGCCAGTAACGCGGAGAACAGGAAGGGCGTCAGGATCGGTGCCAGCAGATAGACCAGCCAGCCGCTGATGAGCAAACCGGCGAGGGCGAACCACTTGTAGGAATCAGCTAACATGTCGATAGATTACAATATGTGTTTCAGCACAGTCACGTCGGGGTTCAGTTTATTAAACCGGCAATAAAATACCCGGCGTAGGAGCGCCGTCCTTCGGCGCGATATCGCGGCCAGGCGGCCGCTCCTGCGCTGTATGTTTAATTGCCAGGTTAATAGCTGCTTTAGGAAAAATCATGCGATGTGCACCTGGATTGGTTGCGGGGAAGCATAAATGGCGGATTCACAGGGAGTCAACTGCGTACCGTTTGGCGACAGGCTGGCACACAGGGGTATAATCCATGACCGACTTCGGTCCTGACAAACCCTGAATGAGTACGTAAGTAAGCATTATTAACTGACACGACGGTACCGGCACTATGAGTTCAACGATCTCACCCCCTATACAGGGCAAGCCGCTCATCTACGGTGAAGTCCTGTTCGACATCTTCCCTGGTGACAAAAAGGTGCTGGGTGGTGCACCCTTCAATGTCGCCTGGCATCTGCAGGGTTTTGGTCTATCGCCCCTTCTTATCAGCCGCATCGGCTGCGATGACGAGGGAAACAGCGTTATGGACGCCATGCACCGGTGGGCTATGGACAGCAGCGGCATCCAGCGCGACGAGGCGTACCCGACGGGAGGAGTCGAGATAGGCATGCAAGGGACCGATCACCGTTTTGATATACGCCCGGAGCAGGCCTATGACCATATCGATTTCGAGCCCCTGGATAACGCTGTTCGCGGCCAGAACCTGTCGCTGATTTATCAGGGCTCGCTGATCGCCCGCAACCCGGCCAGCCGTGACACGCTGCAGCGCCTGATCAGGGAAACGCATCTCCCCGTCTTTGTCGATGTCAATCTGCGCGATCCCTGGTGGGATGCTGCCACCGTAGCAGGCATGCTGAAGGCTGCACGATGGGCAAAACTCAACGACGAGGAGTTAGCCACGCTACTGTCGGGCACTGCACAAACCGACGATGGCCTCGAGCGTGCCGCCAATGAGGCGCTGTCACGATTCGAACTCGATGCCATCGTGGTAACCCGCGGCGCCGAGGGCGCCTTCATCACCAGCGCCGATGGGACGCTAAGTGGCAAGCCACCGCCCGTCGAAAACCTCGTGGATAGCGTCGGCGCGGGTGACGCTTTCTGCGCTGTCACCCTGTTCGGCTTGCACCAAGGCTGGTCAGCGTCCGAGACTATCGGGCGGGCGCTGACCTTCGCCTCGGCGGTGTGTGAGCAGCGCGGCGCAACCAGCCCGGATCGCAAGCTGTACGAGCGCACCCTGGCAAGCTGGGGGCTTGGCTAGCGTTCTCAAGACTGGGCCTGCGCGGTCATCGCCGCCAGGTACAAGGCCGGCCCGTAAAGCGCGGTGCGATCGTTGAGGATGACCCGCACCGGCATCCCCTCCAGTAAGGGACGCATCCGCCCTTTCGACAGCAGACCTTGCATAAACAGCGGGCCTTTGATCTTGTCGAGTATCCTCGGCGCGATACCACCGCCGATGTAGATGCCGCCGGTGGCCATGATCTTCAGCGCATGATTTCCCGCCTCCACCCCGTAGAGGTGAACAAACAGGTCCAGGGCGTCAGCGCAAACCGCATCCCGCTCATCGAGCGCGGCCCTGGAGATGGCCGCCGCCGCGTCACCCGCCGCCATCTCATCGTGTAGCCAGGCGGGTACGGCGACGCCGCGGTGGGCGCACAGAAAATCATGCAGGTTGACGAGCCCCGGGCCCGACACCACGCGCTCCCAGCTGGCGTGACCAAAGCGTTTGCGCAGATATTCGAGCAGCGCGATCTCTAGATCGCTGTGCGGACTGAAATCCGCGTGACCGCCTTCGGAGGCAAAAGGCCAGTGACGCTGTCCGTCCCAGTACAAACCGGCTTCGCCAAGTCCCGTTCCAGCGGCGATGATGGAAGCATTACCGGCAACATCGGGACGCCCCGCACTTAGCAGGCAGCAGTCGTCGTCATCCAGGGCTTCGATGCCCCAGGCATTGGCCTGCAGATCATTCATCAGCGAGACGGTGTCGAAGCCGAAGCCGGCCGCCATAGCCTGCGCCTCGATGACCCAGGGCAGGTTGGTGGTCTCCACCCGCCCCTGCTGCACCGGTCCGGCGATGCCGAAACAGGCCTGCCGGCAATCGGCGTCTGCGCGGTCCAGGAAGTCCCGGACAATGGCGTCGAGTGAAGCATACTCGCCGCTGGGATAGCTCGCCTCGCACAGGGTATCCAGCCGGGTCCCCTCCACATCGAAGACGGCCAGACGCGTCTTGGTGCCGCCGATGTCGCCCGCCAATACCCTCACAGCTGAATCTCCCGCTTGATCAGAATTCAAAATTTCGGCGTGCGTAAGTTAACCGACATAAGCTTGCGGGACCGTCGGCTGCATGGACGCAGCCGTCGAGCGTACATGGATGTATTCAAAGCGTGTCTCGCAAGCTTATGTCGGCTAGCTTATGCACTCATTAGTAAATTGCAGACTACAGCACGTTGATAACATTGTCTCGGTCCTGCCCCAAATACGGCCCGCTAACGCTCGTAAAGCCGATAGCGCACCGGTAATATCATGTCCATATCAAGACCATCCAGCCACTGTATCGCAGCGGGGACATTGCGCAACTCGGTGACGTTTCTAACGGCAGCCTTGTCCAGCAGTGCATACCCCGAAGACTCGACCAGATGAATGCCGGTCAGATCACCGTCGGCTTCAACGTGCAGCCCGATCCTGACGCGCCCCTGCCAGCCGCGCCGGCGCGCCACCGAAGGATAGTCGAAACGAGGTAACAGCGCTTCCTCCAGCGTAACCCGAACTCTGCGGTACCTGGCAGCGCTGCTCAGTTGGTCCTGCCCATGACTGGCCGAACCGGGTGTTGCGTTGATGCGCCCCCGGACTGCCGCCGCATATTGCTTCATGAGCTGAGATTTCGCCTCTTCAGGCGCTTTGTTGTGAGGTTTTTTTACACCCGCATGCGACCGGGTCCCGGACTGCTGCACGCTTGCCGCCAGGGCCGTTATCGGTAGCGCTTTCGCGCGCTTGGGTTCATCAAGCGCCGAATGCCCGCTGGACGATGCACTGCTTTTTATTGACTGCTGTCTATCGTTGTTGTCCCGTTGCCCGGCTTTGGCACCCGCCTTGCCCGACGTATCCCCGTGCCGTGCCAGCAAGGTGATCTGAAAGGTACTCTGTCCCACCGGACCGGCGGGTGGCTCGCCTCGCCAGAATGCAACCACCAGCGTATGCAGCAACAGCGAGGCCAGCACAAAATAACCAAGTCCGGGCAGACCGTGTGCGTCGGTACTTCGATCAGCTCGCATGGCAAGGTTCATACCCGTGTCCTATAGCTTCAGTTCAGCGCCCGCGAAGAGGCCGCGGTCCGGGGCCTGGAAACCGTCGGCGGGTTCATAGTGCTCGTCGGTGGCATTCTCGACGCGGCCAAACAGGCGCCATTGCCTGTTCAGCTGATAATCGGCCGCGACATCAAGCACTGCGTAATCATCGCCCTTGATGATGCCCGATGATTCCCGCGAGATATCCTTGTAGTCCGAGACATAATTAACAGCCAGGTTAATGCTTACCCGGCTTACCGGCCGGAACTCCACGTCCAGATCCAGCTTGTGTTTCGGGCGGCGCAGCAGTCGCTCACCGCTGTCGTCATCCTCGGCGCCGGTGTAGGTATAGTCGAGCTGTACTGCCAGCGATTCCAGTGGCTGTACGCGGATAAAGGTTTCGGCGCCCTGGATATCGGCATTGTCGATATTTTCATAGGTGCTGTTGAAAGAGGGGTCAAACACCACCTGCATCAAGTCGTCGATGTCGCTTTTGAACCAGGTCACACCGAAGCTCAGCCGCTCGCCCCACAGCGTCTGCTCCATACCGATCTCCCAGCCAAAACTTTTTTCCGGGTCCAGGTCCGGATTGCCGCGGTAGAACGAGCCGAAGTTATTGGGCGCGAAACCGTCGGTCTGAAACAGGGTGGGCGCCTTGAAGCCGGTTCCGGCACTGGCCTTGAGGCGGGTGTTGGTGTCGCGGTGGACATAGACGGGCGCGATCCGGTAGGTGACCTCCGAACCAAAGCCATCGTGATCGTCATAGCGCATGCCGATGGTGCCGAAGATGCGCTCGCCGTAACTGAACTGGTCCTGCGCATAGACCGCGTTGTTGCGTGCATCCGCATCGGTTTCTTCACCGACAAAAAACCCACCGAAATCGGAAAACCCGCCCGAGTCCATGTTTTCCTTCTCGGTTTCCAGACCGAGTGTCAAAATATGCGCATCCACCGGGTAGAAGTCGTTCTTGAGTTCGAACTTCAGCTTGTCACCATCGAATTTGGTGCGTGTCAGGGTCTCCGCGGGCAACTGACGATCGTTGCGATTCTTGCGGTCGAAATCGCTGTAGGAAGTGGATAAAGTCGCTTCCCATAATCCATCCAGCAACTGCGCTTTGGCTTCACCACGCAACAGGTACTCGGTCTGGTCAAGTCTGGCATCGCGGTCCTCGGTAGTACCGAAACCGAACATCTCCAGCTCGGGATCGAGGTCTGTCTCACTATCGATGTAACGGCCGAACAAGCTGACTTCCAGCATATCGCTGACAGCCATGCCCAGCCTGGCCGACGTCGTCCAGTTTTCGTAGTTATCGTCTTCCGCGGCAACGCCATTGCGCAGCCGTGCCGGTGTTACGGAGTCACCATCGGTATCGGTATGTGTGACGCCAAAGGAATAATTCACCCTGTCCGTGGAACCGGCCACCGACGCCTGCTGATTGACAGTGCTGTCGGAACCGCCTTCGAGCTTGCCCGCACCGTGGAGTTTGCCCGCACCACGGCGGGTGGTGATATGGATGACACCGCCGATAGCGTCGGAGCCGTACAAGGTGCTCTGCGCACCACGCACAATCTCGATACGCTCGATGTTATCCAGCCACAGGTTGGAAAAATCCACCGCACCGGCCGGCGAGCTCGGATCGGTGGCCTCTACGCCATCGATCAGCACCAGGGTATGGTTGGAATTGGCGCCACGCATAAACACCGAGGTCTGCTGGCCGGGACCACCGCTCTGCACCACGTGTAAACCGGGTACCGAACGCAAGGCCTGTGACACACTGCGAAACTGCCTGCGCTCGATATCCTCGGCGCTGATCACGCTCACGGAGCTTGCGACCTCGCCACGCGGTGTGGCCAGACGTGTGGCCGTGACCACCAGGTCGTCCATATCCTGCGCCGATGCGGGCAACTCTGCCTTCACCGGCGCGGTGCCGATGCCCGCCATGGCAATGAGCAGACCGAGTTGACTGTTTCTGATGCTTGCTGTTCTGTGAATACCCCAGCCACAATGCCACACGAAGTTTCTCCAGCAGGATCATCGCGACACATCCCCCGTGCGCCATCGGTGCGCCGGTGAGGGCAAGCTGAAGATGAGTCTACGCTGGGGCGATGACCTGGCGCCATGGTCACGGCTCAGGCGGCCCGCCTGGTCCTTGCTGTAAGTCCCGGCGCGTGTCTGCATCGATGCATCACCCCTCGTGACACCGTCTCGATCAAGTTTCTCTTCACAGCAGGTCGGTCTCCGGACTCATGAGTGGCATATCACCGGACGGGCCGCCTTCCCGCGCCTGAGGCGCAGTGGCAGTCTGGCCCATCCTGTGGAATGGATTCGCAGAATCGATCCCACACTCATCTACCGTTGCGGGGGCAGTGCCGGGATTGTCGAGGGTGATGACCCGGGACGCACCAGCTTCCCGATTAACTCCGCGGACGAAAGTCGTTGGAGCACCCGCTGCGTGAACTTCGCACCTTAGCGGTTTGGGGTTGAGACTGTCAATATATCCGTCAGGCTTAAGATGGCCGGGAAGCTGATCGCGGCACTGGCGCCTCTGCACCAACATGATTGTCCATATGGCAGGCAGCTGCACTATACTGGCGTCTGGTGAAACTTTACGGATTTAACCGACCGGGTCACGCTCGTGGCGCAGGATCCGCAACAGGAGGATGAAGGATGCAGTTAGGTATGATTGGATTGGGACGCATGGGCGCCAACATGGTACGACGACTGCTGCGTGACGGCCACGAGTGCGTGGTGTACGGCAGGAAAGCCGACGCCGTTGCAGAGCTGGTGAAGGAAGGCGCCAGCGGCACCACAGACCTCGACGACTTCATCGCCAAACTCAGTAAACCACGCGCAGTCTGGATCATGGTGCCGGCGGCGGCGGTCGACCAGGTCATCGACGACCTGGTGCAACGCCTGGAGCCGGACGACATCATCATCGACGGCGGCAACAGCTACTACAAAGATGACATCATACGCGCCAGGCGCCTGCAGCCGAACGGCATCCACTACATGGATGTCGGCACCAGCGGCGGCGTGTTCGGCCTGGAACGCGGCTACTGCATGATGATCGGCGGCGAAAAACAGACGGTGAAACATCTGGAGCCTGTTTTTGCGACGCTGGCCCCGGGCCTCGGTGATATCGAGCGCACCCCGGGCTGCAGCGGCGAGCCGAGTCAGGCCGAACAGGGTTATCTGCACTGCGGCCCGGCCGGTGGCGGCCATTTCGTTAAGATGGTCCATAACGGCATCGAGTACGCCCTGATGGCGGCTTATGCTGAAGGGCTGAATATTCTCAAGCACGCCAACGTCGGCAAACAGGCGCACGACATCGACGCCGAGACCACTCCGCTGCGCAATCCGGAAGCATATCAATACGACATCAATGTGGCGGATGTCGCCGAGCTGTGGCGCCGCGGCAGCGTCGTATCCTCCTGGCTGCTGGACCTGACCGCGGCGTCGCTGCAAGAGGATGCGGAATTATCAAACTTCAGTGGCCGGGTATCGGATTCCGGCGAAGGCCGCTGGACCAGTATCGCCGCCATCGATGTCGGCGCGCCGGCGCCGCTGCTCACCACATCTCTCTACAGCCGCTTCAGCTCGCGCGGCGAGGCCGACTACGCCGACAAGCTGCTGTCGGCCATGCGCTACCAGTTTGGTGGGCACCATGAAAAACCGGCGGATTGAGAATACCCCCACCCGCTGGCATGTGCTCAATGATCCGGATGCGGTAGCCACACAGGCCGTGCAGCGTATCCTGCAAGCTGCGTCCCGGGCCATCACCGAGCGCGGCCTGTTCCGCATCGTGCTGGCGGGTGGGCGCACACCGGAAACGGCGTATCGTTTGCTGGTCGACGCGGACACCGACTGGTCGCGCTGGGAAATCTATTTCGGTGACGAACGCTGCCTGCCGGCAGGTGCAGCGGAACGCAACAGCCTGATGGCCACCAGAGCTTTGCTCGACTCGGTTGCTGTACCCACTGCCAACATACACCCCATCCCCGCCGAACGGGGCGCCGAAGCCGCCGCCGGGGAGTACGAGCCGCTGGTCAGGGCCGCACTGCCGTTTGATCTTGTGCTGCTGGGCATGGGCGAGGACGGGCATACCGCCAGCCTGTTCCCGGGACAGCAGCACCCGGCTGACCAGCTGGTGCATGCTGTACACAACGCCCCGAAGCCACCGCCGGACCGTGTCAGCCTGAGCGCACGCGCGCTGAGCGAAGCGCGAGAGGTACTCGTTCTGGTGACCGGCGCCGGTAAACAGACCGCCATCCAGGGCTGGCGGGCCGGTGAACGACTGCCCATCGCCGGAATCGGTGGGCCTGCGCAGGTTGATGTACTGCTGGATAAAGCGGCGCAGGTTTGAACGAACCGGGGTACCCCGCCACTGCGCTCGTCTATTCACCCTCTGATGCGAGATACTGGCCGAACGCCGCCGTCGCCTTGTCGTAAAAACCGTCTTCGCTTTTGACGATAAAAAATGCTGCCAGTTGGTGCTCTTCTGCAAACCGGTAACCGGCTTCCGGTCCGAGTACCATCAATGCGGTAGCCATGGCGTCCGCCTGCATGGTCGACGGGTTGGCAACCGTTACCGAGGCAAGCTTGTGGGTGACGGGTCGGCCGGATACAGGATCAATGGTATGGGAATAGCGTCGGCCCTCTGTCTCGAAGTAATTGCGGTAATCCCCTGAAGTCGCAATGCCCACACCATTGAGTTCAACGATGGTATGTAAAGACCGGGAACCGGTAGACGGCTTTTCGATAGCGATCCTCCACCAGGTTCCCCTGGGGTTACGCCCTTTCGCCTGAATTTCACCGCCGATCTCGACCATGTAATTGTCAATCCCCAGAGCCTGCAGATACTCCGCAACCACGTCGACAGCATGGCCTTTGGCAATGGCAGACAGGTCAACATAGAGATCGGGGCGAGACTTTCTGATAGTCGGAGGAGAGCTGCGCACCTCGAGCCCCGTGTACCCTACCCTGTTGCTGGCCTCGCGAATGTCCTGTTCAGACGGGACCTGATTATCGCCAAGCGAAGTACCAAAACCCCACAGATTGACCAGCGGCCCCACGGTGACGTCGAAGGCCCCATTGGTCATGGCGCTGATATGCTGCGCCTGTTGCAGTACACCAGCCAGTGCCTGAGAGGCATCGATCCAGTTGGTCTCCTGACTACGATTGAACAGTGACAATTCCGAGTCGTCCAGATAGGTGGACATTTGCCCATTGATCTTTTCGAGGATGGCAGCGATCTCCGCCCCGATCCGCTCCAGCTTCAGCTCGGCTGGCAATGCAACGATCTTCACGGTGTAGCTCGTCCCCATGGTTTCACCCTGAAACTCGGTCAAGGCGCGTTCCTGGGTTCCGGACTGGCAAGCCGACAGCAGCCAGATAATACTGATCAACAGGACCAGTGCCTGCTTATCGAGCAATAGCTTCATAATCAAAGTCTACTGATGTCTGATCAATTCGTGCAAATCACAGCGTCCTCGGAGTCACAACAAAAATTTACAGCCCGAATCAGCGTTCGGAAAACTGTATCTCTACGCGCAAAGTTCCGGCGAACCAGGTATCGATGTGGACATGCTCATCCTTTACCTCCACCTTGAAGCCAGGCTGTGACTCGGGTGAGGTGCCAACATAATGCAACAGCTTTGCCGGGAACTGTACGTCCATGCTGACATGCAGCGGGAAATACCCATCCAGGAAGCGGCGGTGGAAAGGGCCATTACGGAGCAGGAAGCCGCCGTTAGCCTGAGGGTAAAGAATCTGCGCTTCTGCCTGGATGCACAGTGTGGCATCGCGCCTCACGTCGGTCAGTTGTACCGTCTGCCCACGGGCGACCGCCTGACCGATGTTGGTCTTCGACTGAATACGCAGATGACGCAGATTCCGGTATTGATAAACCACTTCCGCCGCGGGTACGGCGTCGAGCCCTTTATAGCACTGGCCGATCTTTGCCCACCCGCCATCAAGGCTGGCCCGGGTGATGACGATGGTATTGATTGAATGCAGTGTTCCGGTTTCAGGGGGTGACGACAGAAAAACCAGCTCGCCTTTCCCGGTCTGCGGCACGCCCGGGACTGTATCTTCGCCTAACCAGTCTTCAAGTTCATTGTCTTGAGCCGATGTATTCCCGGCGACTGCCCGGCAGTCAGGACCCAGACACCCCGCCAGAACGAGAGCGGTTAACACAGCCCGGGGCTCAGTGGAATACTTCAATCGCTCGATTCACCGGCTTCACCACCATCCCCATCATCGAGATCGCGATTGATATCGGCGACAGCCTTGTCCAGCGGTGAAAAGGCCCGGTCGATGATGTTTTCGTTTTGACCGTCGGCTGGCACGTCGCTGGAAACGGCAGCCGTTTCACCCGTGTCTGCGGGTTTGACTGCCTCAGCTGCATGTACTGCAACAGTGACCAGGTAGAGCCAGAAAATGCCGACTATTGCGAACGACACGCTATTCCCGTCATTCTTCATAACAGTATGCCTCGCACGCCACAGTTAATCAGTTTTTGCACCGACAAACCCCTTCTGCTTCAGTCGCTAAGCCACGCAACCCAGCTCAAGCCAAGCCGATAGCAATAGACAAGCCGCACTAATTGACCTATACAGGTAGATAAGGTCTTGAAAAACAACAGCACCTGTATGCACAAGGTTACAAATCCATGACCGAGAAAAAGGATAACACGAAAAAACCCTCGCCAACGAACCCCGGCAACGCTTCAGAGCCGGAAGCGCTTGCCAACCTGGAAACAGCGCTCACCCATTTCGCGCAGACCTTTGAATCCAGCGCAAGACGCTGGGAACGGATGGTGTATCCAGCGATCGTTGTATTCGGGATTATGGGCATCTCCGGTTTCTGGCTGATTTACAGCCTGACCAGCGATGTCCATGAACTGGCGCGTAACGTGGACCCTAAAATGGAGCGCAATCTGGCGAGGATGTCAGAGAATCTATCCTCTCTTTCCGAAAACGTCGGGATCATGACGGGCGAGGTCAGTGATATGAAAGCCCATATTGCCCACCTGGACTCATCGATTGTCGTAATGCAGGAAGATATGAGCAACATATCCACCAAGCTGGACACTTTACCCCATCTGTTGTTCAACATCTCAGAGATGAATCAATCCATGAAAGCCATGACCGCAAATACAGCTTTTATGAGTCGTGACATGGGGATGATGAATCAAAATGTAGGACGCCCCATGTCATTCATGAATGAATTCGCACCCTGGTAATGTTCTGCTGTCGGGTCCGCCCCATGATTAAATACTATACTTGCTCTAGGACATACTCAGCGACTATCTGACTGAAGAAGGTGACTTATGTTTGAATCTGCAGAACTCGAACACGCTATCGATAAAGCCAGGTTTGAGGAAGAACTCCCAAAGCTGCGCACAGAACTTTTGGACGCCCAGTTTGATCTGATTGAATCGAAACAGTTTCCCGTCATTCTGATTGTTGCCGGCATGGAAGGTACCGGCGTCATCGATGCGCTGACCAGTGCTCACAAGGTGCTCGATGCCCGCCACGTGGTCACTTTTGCGCTCGATACACCTACCCCGGAGGAGGCGGAACGCCCGCGTATGTGGCGTTTCTGGCGTGTCCTGCCACCCAAAGGCGAAATCGGCATCTACGTGGGTTCCTGGTACAGCGCACCACTCACCAATCGCGTGCTCGACAAGACCAGTGATGCACAATTCGAGCAACAACTGGATGCCATTAAGCGTTTCGAAACCATGCTCGCTACAGAGGGTGCGTTGATCCTCAAATTCTGGCTGCATCTCAGCAAGGACGATCAGAAGAAAAGACTGAAAAAGCTTAAAAAGAGCGAACGCACCAGGTGGCGCATCGAGGAATCGCCATGGGGCGGCAGCAAACGCTACCGGGAGGTCAAGACCGCCGCCGAGCACATGATGCGTATCACCGGAACAGACCAGGCACCCTGGATCCCCGTGAATGCGGCGAACAACTACTATCGCAGTCTGACCGTCGGCAAAACCATTCTCAATGCCATTCGCTCACGCCTCGAGCAACCACAGACCACCGAGGCTCCGCCGGTAGCAGCACCGGTCGGTACTCCCGATATCGACCAGACAACACTCCTGAGCACTCTGGACCTGACACTCAACCTGGAAAAAGATGACTACAAGAAACAGCTGAGCCACTACCAGAACCGTCTCAACGAACTGGTGTGGAGCAAGAAGTTCAAAAAGCGTTCGCTGGTGCTTGTGTTTGAGGGTAATGACGCCGCGGGCAAGGGTGGCTCCATACGCCGGCTCATCGAATTTCTTGATCCGCGCCGCTACCGCGTCAATCAGTTTGCGGCCCCCAGCGATGAAGAGAAGGCGCAGCCCTATCTGTGGCGTTTCTGGCGCCGCCTGCCGCGCCGCGGGCACATAGCGATTTTCGATCGTTCCTGGTATGGCCGGGTGTTGGTGGAACGGGTCGAAGGCTTTTGTGCGGAAGCGGACTGGCGGCGCGCTTACAATGAAATAAACGACTTCGAAAAGGAAATGACGGAGGCCGGCAGTATTGTCATCAAATTCTGGCTGACCATCGATAAGGACGAGCAGGAGCGACGCTTCAAAGCGCGCGGAGAAACCGGCTACAAACGCTACAAAATCACCGACGAAGACTGGCGCAACCGGGAAAAGTGGGGCGAATACGCGGAAGCCGTGTGCGACCTGATCGATCTTACCAGCACCTCGGTGGCGCCATGGGTCCTGGTCGAGGCCAACGACAAGTACCACGCCCGTGTCAAGGTACTGAAGACGGTCTGTGAGCAAATTGAAAAAAGCCTTTAGCCCAGAAATAAAAATGAGCAAGTTGACGCACTGTCTTGCAGGCCTGTTGCTGTTTGTCGGGGCACTCGCTCATACGGTAATGGCAAGCGATCTTAAGCTGGTCCATAGCGGCAACTGGCAACCGTATAGCGGCGAGGATCTACCTGAACAGGGATTGGCTATCGATCTCGTCACCACGGCTCTGAAAAGAGCCGGCTATACCCCGCATGTCCGGGTCGATTCACTGGAGCGGATACTGGAAGGCGGCAAAACCGGCGACTACGATGTTTTCGCCACACCCTGGTACACCATGGATCGTGACCAGTACCTGGATTTCAGCCAGCCTTACCTTGAATCCCACATCTGTTTCATCAAGAGAAAGGACTCTGCTTTCGAGTACGCCGGCTTCGACGATCTGGAAGGCATGAAGATTGGCGTGATACAGGATTACGCCTATGACGAAGACTTCAACCAGTCAGCCGCCATTGAAAAGGTACGTGAAAGCAGCCTGCTTGAAAACCTGCAAAAACTGGTTGAAAAAGAGATTGACCTTACCCTGGATGATGAACGCGTGCTGCGTTACCAGATCAATCGATTTATGCCGGGCAACAGGGAAAATCTGGAGATACTGGAAAAACCGCTGGTGGTACGTGGCGTGAATATCGGTGTGAGCAGAAAAAACCCCGATCACAAAAAAATCGTCGCCGATTTCGATAACGCCATTGCTGCGATGAAACAGGATGGCACTTACGACAGCATACTAAAAAAACACGAATAACAGATATACGGTCAGCCATTGTTTGCCCCCATTTTTCCCGCTTTGGAAATGACGCCATTTCAAGGGGCAGCAGCGGATCAAGGTACCAGGAACGGATGCGTATCGCTCACGTTTTCTGCGCCGAACTGGAGTTCGACACGCTTTCTGAGTTTGCGGTAACGTTCTGCCGTTGCCGGCATGGGACCTTTCTCCCCCACCTGATAGAGGTGAAGACC
>Ga0114922_10004066_pt1 | contig 13602 bp, 13 predicted proteins | sample AartaG_FD_100975 | JGI IMG/M metagenome (GOLD analysis project Ga0114922, IMG submission 100975) | Deep subsurface microbial communities from Aarhus Bay to uncover new lineages of life (NeLLi) - Aarhus_00045 metaG | ecosystem: Environmental > Aquatic > Marine > Oceanic > Sediment | place...
CTATCTGACAACCGAAGGCAGAAACGCCCGGGACGATCTGAAAATGCTGGCGGACCTGGGCCTCGAGCCCTATTATGACAAAAAGCGAGATCGCCGACAGAGTCGGCAAGCGAAAGGATGAAAGTCAACAGGGTGATAGCCCGCTGTGGTATCCTTTCACTCCGATGGTTACCTGGCAGAAGGAGTCCGCGCCTGTAATCGAACGAGGCGAAGGCTCGTATCTGATCGATACCGAAGGTCGGCGTTACCTGGACGGGGTATCTTCGCTGTGGGTAACCCTTCACGGCCATAACCATCCAGGGATCAACCGTGCCGTCACCGAACAACTGGCCAGAATTTCCCACACCACTGTGCTCGGGCTGGGCAATTTGCCGGCCGGTAACCTTGCCGAGCGACTGGTTGAAATAGCCCCCCGGGGATTGTCACGGGTCTTTTTTTCCGATAACGGCTCCACTACGGTAGAGATCGCGCTGAAACTGGCCTACCAGTATCGGCAGCTCAGTTCAGACCCGGCCGAGCGGAAGAAGAAAGGCTTTATCTCTTTCCGCAACGCCTACCATGGAGACACGCTGGGCAGTGTCAGTGTAGGTGGCATCGAACTTTTTCATGGTGCTTTCCGCGACCTGGTGTTTCCGGTCGAGTTAGCCGAGTACCCTTATTACTACCGATACGGAGGTGGGCGGTCCCGGCAAGCCTATCTCGAACATTGTCTGTGTTCGCTCGAGGAGTTGCTGCAGCAGGTGGCTGAAAAGACCTGCGCCCTTATCATCGAGCCGCTGGTTCAGGGAGCGGGCGGCATGATCACCGCCGAGCCGGGTTTTCTTGACGGAGTGCGCACCCTGTGCCACCGCTACAGAGTCCACCTGATTGCCGATGAAGTAGCCACCGGTTTCGGCCGCACGGGCAGGATGTTCGCCTGCGAACATGAAGACGTAGAGCCGGATTTCCTCTGCCTGGCCAAGGGGCTTACCGGAGGATATTTGCCGATGGCGGCCACGCTGACCACCGAAGAAGTGTACGAACGATTCCTGGGAACCGCTGAGAAGCCCGGAGTATTTTACCATGGGCATTCGTTCACCGGTAACCCGCTGGCGGCGGCGGCAGCGCTTGCCAGCCTCGATATATTCGAAACCGAGCGGGTCCTCGAACACCTGCAGCCGAAAATCGAGCTGCTGCAGCGTGCCCTCCACCAGGAGGTTGCACCGCTCGATATCGCAGGTGAAGTAAGGCAGCGAGGTTTAATGGTGGGCATCGAACTGGTCGCCGACCGGCAGAGCAAAAAATCCTTCCTCCCGGCACTGAAAATGGGGCACAGGGTCACCCGGCAGGCACGTAAACGAGGAGTGATCATCCGGCCTCTCGGGGATGTAGTGGTGCTGATGCCGCACCTTTCGTTCTCCGAACAGGAACTGACCACCCTGGTACGGGTCACGGCCGAATCGATAGCCGCCGCCATGGCGCCGGAGCAGGTCGACGACCTGAAATAACAGTTAATCGACCGAAAAAAACAAGTTACCAAAGAGGTTGATCTTTGTCTTTTGTAAGACCATTTTTCAGATTCGTGTCTTCCGCCGGATTAAAAAAAACCGCTGTCGCTTGCAGCCTTATTTCCGGTCTGCTTGTCCGGCTCACCCTGCTGGCTGCAGACTCCACGGTAGTTTCTTCCGACACCACGCCGGTTTCTTACGACTCCGGGTTTGTCCTTTTCGACTCAATTGTCACGCCTGCGGGGGTTGACTCGCCCGGCTTATCGAGCAATAGCGATTCAATCTGCGCCGATTCTGCGGAAGGATCGTTTCTTTCCACCACCCCGGGCGAGTCGACAGATTCGATACCGGTAGTGGACACTGCGGATGCTGTTTTATCGCCTGTCGATACTGTCTCCGAGACCGGTAAAGATACCCGCTTCATTAGGGCGGAGGATTTTCTGCCTGCAGCGGATACCCAGGATTCTGTTATATTTCCTTTAGATAGCGTGTCTGTGGCCGGAGAAACCATTCCTGAACCACTGGTAACCGATACGATTTTTGACAGTCCGCAAAGTGATAATCCATTGGCGCTGAGGTACAACGGGATCTATATCAGCGGGGCTACCGTCGCTATCAGGCAGCGGGTCGAGAAGTTCATCGAGGACTCGCGCGATACACCGGTCAACGGGTTTGTTATCGATATGAAAGACGATCAAGGGAGGCTTTCCTATACCAGCAGCATTGCCCTGGCAGGTGAAATCAGATCTAATACCAGGCGGCTTCGCGACCCTGCAGCGCTTGTGTGCGAACTGCATGAAAACGACCTTATCGCCTGCGCCCGGGTTGTGGCTTTCAAAGACCCGATTCTGGCCTCTTATCTTGCCGAGGACAGCACATATCCCTATGCAGTGCTCGATTCGGCCATGAAAAAACCCTGGGAGCAGGATAATGGCGAGATCTGGGCAAACCCTTACGATGAACGGGTGCATGATTACCTGCTGGGGGTGATCGGGGAACTGGTCTCTTTCGGGTTCGACCAGATCCAGTTGGATTATATCCGCTTTCCCACCGATGGTCAGATAGATCATTGCCGGTACCCGGTGGTTATCGATTCGCTGAACCGGGCCGATGTCATGGGGTTATTTCTCTCCAAGGTTCGCCGGAAGCTCGACGGGCATAATGTTTCCCTGGCAGTCGATGTTTTCGGCTGGGTGCCCTGGCTGAACAAGGATCGCAATTACTGGATCGGGCAGGACTACGACGTGATCGCCGGTTACGTAGATGTCATCTGCCCGATGTTTTACCCGTCGCATTTCCCCAAAGAGTTCAAGGATGAATTTAAGGAAAAACGAGCCTATTACATAGTCAGAGAGGGCACTCTCAAGGGAATTGAACGACGTGGGGAACGCTCGACCGGATTGCAGCCCTACATACAAGGTTTTAAATGGCGGGCCCCTTATTTCGGTTCCCGGTATATTATCGACCAGATGCGAGCCGCCCGGGAAAGCGGGGCGGTAGGTTGGATTGTCTGGAATGCCGCCAACAATTACTCGCCACTCTGGCAGGCCCTGGCGGATGAAAAAAATGAAAGAGAGCTTGAATAGGGGATTTTTTTTCCTGTTTATACCTTTTATCTAGGAAATTTATTCCTAAAAACTCTTTATTTGCTTGTAAATTACTTTACTCGTTTGTACATTAAAAAGAAAAAGTCTGAATCGCGTTCATAGCAAAAGTCGTTTTTAACTGCCGAATGGGGTTGAAAAATCGAGTCTGATTCTGTTGAGGAAAATTAAATTTTTTTCGCAATGATAGATTCCCTTATTCTTTGAAGTAAAGTACCACTGGTACAAGCGGCAAGTATATTGCGAATTTGAAGATATTCCGGTAGATGATTCTACTACCATGAGAAGAATTATTTTGAATACTTTTAAACGTATCGTCATGGAGGATGTCATCGAGCCGGGAGATGGTGCAGCTACGGATGCCAGGCTTGAAACGGAAGAGGAAATCAATTTTATTATCACCGGCTGGAATATGCCCGATATGAATGGTCTGGAATTTGTAAATAAGGTACCCGGCGAGTAATTCCAAGATATACATGTATTGGTAATTACTACCCACGGTATAAAGGAAGACATAATCAAGGCTATCAGGGCGGGTGTTAACAGCTGTATTGTCAAACCCTTTATCACCCGGACCTTGAAATAGACGATAGATTGGATATCTGGCTCCTGAATCCTGGAGTGTATTGAAAATGGATGAAATAATATTAACAGATCAGGAAATAGGGAAATTCGACCAGCGTGAAGATGGTGTCTACCTATCACTTTACCGCGATAAGCGGGATCTTTTCGAGTTCGATGATCTCCGTAAGGAAATAATCCGCAAAGGCGTGGTAAACGCCGATTTCGAGGTGATCCGGAAGATCTGGAAAGAAGCCAGTGGCGAACCGCAAAAGATCGCCGACTACTTTGAAAGGTACGACAGCCTTAAGGATAAATATATCGAGGTCGCGGTTTCAGACGATGAAATGGAGGCATATCTTACTCTCGGTGTGCCGGAAGGAATCGCGGAGATAACCGTGAACGATGTGCTTTATAAAATCTACGAACACGGGGTGGAATACGGCATCGATGAGAAACTTATCGCAAAGCTGATCAACTCCGGCCAGCCCGTGCGTAAAGCGATGGTGGCACGCGGTAAACCCCGTCTCAATGGAGAGAACGCCAAGATCGATCTCAAGATAGATATCGAAAAATCAGTCCAGCCGCTGCTCCAGGAGGATGGCTCGGTGGATTTCAAGGCCATTAATCTGATCAAAGTGGTGGACAAGGACCAGCTGCTGGCGGTTAAAATCCCGGCCACCACTGGAGAGACAGGCTACACGGTCACCAATAAGGCGCTTGAAGCCCGCCCCGGAGAAGATGCACCCCTGCCGAGGGGGAAGAACACATACTTTTCTGAGGATGCGTTATCAATGTACTCCTCGATCATCGGTAATGTCTTTATGGAGGACCGCCTGCTCCATGTGGAAAACGTTTACGTGGTAAGTGGCAATGTGGATTATTCGACCGGTAATATCTCCTATCCCGGCGATGTGGTGATAAACGGAGATGTGAAAGCGGATTTCCAGATCCATACCGAGGGCAACATTTTCGTGCGGGGAACAATGGAAGCGGCGGAATTGGTTTCAACCAGCGGGAATATAGAAGTAAAAAAAGGTATTATCGGCACTCAAAAAGAGAAAAAGGCTAAAGTTGTCGCTGACGGCTCTGTAAAGGCGCTCTTTATTCAGGAGGCTGTTATTTCCGCCGGTAAGAATGTGGAGGTCGGTTCCTATATCCTGAACAGCGTGATACACGCCGAAAACGAGGTTCGTGCCCTGCGCGACCGGGGACTTATCTCGGGCAGCACCGTTTTCAGTGGAAGTTCTGTCCGTGCCAAGACCATCGGTTCGATGAGCGATACCAAAACCTCGATCAAGGTGGGTAAGATCGTCAAGGATGAAGTTAATATAAAATATCAGGATCTCCAGGAAGAGATCGAGGTCTTGGGGGAAGAAGACAAATTGCTGCGCAAGCGACTGGATTTTCTCGATCTGCTGAAAAAAAGACTGCCAAAGTTCCCCCCGGAAAAAGAGAAAGAACTTGCCATGCTGCTGGAGAAAATTAAAAAAATGGAACAGATCAAGACCGATGTCCTGGAGGAACAGGAGAACTTCAACTCCAAATTTATCGACCAGTTCGGCAAGGAACGCAGGATTTACGTATTGCAAAACTTGTGGCCGGGGGTATTACTCGGGATCAATGAAATTGTGCGCAAGGTCGAGGGGAGGCAAAGACGGATGATGGCCGAACTTGAGGACAACAAGATAGAATTCAAACATGTCACACTCAAGGATGCCGCCGGCGATGCCACCGGACAAGCTACCGACCTGAAAGAGGAAGAAGGAGGAGGAGGAGGAGGAGAAGCAGAAGGAGAAGGAGAAGAAAAAAAATAGTCTGCCGCCGCCGGCTCTTTCAACGATTTCCCTGAGAAGGCTCGGAAGCACTTGAGCGAAATTATTAAACCAGGCGATTCAAAGGATGGCTCCTTACAACATCCTGCTTGTCGATAATGAACTGCTCAGCCGGGAGTTGCTGACCAATCATCTGAAACACAATGATTTCGATGTACAGGTGGCAGTTGATAGCCAGGAAGCCGTAAAATTTATCTCGCGAAACAGGTTCCCTCTGGCGATTATCAGCAGCGGGCTAGGCGAAAAACCAGTCAGTGAGCTTATCGCTCGAATTCGTGCCAAACAAAAAGATTCTGTTATCTATCTGCTGGTTTCACAGGCAGGCGCCTATGACGCAGACAAGCTAGAAAAAATCGGAGTTTATGATACGATTATCAAGCCATTCCGTTTGGAGGATGTGAAGCTCAAGTTGCGACACGCCCTCGAGTTGCTCACCTTGAAAGACAATGCCCGCAAATTATCCGAGAAACTGCAAAGACTTGAGAACCAGCTTAAACGATACGAAACGGTCGAAAATCATGTAAAAATACCGGATCTTTCCTCGATAGAATTACCTGAGCACGAACCGGGACAAGAATCTCAGACAGGCGGAGCGAACCTGGGACAGCCAGCACAGACTCCTGTTAAGCTTGGAGATAAATCCTATCGCAAACAGCGGCAGTCAATGGAATCGGGAAACGACACTATCGAACAAATTCGCCAGCTTGACAAGCTGCGTAAGGCGGGCATCCTGACTGAGCAAGAGTTCAAAAACAAGAAGAAAGAACTCCTCAAAAGAATTTAAATACATCCGGATAATATCCAATGACCCAATCCATTTTTTCCGAGATCCTCGATAAATATTCGGTGGCCGTACTGGAGCATGTCAACAGCGGTGTGTTGGCCATAAACCACAAGGGCGAAGTGGTGATGTTCAACCAGGCGGCCGAGACAATCACCGGCTATACCCGTAATGAGGTTCTGGGCAGTCGCTATGATCTGCTGCCGTTTGACCAGGCCGGGGTGAGCAAGCTCTCGATCAACAGGCTGCTCGAAACAGGCGAACCGAAGGCCGAAGGCACCGAAAGGCTGCTCAACTGTAAAAGTGGGTCTCAGGTGCCGGTTGAATCGAGATTCTGGTCCGTACGAGATGATACAGGTAAGGTACTCGGAGCGGTAGAGATATTCAACGACTTATCCACGATCAAAAAGCTCAAGGTCGAAGTAAGCCGTTCTCGCACTTTAAGCGCACTGGGTGAGATGGCGGCGAATGTCGCGCATGAGATTCGCAACCCACTGGGAGGTATCGGTGGATTTGCCGCTTTGCTGGAGCGCGATCTGGAGGATGATGACCCTCGTCGGAACCTGGTCAAGAAAATAATCGAGGGTGTGGCCAGCCTGGACAAAATCGTTACCAACCTGTTAATCTATACCCGACCAATCAAGCCTGATTTGCGCCGGATAGATTTGACCGACTACGTGGATGAAGTGCTTTCCTTCGTGGAGGTGGAACTGGAGCACCAATATCCTCGGATCCATGTAAAACGCGAGTTTCCCCAGCATACCTTAGGCGTCCGGATCGACCCAAGTCTAATGCAGCAGATTCTGTTGAACATCTTCCGTAATGCGATTTACGCGATGAAAGACGACGGTGGCTGTCTGAAGATCAGACTTTCCACTTTCGATAACGGGGGTAAGCTGAAAAGTAAGAACAAGCAAAAAAATGAATATATCGAGCTGCTTGTCTCCGATAATGGGATAGGCATGACCCGGGAAGTCAAGAATAAGATTTTCAATCCGTTTTTTACTACCCGCGAGGACGGGACCGGCCTGGGGCTGGCTATTGCCAAGAAAATGATCCAGGAACAGGAAGGTTCGATAACTGTCTCCAGCCGGGTAGGACTTGGCACGCAAGTATCCATTTTATTACCACATTACCCGTAATTTAAGGGGCAAATATGGAGTATAAGCGTATCCTAGTTGTTGATGATGAGCCGCTGATGAGGGATTTCCTGGTGGAAACCCTGGAAAGGAAAAAATACGTCGTGGAGTCGGTGGGCAGCGGTTCGCAGGCCATTGAAAAGATCAAGGACGACTACTTCGATCTGTTGATTACGGATATTCGCATGCCCGAGGTCAGCGGTATGGAGGTGCTCGAATCTGTCAAGAAATACAGCAGCGAGACCGAGGTTGTCATGATCACCGCTTTCGGCACCATCGAGAACGCGGTGGAAGCAATGAAGCTCGGGGCATATGACTATATCACCAAGCCCTTTTCCGCAGATGAGATCGAGATCGTAGTGGACAGAGCGATAGAACGTCAGCGGCTCAGAGATGAAAACCGGACTTTGCGTAACGACAAAAACCAGCTCCTTACACAGTTGAAAAAAAATTACACCTTCAGTTCGATCGTGGGTTCATCTGAGGTGATGCAAAAGGTCTATGATACCATCGAGGTGATCGCGCCCAGTAAGGCCACAGTACTTATCCACGGCGCAAGCGGGACGGGTAAGGAGCTGGTGGCGCGTGCAATCCATTACAACAGTCCACGCCAGAACAAGCCGTTTATAAAACTTAATTGCGCGGCCCTGCCGGAAGGGCTGATGGAAAGCGAATTGTTCGGCCACGAGAAAGGAGCTTTTACCGGGGCAATCAGGTCGACCAAGGGGCGGTTCGAGCTGGCTGATACGGGAACACTGCTACTGGATGAGATCGGGGAGATGTCTTTGCCTCTCCAAGCCAAATGTTTGCGCGTTCTTCAGGAAAGAGAATTCGAAAAGGTAGGTAACCCTAACCCGTTAAGCGTCGATGTCAGGGTTATCGCCACCACCCATCGTGACCTGGTGGAGGAGGTGAAAAACGGCAAATTCCGTGAGGACCTTTACTACCGCCTGAATGTGGTGCCGGTCTATCTTCCGCCGCTCAGAGATCGTATCGATGACGTGCCTCTGCTCGTCGATCATTTCATGGGAATATACAATGCTGAAAATGATAAGAATATTGAGGGTATCGATGACGACGCGCTCGACCTGCTGATGGCCCAGGAATGGAAAGGCAATGTCAGGGAACTCGAAAATCAAATCGAGCGCGCTGTGGTGCTGTGTCATGAAACAGCACTGAGCGTAAAGTATTTTCAGTTCGATCGGGAGGTCTCCAGTACCTCGACTGCCCCGGGAGTAGAGGGGATTATCCCGGGCATGGCGTTGCGTGAAGTCGAGAAACGGCTTATTCTGAGCACCCTTAACGCGGAAAATAATAACCGTACCCGTGCCTCCGAGATACTAGGTATTAGCGTACGAACCTTGCGAAATAAGCTGAATGAATACTCCAAGGAGGGAATATACATCAAATCCTGACCAGAAACTTATCCTTTAATCAACGGCTTAAGAGGGGTGTTTGAGCGTAAATTTCCTTGGACCGGAATACACTCCTTGCGGGTTATGAGATCAAAAATTTAAAACCGGAAAGCCCTGAGCAGTCTGAAAGCTTCAGTTTGGTGGGGTCTCCGGTTTTTTTTAGGAAGACAAGGAAAGAACTATTTTTTCTTCTTGGAAGTCCTTCCCTTTAACTTTACCGGCGGCTTCTCCCGCGATTTTACCGGCGGCTTCTCCTGCGACTTTACCGGCGGCTTCTCCTGCGACTTTACCGGAGAGTAGGTGCCGGTCTTGTCTTTTATGATTGACTTGTTAGTAACCGCCGCCTTGAGGTGCGGGTAAAGATTTTGTACCTTGGTACCGAGAATACGGGCTATCTGAGGCGGGCGGGTTCCCTTGGGATGCTTCTCGATGATATCATGAATTCGTTTCTTAATATCCATCATCCGCTTGCCTTTAACCGGGCTTACCTCAATCGCCGTCCCCAGTTTACTCTCGAACAGATTTAACAGTTTATCCACCCGTTCGGTCAAACCCTCAACTTTTTTGACCAGTTCCTTATTTTCAGAAGACTGAGCAGTGGAAGCTATTGAATGTTCTTTCATCTTTTTAGCGAAATCTTCAACACCTGTAAAAAAGGCCCTTAGCATATCAGACATAAAATCCTCCGAAAGATAATTAGGTTAATAATATTGTGGAATTGGAAATGTATTGAAATAAAAAAAGATAACTAATGGTTGGCGCAGTAACATTTAAATTGTCCACTAAAGAAAAACTTTTAATTAGTCCTAATAACTCAAAATACTCCGTTAGTGTATCATATTAAAATTATAAATGCAAGTTTTAAAATCTAATCAAGTTATCAATTTTACATTTTACTCTATTTTGTAAAGTTTATTCAACGCATTTGTCTAGTGGGTCATTGCTGACGGAATTTGACGATCTATTTCCATGGTTGCCGGTTGGCGTGGGACCATTTTTCCCATATTGAGTTTAGGGTTTATCATAACTTAATACAATAAGGTAAGTTAGGTGTATAAAGGCGGTGGCATAGATGTTGCTAATTTCGAATTAGTGGTATCGGGTGAATGTATCGGCGGATCTCGATTTGATCCGGATTAGATAATAAAAACAGTTTAAAATTATATAATTAAAAATAACATCGAAAACATCAACTTTCCTGGAGCTGCTGAATGCTCAATAATTTTCTATTTGAGCAGACAAATCTGCCTTTGTTGCACAAGGGACTCGATACTTATGCCTTACGCCAGAAAGCCAGCGCACATAATATCGCCAATGTTAATACGCATGGATTCCGGCGAATGGAAGTCCAGTTCGAAGATGAATTGCGTAAGGCGCTGAAATTAGACCGGGGTGTAACCGGCATCCAGAGCCACGAAAATCATATAAAAATTGGCGCCGACCGCGTGGATGAAGTTGAGCCGATTTCTTATATGCCGGATGACCCTGAATTGCATTCCGGGATTAATAATGTAGATATCGAACACGAAATGGTTCGTCTGGCCAAGGCTCAGCTTTCCTTTGATTTTGCTTCGCGGATGTCCAAACGGACTTTTAGCGGTCTGCGCAGTTCAATCCGCGGGGAGGTATCATCTTAATTTTAGCAGAAAGGTAGTCCAATGCCGTTGGGGCGCATTTTTTCTTCCTTGAATATCAGCGCTACGGGCTTAAGTGCCCAGCGTCAGCGCATGAACACGATCGCTCAGAACATCGCCAACGCCGAGACTACACGCACCGAGGAAGGCGGACCGTATCGACGTCAGGTAGTGGTCACCAGCGAAGCACCTCCTACAACTTTTTATAAATACATCGAAAACAAATTACACATGATCAGGTCTCACGGCTCGCATATCGAGGATGAGCCGATCCAGGGTACCACACCTGTGCCGACCGGAACCCAGGTCAGCGAGGTGGCCAGAGATCCAAGTCCACCGCGGTTGGTTTATGACCCGACGCACCCTGATGCCAATGAACAGGGATATGTGGCCAAGCCCAATATCAACGTGATAACCGAAATGGTGGACATGATCAGTGCCTCAAGGGCTTATGAAGCGAATTTAACTGCACTCAACGCAAACAAAGACATGTCGCGCAAGGCACTTGAAATCTGAAGAGGTACAACAGACGAGGCCAGGCCTTCTTCCTGGCGCTGATCGGGATGACTTTTGGCTTCGGGATATGTTCGAGTAATAGTTTTAACCAGTCCAAGTATTAATTATTGCTGGATTCTCCGCCCCGGGAGAAATTTTACCGATGCGAGTGTTGCCATACTTCCAGTCAGTGTTTCCTAAACGGTCAGTAGGACCGACCCGCGTCAAACCTGACCCCGGCTCTACCGATCGGCAGCTTGCTCCGGATCCCCCGGGCAAAGCTCAACCGCTCAAGGATAAATTCGTTCCCATCAGCCTGGCTACTGGAATTGTTCACTCGATCAAGCATGATCCAAAAATAACCATGAACGGAACAGCCAGCGAGCCTGGCGAGTTGCTGCAAGCATCCGGTATAGTAAAGTCGGGAATGTATATATTATATAGATTGGACGGCAAGGTGGATGATAAACCTGCCCCCACCAGGGGTGAAAACCTCGATCTCAGGGGTTGATTCGACACCCCGGTCGCCTGAAGGAGTAAGTAATGCCTGATTACACCATATTACCTTTTAGACCGGAAGTACCGCTGCTCGGTGAGAGACCCCTGCAACCCTCGCCGCCCCGGCCGGGCCTTGAACGGACGGAGGAACCCCAGCCGAAGGAAATTTCTTTTCGTGACTCCATGCGTAATTTCGTCCAAGATGTAGACCAAATGCAAAAAGAAGCCAGTACTAAAGTGCAGGATTTCATTGCCGGTGAGATCAGCGACGTGCACGATGTGATGGTTGCGGTGGAGAAGGCGAGCACTAGCTTTCAATTGCTGATGGAACTACGCAACAAGTTTCTCGACGCCTACCAGGAGTTAAAGCGAATGCAAGTCTGATTCGTCTGCTGACAGTTTGCTCAGCTTTGCTGAAATATAACAACTTTAGCTCAAGGAAAGAGTTGGATCCATGAACGAATTCTTCCAGCAATTTTTATCACAAGCCAGAGATATTTGGACTAAAATGTCTCCCAACCAACGTTTTGGGGTGGTTGGGACAACTGTTTTTACTATTGTCGCCATGATCGCCCTGCTTATCTGGGTTCAGCGCCCCAAGTACGAGGTGCTCTATTCGCTGTTGGACCAGGAAGACGCCAACAACATAGTGCTGGAGCTGGAGGCCAACAATGTTGCTTACCGGCTGGAGCAGAACGGCACAACCATACTTTTACCCTCCAAGCAGATTCCCGAAACCAGACTTGCCTTGGCCGGTAAAGGCCTTCCGCGCGTTAGCGGTGTCGGATATGAGATTTTCGACAAGGTCAACATCGGGGTTACCGATTTCGTGCAGAGAGTAAATTACCGGCGGGCACTTGAGGGCGAACTGACCCGTTCGATTGAGACCATGGGCATTGTGGATAAAGCCAGGGTCCATATTGTTATTCCCGAGGAACGTCTTTTTAGCGAAGATCAGAAAAAGCCCACCGCTTCGATCATGCTCAAGCTAAAGCCTTCCAGTAAGTTGGAAGAGGACCAGTCCCTGGGGATCACCCATCTGGTAGCCAGCAGTATCGAGGGCCTGGAGCCGGAGGATATTACCATTCTGGATAGTTACGGTAATCTTCTTTCCACGGTTCAGGCTACCGACCCGATGGTAAAACTCACCGCCCACCAGCTCGAATTACGTCAGCGCCTGGACGATTACCTGGCCCGCAAAGTCCAAAGCCTGCTCAACGGTGTGATGGGACCCGGAAATACCATCGTTCGGGTTTCGGCGGATTTCGATTTCAAAAAAATGGAACAAACCATCCGTACTTTCGATCCTGCCAATCCTGTGGTCCGCAGCGAGCAGAGCGAAGAAAGCACTACCACCAACCAGAAAGAAACTTTAACCACCGGCCAGACCAGTACGATTACCAACTTCGATATCAACGAAACCATGGAGCATGTGGTTCAGCAAGCCGGTAACGTTCGGCGCCTGACCGTGGCCGTCTCTGTCAATTTCAGGAAGGAAACGGTAACCAATCCCCAGGGTGATGAAGTCACTCAAAGAGTGCCGCGCAGCCAGCAGGAACTTGACAACATCCGCAATATTGTGCAAAATGCAATAGGTGTCGATCAGCTGCGCGGGGACGAGATGGCAATCAGCCAGTTCGATTTCGATACCTCTCAGATAGACGAGGAGCGCAAGCGCCTCGAAGAGGCGGAACAACGGGAGTTCTGGTACAGCGTGGCCCAGAAATTCCTGCTGGTCATTTCGATTCTGATTTTCGTACTCTTTGCCAGATCGCTGCTCAGGTCACTCAAAATCCTGCCGCCCAAGGAAGCTGCGGAAGAAGGTATCGAGGCCGCGGTGCCGATCGAGGAAGAGATCTCGGTCGAGGCGCAAAAACGTGCCCAGATTCAGGAGCAGGTGCTAATCTTTGCCAAAGAAAAACCGGCCAATGTGGCCAGGCTACTTAAAACCTGGATGGTTGAAGAAGAGGAAGAAGGTTAATAATGGAAATGACGCATGAAGACCTTAATGGCTTGCAGAAAGCCGGCATCTTGGTGGTAGCGCTCGGAGTCGAAGCATCCAGCACGATTTTCAAGAATATGAACGAGCGCGACATCGAGAAGTTATCCATCCAGATCGCCAATATGGGGGACATTCCCTCGGCCGTTACGGA
>Ga0114922_10004067_pt1 | contig 13601 bp, 9 predicted proteins | sample AartaG_FD_100975 | JGI IMG/M metagenome (GOLD analysis project Ga0114922, IMG submission 100975) | Deep subsurface microbial communities from Aarhus Bay to uncover new lineages of life (NeLLi) - Aarhus_00045 metaG | ecosystem: Environmental > Aquatic > Marine > Oceanic > Sediment | place: Aarhus...
CCACATCGGTATGAGGGCCAGGAGTGACACGGCGCTCGCCGCGACGAGCGTGAGGCGATAGGCAGCCGTGAGATCGGGAGCGATTCCGCCCAGCAGGTTCGGGACGTGCCCGGCGAATACAGCGCCGATTGACATGGATACGCTCTGGAGCAGCGAGTTCGCGCTGAACACCAGATTGCGGTCGGCGTCGCTGCTGTTGGCGGCCAGGAAGGGCAAGCGGACCACGAAGGTACCTGCTGAGCCGAGGCCACCGACAAAGGCTGCCAGCATGATCCAGGACGGCGAGGGTGTGGCCAGCTGGGCCAGTCGGGTGAGCCCTGTCACGGCGTAGATGATGAGCATGCTCTTCCGGAAGCCGATCTTTTCCGCGATGAATCCAGATGGGATGGCCGCAAAGGCCATGGCCAGGGGGTTAGCCCCTACAATCTGCCCCAGCACTTGTTCGCCGATGCCCATCGAGAGGATGTACAAGTTGAACACCACGTTGAACACTGCAAACGCCATGCCGGTCAGAATGGAGGCCAACAGCGCCAACTGCACGTTCCGTTGCAGGCGGAGGACTCTCGTGAGGTAGCGAACGGCTCTTTGGCAGGTCCGAGTGATCATGTGTTGAGCGTGTTCCACACGATGAGTCGCGTGGCACCGAGACCCCCACCCCGCATTGCGATCATGATTGCGCCAGGTAGGTGTCCATCACCAGCTTGCGGAACCTTTCGCGGTGGAAGCGCAGCTCCACGTTGACGTTGGCCTCCAGGATGCCCAGGGCATGTCCGCGACCACGGCGGAAATCGACGACCGTCATGCCACGCGTGTGCTGGCCTCGGGTCTCGATCGCGACCGGAAGCAGCTCTATCTCGGCAACGGCGGGATCGATGGCAACCGCAACTGCCGCCGGATCGCACAGGCTGATGTGCGGGCGTGGCCAGCGCTCCAGCCAGGGGCGTATCAGCTTTGCCACCATGGTGCACCACGGAGTGCCGGCGGCTTCCAGCAAGTCCACGTCCTCGGCCGTGATCGTGGCACTCTCAAAGACCGGATCCAGAGCGACCATGGTCTTGGGGATGCGGCTGCGAAAGACGATGTCGCTGGCTTCGGGGTCGACTCCGGCGTTGTACTCTGCCACCTGGGTCAGATTCCCACGCGCCCACGATCCGACCATCATGCTCAGCGAGGCCACGCGCTCCTCCAGGCGGCGCTCTTTGGTCAGGGCGAGCGCGATGTTGGTCAGAGGACCTACGCTAACCAGGTGAACGGGGTCGGCGGACTCCACCACGGTGCGGATGATAAAGTCGACTGCATGTTCGTCTTCCATCTTGCCAACAGGGTCCGGGTATCCCACATCGCCCAGCCCGTCCTGACCGTGGGCGTGGGCAGCGGTCTCCAGTGGCTCGATCAGCGGCTCGGTCGCTCCGGCATAGACTGGCACCTCCCGGCCGGAATGCTCCATCACCACCAGAGCGTTGCGGGTGGTGGTCTCCAGTGGCATGTTGCCCGCCACGGTCGTAATTCCCAGGACGTCCAGGGCCGGCGAGCGGAGCGCCAGCAGCAGGGCCTGTGCGTCGTCCACACCCGGGTCGGTGTCGATGATCACTTTCTTCCTTGGCAAGAGCCTTCTCCTTCGGATGCTCAGCAACGCGCTAGTTGGCAGCCGCCTTGGTTGTTGCGGTATCCGTCATCGCAGGTCGCCCCACCCAAATCGGGTTGCTGAGGGCCTGCACTGTAGTCCAGTCGCGCCACTGTATGAAGCGATAGAGTTCCTCGTGCTTGATCGTATGCAGCTCCAGCCGGTAGTAGGCGGGCCGGTGGGGCGAATCGACAAAAGTCACGGTCTGCCAGGCTGCCCCGGGCTTGTCGAGCGTCCACATGTCGAAGGGGTAGCCGTCCCGGAGGACGAAAAGGCGCAGAGCCTGTTCGCTCTTGATCTGCACCTCAAAGGTGACCGGCCCGTTGCCCAACGGTATGGACTCCCACATGCGGGCCTTGTTGCCGGCGCTGTCCTCAGCGTGGAAGCGGAGCTCCGGCCCGCGGCTGGCATAGACCTGGCCCCTGCGCAGTCCCTGGATGATGCCCTTCTCGCTCAGCTCTGGGGCGAACACCCAGGTGACGACTTGCCCCAGCGTGTGGATGCTCTTCCGAGGATGGTGGCTGTCGATGCCGCCCACGCCGACGACGCGATGACCGACACGCAAGTGGTGGTCCCAGAGGGGCGCCTGTAGGGTGTTGTTGGGCCCTTCGAGGTTGTGGTAGACCTCCATCAGGTCCGCCTTGGACCAGTCAAAGTCGTAGGTGCGCCAGCCAAGGTTGCCACTGAAAGGATGGTTGATGCAGAAGAGCCCACCCTGGGCGTGGACCGCATCGGCGGCCTGATCCATGCTATGGTGCGGTCGATCCACGTAGACATCGACCCATTCGTGGATGCCGTGCAGATTGGCGTGACCCTGATGGCTGGTGATCTCACAGGAACGCAGAAATGCCATCCGGTCGTTGACCAGCGGGGCCAGCTTGCGCCACTGGCTGATGGTGAAGTGCTCACTCAGTGCAACAAAGTCTAGCCCCAGGTCCATGGCTGCCTCAACCACCTGCGCAACCGGCACTTGGCCGTCGCTCTCGGTGGAATGGGCGTGCAGTTCCCCCTTGTACCATCCCGCCTCGGACCTGACCACGTGGTCGTCCGGATAGGCGATCACCACTGGCTCAGGCACAGCACCGAACTCGGCATAGACTTCCAAATGGTAGTCTGTCTTTTCGCCGACGGCTTCCACGTCGATCTGCACTCGCCATGCTCCGACCGGCAGGGGGCCGGTCACCCCTCCCTCGCTGGCATCGTCTGGTGCTACCCACAACTCCAGCACCAAGTCTCCCCGGGCGCCAGGGTTCATGCGGTTGCCGCGGAAGCCGGTCGGATCGTGCAGCGAGACAAAGAGCTGGGCGAGTCTCTCCTTGTGAAAGGAAAGGGTCAATCCAACCCTGCTCGCCCCCTCAGGGACGTGAAAGGGGTGGTGGATGTAGTGCGTCCGCGGGACGCCCGCGTGCGGAGTAGGCGCGAGGTGACGCTCGGCTTGGAGCAGCACGGTGCGGTTGGGCGGTTCCTGACTTGAGTTTTCCATAGACAACCTCAGGTGAACGTCTTGTCTCGTCGATGTAGAGTGCCCTGCCGTGGCCAAGGCAGGGCACGGCATCTCGGTTTTGGAGGCAGAGTAGGAGCGCCGTGTGCCTTGCTGATGTGCACCGCATGCGATGCTCGCATGGGACCGACAGGCCAGCCATGACGCTTAGAGAACACGCTGCCCTGAGGCTCGGCTGTGCCCTACCTCCACCTGCTGACGAATCGCCCGCCCAAGTGCTCCGATTCGGTGGGATCGGAACCGGTGAAGAAGCTGCGCATGGCGGGTACGGCCGACAGCACAAACATCAGCAGGACAATGATGTCGATCAACGGTCGGGGGATCGAAGTGAACCAGGAGACGTTGAGCGTGCCCGATTCCAGACCTCCGTACAGCAAGGCGACGATCGCAGACCCGACAAAGGTCTGCCCTCCGATCAGAGAGATGACGAGGCCCTTCTCGCCCACGACCAGGGTCCCGCCGCGGTAACCGTGCCAGACGCCGAGTACTTCGGTCGCGCCTGCCAGGGCGGCGATGGCTCCGCTCAGCATCATCCCCAGGTAGAACGCCCGGCTGGCGCGGATGCCTGCAAACTCGGCGAAAGTGAAGCTGGCCTTGGTCATGCGGATCTCAAAGCCCAGCGACGAACGCCGAATCCACCAGGCCAGGAAGAGCGCGACGCCAACGGCCAGGAAGATGCTGGTGTTGGCCTTTGTGCCTACGCCAAGCGCGCCCCTGGTGAGGTCGGCGAAGTGGGCGAATTGCACCGTCACGGGTATGGCTCTGCCGCCACGGCGCACCAGTCCCAGCGTCCTGAGCACGTCCGTCACAATGTTCAGGAGGTGGGGCATCATCAGGTTCGCGATCATGCCGGTGATGACTTCGTTGATCCCAGACACCCGCTTGAAGAAGGCGGGCAGGAATCCCGCAGCGGCCCCTCCCAGTGCACAGCAGAGCAGCACGAGAGGGAGGTGGAGGACGCCGGGAAGTCCGGACAGCGAGGCGGCGGCCATCGAGGCAACACTGCCCCCGACCATGAACTGGCCGGCCATGCCCATGTTGATGGCCCCTCCCTTGAAAGCCATAGTCGCTGCCGCAGCGGTGAGGACTAGGGGCGTACCGCGCTGGATGGCGATCATGATGCCGCGCTGCGTGAGAAAGCCCTCACGCACGAGCAGGGCGTAGACCCGGAAGGGGTTCTCGCCGACCGAAAGCACGGCGATGCTCCCCAGTACGATGCTTAGGACGACCCAGGGGAGCAACTGCCGCAAGTAGGTTGTGAGTTTCTGAAATGGTGTGGCGGCGGCGACGGACAATGCGATCTCCTCAGAAGCCGGCCCGGCGAGCGACGGCGTGCATGTGTTCGGTGGCCTTGCTGATGATTTCCGCCTCGTCTGCTTGGGTCAGGTTGCGGTCGCGCATCAGGACCGCGCCGTCGACTACCACGTCGGCCACGTCCCGAGGCCCGGCACAAACCACGAGCGTGCGCAGCAGGTTGTGCGTGGGCGCCATGTGCGGCCCTCGGGGGTCCACGAGGATGATGTCCGCCCTCTTGCCGACCTCGATCGTGCCGATGTGGTCCTGCAGCATCAGCGCTCTCGCTCCCCCCGACGTCCACATGCGCAGCACATCCTCGACAGGGAGAACGGTGGCGTCGTTGATCGGGAGGCCATAGCGCGCCTGCGTTGCCGACTTGAGCAGGCGTCCCATCTCGAAGAGGTCGATGGCGCTGGACGAAGCGCCATCGCTGCCCATGCCGATAGGTGAACCAAGCGACAGAAACAGCGGCGTCTTGGGGAACCCGTGGGAATGCAAGTTGGATCGCGGGCAATGGACGGGAATGGTCTCGCGCTCAATGAGCAGTTGCACCTCGGCATCCGAGAGCACCACGCAGTGTGCTGCCAGAACGTCGGGTCCCAGGAGGCCAAGCGAGTCCAGCCACTCCGCTGGTCGCATCCGGTAGTTGACCACGCAGTGCTCCACTTCGCGCAGGTGCTCGGCCAGGTGGATGTGGATGCCGGTCTTGCGGCGCCGAGCGGCGTCTGCGATGCCCTCCACCAGCTCAGGCGTGGAGGTCATGACCTGGCGCAGGGCGAACCAGATGTGAATGCGGTCGTTGCCTTTGCCATGCCATTCATCGTAGAGTGATTCGGTTTTGGCGACGGCGCTAGAAGCGGTGTCTTTCATGTTTGCGGGGACGAACCCAGCCATGTCCATCGTCGAGCGTGTGATGGACGCGCGCAGGCCCATCTCGTCAACCGCGCGAGCTACCTGGCCCATGTGACGCCCGCCGGAATCAGCGAAAGCCGTGATCCCGGCCTTGATCATCTCTACGCAGCACAGCTTGGCACTCCAATACACGTCTTCCGGTTCCAGATTGCTCTCAAAGGGCACCAGGAAGCGCACCCAAATCATCGGAGGCTCGTCGGTGATGCGACCGCGCAAGAGCTGCTGACAGGCGTGGGTGTGTCCGTCGATCAGCCCGGGCATAGCCACCTTCCCCGTGCCGTCCAACCGCTGTCGAGCGGCATACTCTCGCTCCATTTCTGGTGAATCACCGATCGCCACGATCTTCGTAGAGTCGATGGCAATGGCGGAGTCTGGGTGCAAGGTCATGTCGGGCAGCAGCACGGTGGCGTCGTGGATCAGCAGATCACATCGCCTAGGTTTCACTTCCTCATCCATCTCTCCTCCGGTTGGCGCGTCAAGCGATGTAACTTCCCCCATCGCCGCTTGCCTGCGTCTGTGGCAGCACTATGGTACTCGGCCGTTCAGGCCATCGATGACCGTTTGCTCGAATCTCACCTTGTCGATCCGCATGCACACGCGGACGGCTTCCCCACCTGGATGGGCCAGCACCTGACCGCTCTGCTGCCCTTCCTCCTCGATCACCTGCAAGTGCCGCTGCTCGTAGGTGCCCAAGCTCTCGTCAAGAGCCACTGCCACCGTCATCGGATCCCACAGGTAGAAGGGACGCCCGGATCCCAGGAGGTGGATGCGGGCCAGCGCGCGATCCACAAAAGCGGCAGCTCGGGTTGAGCAGTCCTGACGGAGGTGCTCGCGAAAGTCCTCGGTGACCGGAACGTCGTTGGTGGCGTCGAGGGGTACCAGCGTGACAGGTACACCGCTGTGGAAGACAAGATTGGCTGCATGCGGATCGACATAAATGTTCCATTCAGCGACCGCGTTGGGTGATGTGGGTGCGATCTCTTGGATGTTGCCCGGCACATCGATCGCACCGCCCATGATCCAGATGCCCTCCAGCTTCTCCGTGAGGGTGGGGTGAGCAAGGAGTGCCTCGGCGATGTTGGTCAGCCCGCCCAGCGCGATCATTCTTGCCTTCTGGCCAGAGTCCCGGGCGGCAGAGGTGAGCAGTTCCAGGGTCGTCTGTGGCACAGGACGTCGAGGCACAGCGGGCGGCCGCAGGAAGAGCATGCGGTCCATCATCCAGCGGATCAGCAGTGGGAAGCGACGGCTCCCGCGGAGCGGTGTCTCGCGTCCGCCGGCGACAGGCACATCCGGTCGAGCGGTCAGGCCCGCCAGTCGCATGACGTTCTCCACGCCAGGGCGGCTGTGGCACTCGCCGGTGCCGGAAACGGTGATGGCCCTGACATCAACGCCCGGAATCTGCAGCAGGAACAGAATCGCCACCCAGTCGTCGATGGCGACGTCCGTATCCAGAATGAATGACTTTGCGGGCAGGTCGTCCGTCTGGCCCTGATTCAAAGTGTGCCCCTGCTGATCGAGAGTTTGCTCAGCGTCCGCCTGTGAGCCGCCGAGCATGCATCGTCCTTGGGTCGCGCCTGGGAAACCAGGGGCGGCGCTATGCCTGAACGAACTCGTCCACGTCGGCGCGGTAGGGCATGGCCGGGGCGGTTCCGAGCTTGGTCACCTGCAGGGCGGCAGCCGCGTTGGCAAAGGCCACTGCCGCAGCAAGATCCGCACCTTCGGCGAGCGCCACTGCGAGGGCCCCGCTGAAAGCGTCGCCTGCCCCAGTAGTATCCACCACTTCCACCTTGAAGCCTGGTACCAGCTCGGCCCCGCCGGAGGTTACCACCAGCGCCCCTGTGGCACCCATGGTGACGACCACAGCCCCAGCGCCCAGGCCGAGCAGCTTGTGCGCGGCTGCTGTCGCAGTCTCCACGTCTGTCACCGGCATGCCGGTGATTAGCTGTGTCTCGGTCTCATTGGGTGTCAGCACGTCGACCCAGCGGAACCAGTTCGGGTCCAGCTCGCGGCCGGGAGCCGGGTTGAGCAGCACCCTTACTCCGGCATCGTGCGCCATCTGCATGGCTCGCTCGACGGTCTCCATCGGGACTTCGAGCTGCACGAGCAGTGCGTCTGCCCCTGTGATCGCCGGCCAAGCTCTCTCGAGGTCCTCCGGTTTCAGCAGGTTATTGGCACCAGCAGCGACTACGATGATGTTTTCACCTTCGGCATCCACCATGATCAAGGCCGTGCCGGTGTGCGACTGGTCCGTGCGTATCACAAAGTCGCTTCCGACCCCTTCTCTGGCGAGGTTCTCCACGGCTTGATCGCCGAACAGGTCCTGGCCCAGCTTGACCACCATGTCAACCGCGGCGCCCAGCCTTGCGGCAGCAACAGCCTGATTGGCGCCCTTGCCGCCCGGCCCCATGAAGAAAGGCCCACCCAGGATGGTCTCGCCCTTGACCGGGATCCGCGGCGTCTTGGCCACGAGGTCATAGTTAAAGCTCCCCACTACCGCGACTCTGGCTTGTCTTCCCATTGCCTTCCTCCTTTGGCTCGGAATCAGTGCTCGAACTCGAATGTCGGGATCGTTTTCTGGCGCTCAACGTCCACCAGCCCCACGTCGGTGGGCCGATAGCTTGGCACCACGGGCAGCGGCAGGCTCGTGACCAGGCCAATCGCGTTCTCGGTCACACCCAGGTCTGCAGCAGCCCGCATGTAGGCTCGGAACTCCCGCGCCAGTTCGCCCACGGGGCGGTCCACCAGGATGCCTGCGATGGGCAGTGCAGCCAGGGCGAGCACCTGTCCGTCGCTAGCGGCAACGTAGCCTCCTCCGCACTCGATCAGTGCGCGTGCCGCCAACCCCATGTCGGCAGGGCTCCTGCCCACTATGACCAGATTGTGCGAGTCATGGGAATAGGTCGTGGCCAATGCGCCTGCCCGCAGTCCGGTGCCAGCGAGCAGCACGGTGTTCCGGTTGTTGTTCTGCCCGTGTCTGTGCCAGACCACGGCCTGCGCAAGGTCGGAGTGTGTTTCCCAGCTGGCCCGCCCGCTACGCATGGGCAGCGTGCGCCGCTCCAGGCCCCGGCCTCTACGCGTGAGCACGCTCGCCCTCACCTGGCTCCCTGTGCCCTGTATCCAAAAGTCCTCTTCCTGCGGTGGAGGGACCAGCACCGACTGGAGCGCTCGCCTGGGCGGCGCGGACTGTGGCACGGCGGGACGAACCATCTGGCCATCCTGGGAGACGATGCTCCCCGATGTCATGGTCATGTGAACCCGGAAATCACTCAAGTCGCTCAGCACAAGCACATCGGCTTTGCGGCCCGGCGCCACCAGCCCGAGGTCCGGACGGCGCAGTCGCCGCGCAGGTGCCCAGGTTGCAGCCCGGACGGCGTCAACTGGAGCCATCCCCAAATGGATAGCTGTGCGCACGCCGCGGTCGAGATGTCCTTCCTCCATCAGCTCGTGCGGAGGGATGTCGTCCGTGACGAACACAACTCCTTCCAGATGTCCTCGTTCGCGCCAGCTCGCCACGGCCTGTGGCACGGTATCACGGTGCATCGAGCATGGGATCTCGACCGTCATGCCGAGGCGAGATCGGGAGAGGATGCCCTCCTTGCTGAGCTGTTCGTGGTCAGAGTCAATTCCCGCTGCCAGGTAGGTGTTCAGCTCACGTCCGCCGAGCCCGCGAATGTGTCCGGTCAAGATGACGTCGCGTTGGCGCCCCGCCTTGACGATTCCGCTGATGCGGGGAGACTGCCGGATCACGCCCCAGTAGTCCATCACTTCGGCGAGCCCAATGGTGTCTGGATGATCCAGCAGGCTGGCAACCGTTTCGGCCGTGAAGCAAGCCCCGGAGGTCTCCAGACCCGGGACGGATGGCACGCAGGTGGGCACAAAGGTCAGCACGCGCAACGGCAGTCCGCGCGAGGCCGCCATCATGTACTCAACGCCCTCTACACCCAGCACGTTGGCCATCTCGTGAGGGTCCTGTGCCACGGTCGTCACCCCGAGCGGCAACACAGCATTGGCGAAATGCTCTGGCGTGACGTGGGTGCTTTCGATGTGCATGTGACTATCGATGAGGCCAGGAGCGATCCACATGCCAGTGGCATCCACCACCTCGCGGCCCTCACACGGTCCATCTCCAGGGTCGGTCACGTAGGCGATGGTGTCTTCGCAGATGCCGACGGTGGCTCGATACTTGTCGCGCGTGACGACGTTGAGCAGGGTGCCATTGCGTATGACCAGGTCGGCTGGCTCGTCGCCTCGTGCGATGCGCAGCAATCGCTCGTACTCGGCCATGGTATACTATCCCTCGTCTGCCCAGATGGGCAACACAACTTGACGATCCACATCGATCAGTCCCATGTCCGTCAGTCCATAGTGTGGAATCACCGGCAGGGCGAGACCCAGGACGTCACGCAGCGGCTGCTCCGCCGGCAGGCCCAATTCGCCCAGCGCCTGGTTCAACCTGCGCATGAGGGGAACGATCTCCTCGGGAGACAGCGGACTCATCAGCCCGGCGATAGGCAAGGGCAGCAGGGCGCTCACCGTACCGCCCAGTGCACTGCAGATTCCTCCTCCGCTGTCCACGAGCGCTCGCGCCGCGATGACCATGTCGTCAACATCGCGGCCTGCGACCAGCAGGTTGTGGGAGTCGTGGGCCACGGTGCTGGCCACGGCACCCTCACGGAGTCCGAGACCGCGCACGAGCGACAGGCCGCGATTCTCTGTGCGGCCGTGCCGTTCCAGTATGGCCACGAGGCAAAGATTCTGCTGCTCAGCCCAGTCTACCATGCCGTCGCTAACGTTCAGCTCAACGATCTCCATGTCACGGGGCTTGATGTGGGAAAGGGTCATCACCCGAATCCGTTCCGCGGACCGACCCGGGCGTGCCCGGAGCGCAAAGTCCTCTCTACGGGGAGGATGGGGCAATCGCACCGTGTTTTCGGTCGTCAGGGCGGAGGGGGGCGGGGACAGCTCCACGATCATCTGGCCTCGGCGGGCGACCCAGTGGCCGTTCACGAGGACGTCATCCACCTCGAAACGCTCCAGGTCCTGCACGAGCAAGATGTCGGCGCGCTTGCCAGGAGCGATGGCTCCGAGCTCATGGAGGCGATGGCGCTGTGCGTTGTGCAAAGTGGCAGCGCGCACCGCATCTACTGCAGGGAAACCGGACGCGATGGCCTGCTGCACGACGTTGTCCAGATGCCCGGTCCGCACCAGATCTTCGGGCCAGATGTCGTCGGTGCAGAATACCAGGTTTGGCGGCACCGCGCCCCACTCCCTGACGAGCTCGGCTGCCGCAGACATGCTCTCTGAGAAGCTCGATACCTTGATCTCTGCCGTCATGCCGAGGCGCAGCTTCTCTCGCCACTCCTCCCGCGCCCAGGCTTCATGGTCCGATGCCGGGCCCGCGACCAGGTAGGCCGCCAGGTCCCGTCCTCGCAGCCCCGGACAGTGCCCGCTGATGACCGTTCCCTGGGCCCAGGCGGCATCCAGGATGCCGCGCATCCGCTCTGACTGCTGGACCACACCGACATAGTCCATGACCTCCGCCACGCCGATGACCCGGTCCCAGGTCAGCATCTCTGCGACCTCGTTGGCTCCGAATTCGGCGCCGGGAGTCTCATGGCCAGGCACGGCGGGCACGCAAGAAGGTGCCTGGACGTAGACTCGCAGAGGCAGCGCTGCAGTGGCATCCAGCATGTAGCGGACGCCACGCAGGCCCAGCACATTGCCGATCTCGTGGGGGTCCGTCACGACTGCCGTCGTACCGCGCGGCAGCACGGCCGCCGCAAAGCCATCCGGGCTCATCATGCTGCTCTCGATGTGAACATGGCTGTCGATCAACCCGGGGACAGCGTACCTGCCGTCGGCGGAGAAGCGCTGCCTGGGCGCGGGACCGGTCCAGGGCTGTGCGCTCGAGTAGACTACAAAGCCCCCGGCGATGCCGATCTCGGCAGGGTAGACCTCGCGTGTGTAGACGTTGACCAGCTGAGTGTTGTGAATCAGCAGATCCAGAGGGCGGTCTCCTCTGGCCGCTGAGACGAGAGAGGCGCGCTCGCTAGCCTCCAACTTTGGCCTCCTCTCTGAGACGGGCCGCGACAGGTCCAAAGAATACCTGGTTGCACAGCGCGGCCATCAAGATGGAAACGCTGGAGAGAAACAGGGGCAGGACGTAGTTGTCCCGGGCGACGAAAGCGCCAGCGATGGGTGCAGCGATGGCGTTGCCCAACCAGAAGGTGATGTTCAGCCAGGCAGAGACGGGAGCCTTGGCCTTTTCAGTCGCGGTATCCATGGCAAAGGAGAAGGACAGCGGCTGCGACGTCATGGCCAGCACCCGCTGACTCCAGTAGGCCGCTGTCCCAATCAGCGGGTTGGTCGTTAGTGCCAGCGTCATCAGGCTCACCGGCATGAGGCCACGCAGCCACGTGACGGGCAACACGCTGCCCAGGTTCCTGCCGATCGCAGGTGCGAGTGCGATAGCCAGCGTAACGGGCAGAATGGACAACGCGGCTGCAGTGCCAAAGAACTCCCGCGTGGTTCCCAGATGGTACACAAAGAGCACGCTGGCGAAGGACATGATGGTGCCAAAACTGAGCCCCACGAACAGTGACACGATGGCGTGCTGCAGGGTGAAACGATCCATTCCCCACAGATAGAGCCGCACACTGATCTTGCGCGAGTGAGTTGGGGGGGGCTCGCGCATCCGCATGCACGGCAGCAGGGTCAAGAGAGTGAGAACGCCTGCAACATACAGCGTGTAGCGGTACGCCACGGTCAGGTCGGGCACAAAACGCAGCAACAGTGTGGGTGCGTAGCCAGCCAGAAGCGAGCCCAACGATACTGAAAGGCTGAACAGCATGCTGCTGACGCTATAGGCGAGCGTTCGCTCGACGGCGGTTGTGTTGGCAGCCAGGAAGGGCAGGCGTACGACGAACTCTCCGGACAGCGCCAACCCGGCCACAAAGGCAGCCACGGCGATCACCGGGACGTTGGGCGTGGAGAACTGCGCCAGCCTCGCCAACCCAGCGACACCGTAGACGATGAAGAACGAACGTCGAAAGCCGATGTGCTCCGCAAGCAGCCCCGCGGGAATGGACCCGGCAGCCTGGGCGAGGGGCCCAGCGCTCAGGATGCCGCCCAACACATCAGCCCCAATGCCCAGTGACAGGATGTAGAGGCTGAAGGCGACCGAGATGATTCCCTGAGACGTGCCGTGCAGCACCGACGCGCCGTATAGTGGCCAGACATTCCCGTCAAGGCTGCTCAGGGAATGGAGAAACGCACGAGAGCGCTGCCGCCACGCTCCTAGCATGGGACAACGCCCACCATGAGGGTTGCCCCAGTCTCCCACGGCAGCGCGTCACGCACTCTGCGCCTCCTCAGTCGTCTCCGACGGCGCTTGGCAGACCCTGGCGCAGCGATCGGTCAGGAACCCGGTGACCACGGCCGCCGCCGCGGAGAGGAGGGAAGGCAGCGTGTAGCTCTGGCGGGCAAGCAGGAATCCGGTTGCGGGGGCGGCAATGGCCATGCCGATCCAGAAAGTGATCTCCAACCAGGCAGAGGCCGCGGCCTTGCCGCGAGGCGCCGCCGTGTCAATCACGAACGCGAACCAGATCGACTGTGACATCACGAACAGGGCGCGGTAGGCCCAGTAGCCCGCCGTCCCCAGGTAGGCATTGGTGGTAGCGGCCATGAGCAGCATGGAGGCCGGTATCAGCCAGCGGGCTGCACGGACGGCGCCGATGTTGGTCAGGCGCTTGGCGATGGCCGGCCCGATGATGGTGGCGAGCATCACCGGCAGCACCGCCAGGGCCGCGACGTTGCCAAAGAACTCGCGGCTGGTGCCCAGGCGGTACAGATAGAACACGTTCATGAAGGGAATGATCATGCCCATCGTCAAGCCGACGAACAGCTCGACCGTGCCGTCTTCGTGATAAGGGTATACGCGCGTCACAATACTGTGCTTGCCCATACTGAGTGTGGCCTCGCCAGTAGTGATTGTCGCCTGAAGCGGATCGCCAGTAAACGTAAACAACTTGTCACCAACCGCACCACCAAAGAAGAACTCGCCGCCTCTAAATAACTGGCTGTCCAAGACAGTGCTGAGGCCGTCTAGCGTGGCTGAAAGGTTATCCAAGTCCTCGACAGTGTAACCGGCGCTGAAGAACGGCGCGACAAAGTCGGCGTCTACGTTGCCAATAGACCAACGGCCTAGCGCGTAGTTAAAGATCAGCAAACGGTCAGGGCGGCCTGTCGTGCTGGCGACGCTAGTGTAAG
>Ga0114922_10004068_pt1 | contig 13598 bp, 12 predicted proteins | sample AartaG_FD_100975 | JGI IMG/M metagenome (GOLD analysis project Ga0114922, IMG submission 100975) | Deep subsurface microbial communities from Aarhus Bay to uncover new lineages of life (NeLLi) - Aarhus_00045 metaG | ecosystem: Environmental > Aquatic > Marine > Oceanic > Sediment | place...
ACCAGAGAGCATTCAGGTCCGGCTGCGGAGCAACGGCTCGGATTACGACGCTGCGACGTTCTCGTTGACGACCTCCTACGCCAACTACGCCAAAATATACAAGGTGGACCCGGACGACGACGGGGCCTGGACGACATCGAAGATCGACGCACTTGAGATCGGAGTGGATTGGGTAGCCGGCATTCAGGCCGCCAATCTTTTGTTCGTCACGCAATGCTTGCTCATGGTCGCGTTCGTCCCATCACCGCCAGGGCATGGCACGGTACACGTAAAGGGCGGGAAGATACTAGGTGGGAAGCTCGCAGCGTAGTGGGAGAACGATAGGATGGCTGAATTCACACCGCAGGAAATCGACATCGGGCGCTGGACCGCCGTGCAGGCAGCGCGCACGATACTCGCGACGTTCACAAAACAAGAGCTTCAGGCTTTGACCCAGGCGGAGGCGGACGTTATCGCCGACAAGGCGTACCTCATCGCTGCCCGGATGATCCTGAAGGACCGAGAAATCAGAAACCAGTAGCATAGGAGACTTGAAATGACTCAGGACCTTTCGCACGGGGACTTGTTCGAGAACTACGATCGGATGTTTGGCCACAGCGGCCCGGTCATCGGCCTCTCTGGCAGTGGCGCGACGGCGATTATTACCTTCGTGGCGCCGATCGACTTGGACCTCGTCGCGGCGTACTACAACCCGCTTACTGCGGGGACGAACGCGGCTTCGGAGAGCACGCTCTCGATTGGCACGGAGGTCGATACGCCGGGCGTGTCCGGCGGCGCGGCAGACACGGACTATTTCTCGTCCTACGTGTCGATCCCCGCTGGCGCCAGCATCCTGATCGGCGACCTGTACCGGTTTGGTATCATTCGGTCTCGGATTCTTGCCGGTATGAGTCTGACGCAGACGCACGTGCAGCTCACGAACGGCGGCACCGGGTACATCAGCCTGTTGCTCGGCATCCCGCGCGTCGATTGAACCCCTGTTCCCTGAAAGGGGGTGGTGAGTATGTCGGAGTTCGTACGGTACACCGAGACACACCTGTTGCTGACGACGCACGATGCCGTCGCGCTGATCGACAATGCGGGCGATCCCGCCGGGGCGCTGAGCGCTGCTGTTGATTTGCGCGGGGTGCGCGACTTCAATCTCGAAGTGACGTACAACGGCTCCGGGGCAACGGATGACTTTATCGTCACTCTGCTCGGAAGCATCGACGGGACCGAGTTTGGTGACGCCGCGTCATTGCTCGGAGAAGCGGTCGCTACGGCGACGAGCTTCAAGAAGTTCGAGTGGTCGTTGCCGCAATCGGCCTCCGAGGTGACGCGAACGATCGCCGTGAAGGATTTCCCGTTCCCGTACGCGAAGGTTAAGGTAGCATCTGCGGGCGCGACGGACACGTTCACGGCGACGGTTCGGCTTCAGCGTGTTCGGATCGCCGATACGCCGCAACAGGGCTTCGCGTAACGGAGAAGCGACATGGCAACGACAACCACGCGGACCCCGCGGCTCAGAAGGCCGGGAGTGAAGAAGCCGACAGGTAGTCGGCCAGCGGACCCGTTCGCAACGCCGTTGGTTCCTGGAAGCACACAAGAGGCCGAGCGCCGTCGAGTGCTTACACGCTTGTCGCAGGGTGCGGCGCCGCTGGGCCCCGTCGGTCCGGCGGCGCCGTACGCCATGCCAGCGGGCGGGGTAACGACTCCAAAACTTAGAGCGCCCGACCAGGTTCCGCGGGCACTGCCGGGCGCTCCGAAGCTGGCACCAGCGGTCCCCGGCCAGACGGCGGGGCTTTCGGAGATGGCTGGAACCGGCGTCATCAAAACTCCATTGACAGACCAACAACAGGCGGCGCTTGCCCCCGGCAGAATGGCGAACTCCTTGACGCGAGCGATTCCTACTCTCTCGACGGACATTCAATCGTTATCCCCCGAACAGCTCGCGGCCCTGTCGGGCTTTGAGGATCGCTACGGCGCGGGGCTGGTGGCGGACCTTGTTGAAGGCTACGGAAGCGAGATTCTTTACGCGGCTCCGTCAGAACTTACGAGGATTATGCAGTCCTTCAACCAGCTAGTCACCAATGCTGACGGCACGCCAGTCATGGTTGAGGACGCCTTTACCGGAGAATTGCGACCCCAGTTGATGGCGGAAATCGATCCGATGGCTGTAGATACGGCGGTCATGGGGATTGTAGAGGCCATCCAAGAACGGCTCCACCAAGAAGAAACAGCCGCCGCCGGAATCCAGACGCTCGAAGAGCTTCAGGCCGGACTCGGCGAGACGGGGGGAGACGTTACCGACTACTTCGAGGAGCAGGCCCAGCAGTACGAAGAGTGGGCCGAGACCCCGGTTATGTCCGACGAGCAGCTCACCGGCTTGATACGCGAAGCCGACAACCTGATTCAGCGGGAGTTCGGCCAGTTCCAGACGGCGGCGGGCCAGCAGTTGGCTTCGGGGGGATTCGGGACGGGCACGTTTGTGGCAAGTCTTGACGCCATGAATCAGCAAAGGGCCAACGAGGCACAACTTGGGTCGCGGACAGAACTCTGGAAGATGCAGACCCAGGTGAACGCCGAGCACGCCTACCGCTACAACCAGCTCGCGGCGGTGACCCGCGATGTCGGCTCCCGGAATCGGATGTTCTTTGAACAGCTCATTTACGACGCCGGCAAGGGAATCGCGGCGCTTCAGGCCGGGCAGCCTTTCGTCCCGAGCGCGGTTGTGGAGGCCGGGGAATATCTTGCGTCGTTTGCGGACGAACTGATGTCCGGGAGATACTTGGCCGAGGAGCTTGACCCCAACATATTCGACGTAATCGTCAACGGCTTGATGGGTGGCTCCGAGCAGAGCGCGGCGTATGTGGCCACGAGCGGCTTCCAGCGACTCTTTGGATAGGGGGTGACCGTTATGGCAGGAAGACTTGGACAGTTCGCGGCGCTCCGGCGTCAGAGGGGAGCGCAGAAGCTACAGGACGCGCTGGCCCTTCACGGCCAGGCTCAGAGCCGAATCGCCCAGTACATCGACCGGAAGCTCCAGGAAGACTTCGTAAAGAGCCAGCAGAAAACGGCGTCCAGGAAGAAGCAACAACGCGGAGTTCTCGTTGGGGGACTTGCTCTCGGCGGGGCCGCCGCGGGGGCGGCGTTACTCGGGCCGGCTCTCGCTGGCGCAGGTGCGGGCGCAGCCGAAGTCGGCGCCTTGACTGCCGGCGGTAGTGCTGCTGCCGGTGGCATGACCCTTCCTGCCGCCGCTGGTGGAGTGGCCCTTCCTATGGCCTCTTTTGGTATCCCAGCCGCCGCGGGTGGAATGGGCGCCCTGACTGGTGGGCTGATCGGCGCCGGTATCGGAGGAAGCATAGGCTCTCAGGTCGGGTCGATGTTCGCCAGCGGCCAGGGCGAGCTGGATATCGGCGGGACGATCGCCAGGCTTGGGTACGGGATCAACCAAATCGGCGAAGCCAATGCACGCAAGACCATTGTTCCAGACATGCTGGTGGCAGGGCTAGGGCCCGATGAACAACAATCTGAAGCCGAATCTGTTTTGAGGGCTGACCCCCAGACGCCAGAGCAAGCGCAGCTTTTTGCCGATGATATCCGCGCGTTCAACGCAAAATGGGGGTCGTGGATGGATTCGAGGGCCGGCGAACAGCCGAAAACGCCACAGCAGGCGTCTCTCCAACAAGCCAGGGGAGGAGGCGGGTGATGGCCAAGGAAATGACGGGACCGAAGCTCAGGGCCGACGAAATGGCGGCCATGAACCATGCGCAGATGATGAAGACATTGGGCGAGATTCACGAGCGTCGCCCGCTTACCGTGCGCGAGTTTATGACGGCGATCGGTCGCCCGCCGCGGGAAGGCGGGATGATGAATCTTTTGCAGGCGCAGAAGATACTTGGGGCGTACAAGAAGTATCACAACTCCTGGTCCTTCGCCCGCTTGAATGCCCACCAGAAGGCCGCTCTTCAGTCGCTCACCGATCAGATCAAAAAGGCCAACAAGATCAAGACGCCGGAAGGCCAACTGGAACTCCTCACTGACATGCTTGGCATCATCGACCGGGAAGTGAAGCGGGAGCGGGAGAGCCACGCCCGCGAATTTGCGCGGCAACAGGCGGCGGGGTACATGACGAGCGAGGGGGCCCAAGCAAAGTACGACCCCAAGCACTACGCCGGCAAGTTTGAGAGCGGCACCGCAGAAGTACGGGCGCGGCTCGCCGCAGAGCTTCTGACGCTGGTGCAACTCGGAAGCGGAAAGACGATCTCGCAGATGAACCAGATGGGTGGCCAAGGCGGTGGCCAGATGGGCGGCAACGGGACCCCAGCCCCGCGCCTGAACGGGATGGCCCATCGCATGGGGCCGGCGGCTCCGCAAGCCCCGGCGCCGCCAATGCTCGAAACCGCCAAGAACCCGCAGACGGGCGAGCGCCTTCAGTATGACCAGCGGACGGGACAGTGGGTGCCCATCGGGAGCCGGTAGACCATGCCACAGCTCGCCGAACCGACATTCCGTACTCGACTCCAGCAGGAACAGGAGCCGGGTTTCGACCCCATGACGCAGCCGCGGCTCTACGCGCCGCCGGAAATGGTCGTCGGGCCAGCCACAGTCCCGAATGCACCACGGCTTCAGTACATCGGCGGTGAGGTCGGCCCGTACGGGCGACAGTTCCATAACCCACCGCCGGGATTCATCCACGAACAGATGCAGGTTGCCGACATAGGGGCGGTCACCCAAGGCCGCGCCGTACCGCAGCCGCGTCCACCGGGGCCGACACAGCCAGCGATTCAGCGTCCGCCGGTCGATACGGACATCCTGAACCAGATCGCCCAAGAGGTTGCCAACTTCAAGCCGGACGACTTCTGGTGGAACCAAAGCGCTGCGCACCGCGTGATCGGTCGCGGGCTGGATGCTGCGATGAATGTCACGGGGCGCCCGCTCGCACAGCTCACGAAGTGGATCGGGGAGCAAGCCGGCTTGTCCAGCGAGTGGGTGAACGCGCTCGCGGAAGAGAGCATCGCGAAGTACGTCGATGAGCCGCACACGAAAGCCGAGGCAGCCGCCACGTTCGGCGCCGAGGTCGCTGGCATGGTTCTCGGAATATTCTCTGGCGGGTCATTGCCGGCGGGCCTTGCGAAAGCTGGCGCAAAGGGGGCCATTCGGCTAACCGTTCGGAAGGGTGCCGGGCGCCTCGTGCAATTCGGGGCCGGCACTGGTGGCGGGATTATGGGGTTCACCGCCGGGACCGCCATTCCGCAAGCCTTATCTGAAGGAGAGGGCGAGCTGCGCGCCGTCGGAGAAACCGTCATTTCTCCGGGGATGTTCTTCATCCAGGTGGGCGAGGGGCTAACGGTCAATGTCTACAACATCGTCGCTGAATGGTCCGAAGATGACCCCCAACAGCTCTACGAGAAGCTGAAGAAGACCGAGCCCGCCGTCCTGATGGGCGTCCTGATGGCGTACTCGGCAGCGATGGCGAAGCGCCCGGCTCCGAAAGTCGAGATGGGCGCTCCAAGGCTCCAGGCGCCGGAGCGTGCAGCTCGCCCGGCAGAGTTGCCGCCGCCACGGGCCGAGGGCCGCGCGCGGGGGAAAGAGAAGGTCGTTCAGGCGCCTCCGGGCTGGGTCCCGACGGAAGCCGAAGCCAATGCCATGTCCGCCCGCGAGTTCTTCGACCATTTCAGGCGAAACAATAACGGGCCAAAGGGCGAAGACTGGCTAAAGCTGGCGCACAAGCGCCACGGGTGGGACGAGAAGTTTCACAATCTGCTAGTTCACGGCGTCGAAGAGATCGTCCAAACGCAGGGGGCAGAGGCCCGCGCGTGGGCTGAGCAGCAGCAGCGGGGCCAGATGATCCCGCTCGGCAAAGAGCCAAAGATCGCGAAGCCCCGCGTCGAGATCAAGCGACCGCCAGAAGGCGCTGAGCCCGCGCCGGTTGCCCGCGAGAAGCCAGCCGCCGTCGAGCCCGGCAAGCGCGAAGGCGCCAAGCCTAAGCCAATCGAGTTGTTCGTTCGGCAGATTGAAGATGCTGCGACGACAAAGAAGCTGGACAACATTCGGCGCCGTGTCTACCGCTCTACGCTTACCGACGACGAGAAGTTCCCGATCCTTCAGGAGTTGCGGATCAAGCGTTTGGAATTGCGGGCGGAACCAATTACAGGACAGAAGGCGCAACCGCCTGCGCCCCAAGAAGTTGCGTCTGTAACTGGGGCGGAACCAATTACAAAACGCCCACCAACCGCCGCGCAACCGTCGCCGACCGAGACTCGACCGAAGGAGCCCGCTCCAACAACTCCAATCCGGCCCGAACCGGGGCGGGCTCCTACTACCACCAAGGCCGGCGAAGTACAGCCGGTGGGGCGAATCTCGTCTGACCCGTACCTCGATCGTGGTCTCAGAGAGCTTCGCGAGCGGATTCCGACTGGAGATACCGCCCGGCTCCGCGCCTACCGACTCCTGAGAGAAGAGCTGACGGCCCCGGAGCGTGGCCAAGCGGGACCAGACCTTTTCCGGCTCGCCCGCGAAGGCAACAAGACGGCCGAGCTGGCGGTCACGATGGGGCGTCAGAATCGCCTGTTCTTCGAGCAGGGGCGTCGCACTCGTTTCGGTCGCCCAGAAACTTTGCCGAAACCATCCACGCCAGAGGCCCCCACAGCCGCGCCACGGCCCGCAATCGCACCGGAGGGTCCCAAGGTACCCCCGAAGGCCGTACAGGCCACTGAGCGGCCCGCGGCGAAGCCTACGAAGGCGCAGCGGAAGCTTTCGGAGGCCGACGAACGCGCGGTGCTCGGAAATGACATCAACGTGCGGCTTTCGACACGGAAGCTCAGCCAGCCAGTGGAAGAGGCCGCCTTGGAGGTTCTCGGCGCTGACACGTTCCAGGAATCGACGGGGCGACTGCGCGATGCCCCGGTCGAAACGCTCCGTGAGGTCGCCAAGGCTGTGCGTCAGTCTGTCGCGGCATCCGGGGACCCAGCGAAGCAGCGCAAGATCGCCAGCGATCTCCTGAAGGCGACTGTCCAGGCCCCCGCAGTTAAGGGACGTGCCGAGACACTGAAAGCCGCCGCCAAGCTCCGCGGCAAGGTCGAAGCTGCGGAGGCGCCGGCACGTCTTGTCGGAATAGCCAAGACGAAACGCGCCACCCTTGAAACCAAACTGATTCAACAGATCGAATCTCCGAAGTTGTCGCAACCCGTGCGCATCGCCGCCCTTGATTACTTGATGGCTGGAAAGCTCCGCGATGCGCCTGCGCGGATCAAGCACCTAAGCGACGAATCTGCAACGCGCCTGTCTGAACTCATTGAACAGGCTCGCAAAAGACCACTAAAGGAGCAGGAACGGGCCGCTCTCGATATTCGGCGAGAAATCAGGGGGCGCACTGAACGACAACTCCGCGCCGCCGAGGAGCGGGCGAAGCAGGACTTCAAGAAGGCGGTCGATGAGAGTACGGATACGCTCTCCTCCGGCCCGATCCCGCCGCACATCGGGCGGCTCATTCTGACGGGTGCCAAGCTCGCCGCCTTGAAGGTCGCCCGGCTCGGCATCACGATCGCCCAGTCCGTTCGCGAAGCCCTGCGAGACCTTGGTTATTCGGTGGCGAGCGTGCCGCGCCGGGTCATCTCAGAGATGAGGGCGAAGACCATCCGGCTCGTGAACGCGATGAAGCGGGGCGTATTCGACCGGGAGGCCCGCAAGATGGAGCGGGAGGCCCGGCACCCCGGCATCCATAGCCGCATGTCGCGGGAGAACTTCCGCAATACGATGCGGCGGGCGAAGCAGGTGATGGAGAAGTTCGTCAAGTTCCCAGACCCGCCGCGCGTCCGGGACGCCGAGAAGCCGATCAGCGAGGGGACGCTTGAGGTGATTGCCCAGTTTGCGGATTTGGCGAAAACCGACCGCGCCCGTGCCAACCTGCTGAAACACATGGAGTTCAGGCGACGCATTCGGAGGGTCTTCGAGAAATTCATGGGGCCGGGAACGGCGGAAGAACGCTTGACGGCCCCGATGCCAGAAATGGCTGGGGAGTTAGTCCGCAACGTCTTCGATCCGTGGGGCAACAAGCTGACAACGGAGCAGAGGGCGGAAATCTTCGATCACATCGCCACTCATAGGTGGCTGGAGGGGCGTGTACTCGAACAGAAGCATCTCGGCAAGGTGTGGGCGCGCATCCTGGATGAAGGCTACCTGCCGACCGAGGGGGAGATCGGGAAGATCGAACTTTACTTCGGGACGCGCGTCGCTCTCCCGTTCATGAAGCACGCCTACCGGATGACCGGAAACCCGTTCTGGAAGCTGTTTTCGGACGCCTGGATCGAGGCGGATGGTATCGCCCGCGGCGTCTTGGCCAGCTTCGACCACAGTAACACGCTGATTCAGAGCGCTCCCCTGTTCTGGGGATACCCGATTAAGGGGGTCAAGGCGCTCGGAATGTCGGCACGCGCTGGCTACGTGGAGACAGCCAGGGTCATCGCGACGGCGCTGGCTCGCGGATACAGTCCAAGGGCAGCGTTGGAGACGTGGGGCAGCGAGCAGTATGCCCGCGCCCACGAACGCCGGATGCACCACAGCCCCAAGGCGACGGAGTGGGACGCCGTTGGCCTGGAGCGAATCCGGCTGGACGCCAGCTTACAGCCGGACTGGACAGCCCGGATGCAGGAGAGTCACAGCCGATTCTGGGACCTAGTGAAGAGGGCTGAGCCGCAAACGGGGACGGCGAGAGTGTTTCTGGCCCCGATCAAGACGATTGCCGCCGGTATCCGGGCGTCGAACCGGACATTCGCGGTCATGTCCAATGAGCTGCGGACCGCCGTGTACGAGGAAACGGCGCAGTCTTTCCCGGCCCGGCGATACAAGAACGACCCCATCGAGGTAGTGGAACGCCAGCTAAAGGATCGGCTAAGGGCCGCCAAGGGCATGGAGGCAGGGGCGAAGAAAAACCGGGCGCTCGGCAAGGCCCAAGCCGACATCGAATCGCTTGAGAAATTCAAGAAGATGGGGGACATCGACCGCCGGACACAACTGGCGTCATTCCTGAACGCAACAACCGGCAGAAGCACCAGCCCCTTTGGCAAGGCGGCGGCGGGGCGGGCCGGCACCGCCTTTTTCTGGTCACTGAGGCTTAATCTGAGCCGAATCGAGACGGTTTTCTCAAAGCTACCCGGCGCAGTGTTGGGGCCGAAAACGCCGTGGCCGATCCGAAAGGTAGCGCTCAGGCAGGTTTTCGGAACAGCGGCGGCCATCTTCGGACTTTACGCGGCCCTGAAGTTGTTGCTGGAAACTGCCGACACGGACGTTGAAGTCGTCCTTGACCCACGTAGTACCGATTTCTTGAGGATTAAGGTCCGCAAGGGGGCGATGACTACCACTTTCGATCCGGCGGGCAGCGTGCAGGAATACATCCGTCGAGTCGTCCAGATATTCGCTGGAGCCAAAAACCTGCGCACCGGCGACATTGAGGGCAGGCGACTGGCGGACCAGATAGTCCTTTGGGTGCGATACAAGGCCGCGCCGCTCGCTTCGGCTGGATGGACCGCTGTGGAGAACAAGAACGCGGTAGGCGACATCGAGACCATCCCGCAGCAGTTCCGCGACCTGTTCACGCCGATCTCGCTCCGAGAGGCTTACGAGGCAATCCAGGCATGGGGCGCCACGGGCGTCGGCTTGGCTCCCTTCACTCAGTTCGGTGTCGTGTCCACTCGGAACATGGAAGTAGAGCGCCAGATTGACGACCTAAAGCTATGGATGAGGACGAAGGCTGATCCGAGCTATCTGCACCCCGCCCGCGTGGTGCTGCTGAAGGCCGGCCTTGGCCTGGATGAAGAGGAACTTCAGGACAGCTACACGGGACAGGTAGGCGCCTATCGAACGAAGTGGTACGACGAACTGTGGTCCGCCCACGCCGACAAGGACAAGCGGGGTGTCGCTCAGGCAGTAAAGGCGCTCCGCCGACTCGGCGCCCGCAGGAAGGATGTTCGCGGCTCCGCGAGGGGCCGCGAGATCATCAGGGAAGGGCAGGACCTTCCGCTCGACGTTCGCTATAAGTTCAGCGATTCAAGGGACTTAGGCGCGATTCCGAAGGACTACGACGACTTCATGCGCAGTCAAACAACCGTCAAATAACCGTCAAATAGCAGATTCCCCCGAAAAAACAATTTGACTTTCGCGAAACCTGTGTTACGTTGTAGATATGGCAACGAAGAAGGCGAAATCAAGGCCCCGGAGACACGAGCCGTGGGTAGACAACTACACGACGATTCGGGTCCGAACTGCGACTCACCAGCAGATTCGCTTGATGGCCGAGGAGTTGGGCATGCCGATGATGGAGTTCGTCAGGCGGCTCGTGTCCCTAGCCATCGGCAAGTACGGCGTCCATCCGACGACGTTGCAGCGCGTCGGCCCAAAGCCCAAGGGCTTCCTGGGCGCCGACTTGTTCGCGGAGGACAAGGGCGGAGCCGGAGAGACGTAGCAGATTCCGTATGGTGTCTCGCGATCATTCTGTCCGTTGCTGGACTCGGCCTGGTTGGGTTCCTGATCGTTTGGGGGGCCGGGTGTTGATGAGGGAAGTGCGGGGCGGCCCTTGGTTGGTTATGGATAACCACAACCGGCGGCAAAGGACCGAGAACGCGATAGGGCCGCCCCTTCTTGATAAACCGATGGGTTGCCGCGGGAGTTAACCGTGCCGCGAGGATGGAACTAGAAGGGTCTTCCGATGGTGACGATCGACCGCGCCAGGTTGTTTGTTACCAGGGCGTGTTGAAGCCCGCGGCGCCCACCTTTTGACACCTTTTGGCTTTGGAGAGAATCGTTGGCAAAGCGAGGCCGACCACGCAAGGACGAACAGTGGCCGCTGATCGAGACGACCCCCAAAAACGCCAAGGCGATCGTCAAGATTGCCACGGCGTACAAGGAGGCCCAAAAGGAGCGGTGCCACTGGGGGGGGAAGGAGGTGGAGGAGAAGGACAAGCTCCTCGCCGCCGTTCGTGAGGCTAAGATCACCCCCGACGCGGATGGCACGTGCCGCTTCAAGGTGAACGGCTGCGCGATCAAGGTCACGCCGCGCGATGAGCTGGTTCAGGTCCGATTTGAGAACGACGCGGACGGAGAATAATCATGCGGGCGACGCCGCTGGTGATGGCCTAATGGTCCAGGCGCCGATTGGAACGGATGGCAGACGGACGGTGGCGGGAATCGGCGAGCGGCGTCCCTTTTGAGATCAGGAGAATGTGATGGCATATGAGATTCGGCACGACGAACATGTACGGCGCAAGTTGCCAGATATGACCGAGTATCACCCAGCCGTTGGGGTTCCTGGGACGAATAACGCCCAAGGCGAAGTGCTTGATCAGCACAGCACGGCAATCCGCGACATTAAGGCACGGCTTGACCTTCTCGCGTCGATGGCAACGCACTCAGAGCGGTGGGATTCGGCGAGCCTACTATCCAGCCAGCATGACACCGCAATTCGCGACATCCGCGTGCGGCTTGATGAAGTTGCGGAGACTCTCGGAGAGCTTCAGCGGAACTACGCCGCGGTCATGGAGCACCTGAGAGCATTCGCGCAGCGCATTCAGGCGCTGGAGGGGCAGAAGCCCGCCAAGGGCATCAGGATCAGTTGGGAGTAGCGCCATGATCAACTTTGACACATCAAACCCCGGCAAGGCCGCCGATGTGGTGGCGCGTGCGGCGATCCTCTTCACGCGGACGCTAGGAATGGAGGCAACGAACCTGAAGCGTCAGCGCGACGGTCAAGCTCCGATGTATGACGTTGCCGCCTTCGATCAACTCATCGAGGACATTTTCCCAGAGACGCAGGAGTAGCAGCATGCCAATCACCGAGAGACAGCGAGCGCAGCGACCGTTCAACGTCGGCGGAAGTGACATCGCCAAGATATTGAACCTGAGCCAATACGAGTGCGACCACGATTTATGGCTAGAAAAGACCGGCAAGCTCGAACCGAAGCCGTCGTCGAAGCCTGCCAGAAGCGGCAACAGGTTTGAGGACGGCCTGTTGCAGTGGCTTTCTGGGGACGGAGACGAGAATAGTCCGAACCTTGGTCGCATTCGCCGGAACGTCCGCCGCGTCCATCCAGACAAGACAACTCACATCGCGGTCAACCTTGACGCGATTCTTGTTGGCCTGGATGAGCCGATGGACGCGAAGACGGCGGGTTTGTATTCGCCACCTAGTGATGATTGGGGCGCTTGGGGGACCGATGAGGTTCCGGTCGAGGCCCTTTGCCAAGTCCAAGCGGGAATTGCGTGTATTGGCGACGACTGCAAGCGGGGGCACATTGGCGCCTTCATCGGCTGGCGCGGCGAAGTCTACTACGAGATTCCACGTAACGATGACCTGATTGCCGAGATCGAAGAAGCCTGCCGACGATTCTGGTGGCACGTCGAGAACGACACGCCGCCGGAGGGGTTGCCGACTCTGGAGACAGTGAAGCGGGTCATCCGCAAGGAGCATAAGGAAACCGAGCTTCCCGAAGAGCTAGTAGCGGCTTGGGCTGCTGCCGATAAGACGCTCAAGGCCGCAGAAGGGGAAGCCGACAAAGCCAAGGCCGCGATTCTGGCCGTTATGGGCGACGCGGAGATCGGCCAAGCCGGACGCTTCGGCAAGGTGACATACAAGGGGCACTTCCAACGTCGCTTGGATACCGCACGGCTACGGCAGAGTTTGCCTGATCTTTACGAGTCGTACCTGAAGGAGCCGAAGCTGGTGCGACGATGGGACTACAGGCCACCTAAAGGAGAAACGAAGTGACGACAGAGCAGGCTACCCAAACGGCCTCGTCGGATGAGCCGATCGAAGTACAGATGAAACCCGAAACGCCCAAACCGGAACCTGGAGCGCCGGCCCCGAAGCGTACGATGAGTTGGAGCAATCGCGGCGGGATGCAGCTCAAAACGATCGAGGAGGCGTACCGCTTCGCCGGCATGATCGTCCGGTCTGGCTGGGCCCCGACAGTCGGCAGCCGAGAGCGCCGCCGCCCGATGAATGAGGCGGAAGTCTTTGCGGCGATTCAGCTCGGCTCCGAAGTCGGGCTTCCCCCGATGCAGTCTGTCCAGAACATCGCCGTTATTAACGGGCGCCCGACGATCTGGGGCGACGCGATGCTCGCGCTCTGCCGGATGAGCGGGCGCTTCGACGAAGACGGCTTCAAGGAGTCGTTCGAGGGGCAGCCGGGCACTCCGGGGTACACCGCCGTCTGTAAGGCCCAGCGAATCGGCTCCCGGACGGTGTTCGTCGGCAGGTTCAGCGTAGCTGACGCGCTAAAGGCGGGATTGTGGGAGAAGCCGGGACCATGGCAACAGTACCCGAATCGCATGTTGCAGATGCGGGCACGGTCTTTCTGCCTGCGCGACGGTTTTTCTGACGTGCTTTGCGGCCTGCACGCACGCGAGGAGATGACGGCTGACGAGGTCTTGGATAGCGTGGACTTGTCTGCCCTGGATGCCACTCCGCTTCCAGGGCCGAACGGCGAAAAGGAGACCCGCGGCGAGCAGGTTGTCGAGAAGTTGAAGCGCCGCCGTGAGCAGAACGGTGCGCCAGAGCTTCCAGGAGACGCACAGGTGGACGCTGAGGACCGCACCGAGCCGGAAGCTCCCGCGGCACCCCCGGA
>Ga0114922_10004069_pt1 | contig 13598 bp, 23 predicted proteins | sample AartaG_FD_100975 | JGI IMG/M metagenome (GOLD analysis project Ga0114922, IMG submission 100975) | Deep subsurface microbial communities from Aarhus Bay to uncover new lineages of life (NeLLi) - Aarhus_00045 metaG | ecosystem: Environmental > Aquatic > Marine > Oceanic > Sediment | place...
TACCAACAGATGGTCACCCCCTTTATGGCAATAATTATCCCCAATATGAGCTTTTAAGGGATGCAAGAAAAATTGTGGAGCCACCGGGCGGAATCGAACCGTCGACATCCTCATTACGAGTGACATCACGGGGTTTTTCGTAAGTCCTTGATTTTCCTAATTATTAAACAATTCAACTACTTAAGGTTGTATAAACTATTTATAAAAAAGGCGAAAAATAGCCAAAATAAAACCTGTTCGTCATTTTATGTCATTTCTGAGGGGAGTTTAAAACGTAGCTTCCCTATTTTTATGCTCAAACGATTTGACACAAATACCTCTCAAAATCTATCATTTTCAAAAAAGCGTATTTGATCGGTCTGACCACCATTTTTTCTATATTGACAATCTTAAGGAAAGCAAATAAAATTATGGGTAACGTGAGAAAATATAGATATGTATTAAAGAAAAACACATATATTGGAAGGATAAAGCGGGGCCAGGAGACTTGTATAGTCTATCTGTCTCCGCTTTTTTTGATTTAAAAAAGTAGGGCCAGCTCGCAGCTTGCGGCAACGAGCCAGCCCAGAAGGTGTGTCACAGGATAGGAGTGATTTTCGCATAACCCGTTTAACAACCCTCTCCTATCTTATACCCACACCTAATTTTTAAAATCAACAACTATTCCAACAGAACTAATTTTTTTTACCCTTACAAGGGAATAACTATTTTTCCATAAAAAAAAGGAGGCCTTATGCAGAAAAATGAAAAGGCTATGCTGTTGAGAGGGCTTATTGGCATGGCGGACCAAAAAAAGAGGGACCTAGCCGAGAGCGTAAAGCTCACGCCTGCGGAGTTTAGCGAACTACTCCACGGGGTTTTTAGTTGCGATAATGTGACCTTTAAGACTTTGGTTGATCTTATCAATTTAGATGAAAGGCTCAAAAATCAAATCACAAAATTGGTTCTTAAGGCAGAATAACACATTTGGGAAGATAGGCCCCGGAGCCGAAAGCGGGGAATTCCCGCCCCGCTTCTTCCCAAAATCAAGGGAGCTATGGAGGGAAAATAGCGAATGGAAAAGACACAACAACAAGAGATAGCAATTGAGGGTATTAACGCCTTAGTCGAGCTATCCAAAGAGTATTTTTGTAAAGGTATCCCGGATACTACTGAAAAAATAAAGTATATATCGAGTTTTGTCTCTATATACACCTGGCACATGGAAAGGTGGGCTGATGAGATTTTCCAAGATGCTGTCAAGAGACTTCAATTTAACAACCTTTACCTAGCAGTTGACCAACTCGTAATTGGCTATTGGGAATGGGTGCATTCCTATTATGAAGACAGCATTGTGACTAAAGCCATTGATACACTGGGTAGAGCCAAAAGTTTCAACCTACTGGAAAATAACATTTATGCTCAAGGAGCCTGTACTTGTGATTCAGTCGAAGAATGGTTTTGGAAAACTTTTTATAACATAACTAGAAAAAGAACCGGGATCTTATCGGCTCTGAGATTGATTAAAGGCGCCAATCAACATCCAGACAGTAAGGCGGTTTTTAATTATGGCCAATTTAAACCGTTCATGGGATTTTTAGAAGATTATGGCTTAGACGGAATCAGAACCCCGGATGTTGATGAAGATATCATAAAAATACTTCAGCAAGACTCAATGCGGGGTGTCCGTGAAAAATATCCTCAAAACTACCCACGCAATTTCCATAAACTGCCTGAAGCTTTAAATAAAGACGATCATCGGTACAACTACGAACGCGTAAATAAAGATCATGACAAGGTATCTCGATTTTCTGAGAAGTATTTTCTTGAACTCATAAATAAAAACAGTATCGAGGCATTGAAACAACTCTACGAGGGCAGTCTTAGGGCATTCGCTAAGAAACGCACTAATGATCGAGTCACAAATGTCCTAACAAATAAACGCTTGCAGAAAAACGGAGGACCGTCATTAAAAGAGCTGGGGAAAGACATAAGACAGCGCAGGGAGGGGTTAAATCTCACTCAAGCCGGATTAGCCACAGAAACCGGATTAGCAGTAAAAACCATTGACGCCATAGAGGGGGGACAACGCTCAAGACTTGCAGAAACAACATTGGTAAAAATAGCAGGCGCACTTGAGGTAGATGTTGCCAAACTCCTAAAGGCTCCGATTATAATCTCACTCGATCGTCAGAAGTTTGTGGAGCCACTTTCGCAAGATGACGAGGATATGATCGAAGAGTTTCAATTCGGACATGATGGTGAACTCGATACCTTCTTTGATAAAATCACGTTTGAAGAAGTCATGTTGGAAAGATTTCCGCCTTTATCAGATCATCATAGGGTAGTGGATGTTATCTTTGGCGGAGACTTTACAACCTCGAAACGCCACAGAGGCAAGAAGAGATTAGTAACTCATTCTAGGGTAGCACACAAGGCGAAAGTTACACCCAAACGATATAGAAAAATTCTCTCAGATATAAAAGCAGAGATAATAAAATTAGATTTAAGCGAAGATTTTTAAAAGAAAGAATCTAATTATTTCAAATACTTATAAGTTATGTTCATTTTTTAGGGCAAACTTGGCAGTGTTATTGTGGATATATATAGTAAGAGGCAGCAACTTTATAATTTATAGGGGAAGGGTATGAAAAAAAAATTAGAGCCAGGAGAATTTGCGTTACTATTTATGATCTCAAAAGACGGTGTGGATAACTTGAAGCTCGTCGCAAAAGATAAGGCCGGAATGACGAAAGGGAAAACGATTTACGAAATTATCCAGCCACATCTTCATTCAATCGAGAATGAAATTAGTGAGCTGAATCAATGGACGGAGAGGGTGGCTAATGGTTGAAAGCGAGGGACTTAATGAGCAGATATGAAACACCAGTGCCTTTAAAAGACATAATTTCAAAGCTTAGACTCAAAATATTGGGCGCAAAAATAAATTCAGGTTTAAAGAGGGGGAATGATGGGAACCATAGAAAGGGAAGATGGACTCCTAAAAGATGAGAAATGTCATATTTGCGGAGAAATTAAGGCAACAGGTTATTGGGCAGGAGACACGGGGGCTTTTTGCGTATGCCAACGGTGTGCAATAGAGACCTTACCTATTCTCATTGTTGATTCATTGAATTACTATTACCTAAAAGATTTAACACGCTTAGATAATGTATTAACTCAGATTAAAGAAGTCTTCTGGAAAACTGCGTTTACCCGAGTCATGGTTAATGCCAGAGAGAAAGACAAGGAAAAGGGAGAGAGATGACAATGGAAGCCATACCTCATGAAGATCTTGAACCTTTTGATCCTGATAGGCCAGTTAGCAAAGAGGAGTTAACCGAGCAGGTCAAGAATTATACAGACTATTTACAGATGACAGGAGATCCTGAAGAAGAAATAAAAAAGAACGTTAACCTACTCAGGGAAAACTTAGGGCTTGCTAAAGTAGACCCTCTACAATTCCCAGATGTAATGGCTGGAGCTGCAGGGGAGTTTGCGAAACTCTATGCTGAATTTTTAGAAGTGCCGGAGCATTTTTTATATATGGCATATCTCACATGCTTAGGCTCTGCCTTATCAGACAGATTGACTCTTAACAGTGAGCTAAAACCGGAGCCCAGACTCTTTACAATCCTGTTAGGTGAGTCGGCAGATGATAGAAAGTCAACAGCATTAATCAAAATAGTTAGTTTCTTCAAAGAAACCCTAACGAGAGAGGCATTTTCTGCTTGCTGGGGCGTAGGTTCAGCAGAAGGATTGCAGGTACGATTAAGGGACGGAAAAAAACCAGAAGACCCTAAAAAACTTCTCCTATGTTTTGATGAGTTTAAGCAATTTATCAATAAGTGCAAAATAGATACATCAGTATTGCTTCCATGTGTCAACTCATTATTTGAGTTAAACCTTTATGAAGCTCACACAAAAACCTCTCATGTTGATATTGACAATGCCTATTTAAGTTTACTTGCTGCGAGCACCGTCCAGACGTATGAACGAATATGGAAGGCGGCATTTACAGATATAGGTTTCAACAACCGGCTCTTTCTTATACCTGGATCCGGAGAAAAACGGTTTTCCATGCCTATGAAAATAGAGGTGGAACAGAAAAAGCCGCTCAAAACATACCTCATAAAAATACTCAAACATGTTGGCAATGGCCTGGAACTGGATATCACAGATAAAGCACGGAACCTCTATCACGATTGGTATATGAGCCTTGAAAATACAATACACACAAAAAGGCTTGATACCTATGCCTTGCGCCTTATGCTGCTACTTGCAGTTAATGAACTGAAACCAGAAATAGACACAGAGACGGTTGAAAAAGTAATTGCTCTATCTGATTGGCAGTTAGAAGTCAGACAGGAATTTGACCCCATAGATGCTGATACAACAATAGCTAAGATGGAGGAGCGAATAAGAAGAAATTTGAAGAAAGGATCTTTTACAGAAAGAGAACTAAGAATAAAGCTTCATAAAGCTATAGCGCAAAGTGGTGTCTGGTATTTCACAAGAGCGATTCAAAACCTTCATAAGGCAGGAGACATAACTATTGAAAAACAGGGCAAAAAACGCCTTTGGAGGTTGGTTGAATAAATGAAGTGTATACCCCAAGTGTATACCCACTTTGAAATGAGGTAATTTCAATGTTATTTCAAGTAGATACAGGGTCTAATTATATGTTGCACTTAAGGAGGAGGTTTAGTCATATATTAAATATATATATCTCTCTTACATTTGTCGTGAGGAGAAGTAGACACAGCATAGCTTTAAGGCCAAAACAAAAAGGGTATACATTTCAGGTATACACTTAGTAGAAAATAAAGGAATTGCGTTCCTAAATGAAAGAAAATGAGAGCATGGCGTAACATAAATAAACATGAGTATAGGGGAAGGACCTATAGGAATAATGGTGGAATTATTTAATAAATCAAGAGATATGAGTAAAAAGTGTGGCAAATTTACCACAGTAGGGGGGTGTTGTGAGTAACTATAGCTTGTGCATACACATCAAAATGAATGAGATTCACCGATACACCCACAACCAGCAAGGATTTAAAAAGGAAAGGAGAAAATGTTTGAGCGATTCAAAAAATCTAAGCCAGATGAGTTAGTGCCGGAACTTTTAAGGGCTGAGGATGTTCGGAAGCTCCTCAAAGTTAGCTTGCCTTATGTTCACAAACTGGCTGAGAGGCATAAACTGCCTTGTGTGAAGTATCCGGGGCTTGGAAAGAAGGGTAAAAAGGACGTGATTAGATTCAGGAAAGACGATGTTTTGTCATTCGTTAACCAGCATTATAAAGCCTAATCAGTGTCATTTTAAGTCATTTAGGTAAAGGCGACTTTATGAAACCCTTAACAGTTGCGGATATTAGAAGCAAGAAAATGCGTGACATCATACACAATGAGGTTATCACAGGGATAAAATGATTATTAAAGTAGATACCAGGGAACAGAAACCATATCAATTTAAGACTACCTCAGAAACGGGGACTATTCCCGTGGGTGATTACTCCATTGCAGGCATTGAGGATTGTGTGGCTATCGAACGGAAGGAGCTAAATGATCTCATAGGATGCTTAACTACCGGGCGCGATAGATTCGAGAGGGAGCTATACAAAGGCAGGGCCCTTGATTACTTTGCCTTAGTTATCGAGGCTAGTTTATCGGATATAGTTGACGGTAATTATAGATCAAATATGAATCCTAAAGCTGTCATTCAATCTTTGTTAGCATTTTCCATACGCTACCGCTTGCCGGTGTGGTTATGTGGATCAAGGGAGTATGCACAGAGGATAACGGAAAGTATTTTGACCAAGTATGCCAAAGGAATTGAGAAGAAGCATGAGGTTATCAGGGGTAGCAGAGCCCAGGCCCAGCAAGGGAGTTGAAAAAGCATGCTTTCAGGGAAGGCGTGGGGACCCCTCAGGCCGTCTTTGGGTCCCATCCGTTAGTATAGTGTATTAACATCTCATAAACAAATCTCAAAAAATCAACCTTACTACCCCATGGGGCCCCTCAGCTCCTATTACTTTCAACCTTATAAAACAGAGGTACTTATAGATTTTTTCTTAATATTTTTGGGCTTTTTCCTGATTATCATTATGGCAATTTGGCTCCATACCAAAAAATGAAACCATGCGTTATATGTGGAAAAGAAATAGAAACTCGACTCCCCCGCTCCAATTTTGGCTCTTATGGCGGCTTGGAGGGAGAAAACCCCGGCCATATTTGCGATGGGTGTTTTGAGGAGTTAATGGAAAAACATTTTAGAAAGGCTAATTATGCGGATAATGAAAGGTGAGGTTAAATTCTTTAATGAAGAGCGATATTTTGGCTTTATAAGAACCGAAGATCAGCGGGATATTTTCTTTCATGGCAACGAGCTTATGGCCCCACCATTACCCCAAAAAGGCGATGCTGTAACCTTTGAGCTTGACCAGGATTATCAGGGAAGGTCAAGAGCCATACGAATAAACCATTTAGATTGAGGAGAAAGACATTGGATGAATTAAAGAAAGTGAAAAAAGACATCAAAGACATTAAGGCTTCGATCGAGGCTATCAAAAGCGCTATTGAATGCCTGGCACGGGGACCTTATATCGAAACCGGACAACTTGCCAAGCTTATAGAAAAGATTAAACCTTAAAAGGAGAAGAAATAGGTATGAAAAAGCAAAAAGAAGTTTTAGATCCACAAGTTTTTGACCATTCAATGGATACAATTCAAGTCTGTAAGGGGTCAATTAACTTTCTATCACAAGGGGGGAGTTACTTTTCCTATGCTGAGTATGACCGAATTTTAAAGCGATATGTACCCGAACCTATCCCAATAAATCTTTATGGAATTTATAACATGCAGACTGAGGAATTACTTGTGAAAATACTTCCACTGTTAGAAAAGCTTGCACCGCTTACCGATTCTTTAGGTCTGATATCCCAAAAGGGAAGGGATGTGGTTACAGAGCAAAAAAGGAAATATGACAGTCTGCGAGGTACTATCACGCAATACAGGTTGAAGATTAAAGATCTTGAAAGCCAAGTGGAATCCCTGAAAAAAGAAGCAGGAAAAGAGGTGGAAAATGGAAAAACCGAATGAAGATAAGGAAATGCAAGAAGTAGAATCTGAGGAACCCACTCAGGAAAATATTGAGGTGGAATCTCCACAGATAGAAAGCTCAGGTGAAATAGAATCTGATAACGAAGCTCCTACCCTGGCCCCGGTTGATACCGAAGCTCTTACTACAGAGGAAGCGCAGCCGGCTGAGGATGGGAAAGTTGACCCTGATATTGAACGCCTTCAACAACTTGAAAAGGAGGTTCTCGTTGCGCAGAGAAGACTAAATGGCTCAATGGATTCATTGCGAGCAGAACGGGCTGAAAGGGTAAAACTTGAATCAGAATTATCCCACTACAGGCGGTATGATAAGGTTGTAGACCTTTCAGAGTTTGATAATCTGATTAGTGATGATTTTGATTCTGAGAACCATTACTCACTAAACGATAATGATTCTTTTATTGGGCAAGCAGAACGCAGCTTAGGTTTAGTGAATGACCCACAAATGCAGGTCGTTAAAGACTATGTGGGGACCAAGCGCTGGAAAGCATTTTTGCTAAAACAGTTGGAGGCAAAGAGGATATGAAAAGAAAAAAATCAGGTGTCATGATAGTTGATCCCGGTGATATGGACAAGTATTTAACAGCTGAGGAGCGGCGAGAGGAACGGGACTTAGCGGAGACTCAGGCTCAAGCAAAAGAGGAACTCAAGACCAAGGCATTAAAAGAATTGGCAAAGAAAAGGCGTGAGGCAATTCGACTGGAAAAAGAGGCTACGGCTCAGGCAGAATGCTTTATAAGATTTCCAGATTGTTATGATGGGCCGTGGACGGTTAGACGAGGGAAAGATGATCACACTAAAGCCCCTGATTATACAGGAGAGGGCTCAGACATTGATTTAGTTAATAGTTACATTTAATCTAATGAAAGGAGGTAAAACCAAAATGGAGAACGAATTTAATCCTGATCTTCAAGATACAGGAGAATACGCAGGTGAGGTTGACAGCGATTTTCAGAAAGCAGAAGAAAATACCCTAAACCAGAGAATTTCAAAACTGGAAAATATTCTGGGAGGCCACAATGCTGCAAATGAAATGCTGGATGAGGTAGATGGCATTGAAAGAGAGCCCCGCCCAGTGGATCAAATGAGCCCGGCTGAGATCGAGTCGATGGATGACTTTGAATTTTCTCAGCAGGTAAAGCCGGTAATTGCTGGCGGCAAGAGGCAGATTGACGCTGGTAATCTTCAGCTCCAGAAAGAAACCGAAGTTTTGAAAAGAATGCAGCTCAAGGAATATCCAGAACTGGGCGATAAAATACCCTATATATTCCCTCACCTGCAGCGTGCGAATCAAGAAAATCCTACGAAAAAATTTGAAGAGCGTTCACGAATTGCACTTGAGAGAACAGTTGACTACCTGGGGTTGCGGTCAAAAGTCAATCACAGACGTACAGCTTCATACGTTCAAGACTTACAGAAACGTCAAGACAGAATGAAAACCATCTTGACCCCACAAGAGCAGCATGAAGCCAAGTATGGCAAAGAACCAGAATAATTTAACCGCTCCCATTGGGAGCATAATTTAAAAGGAGATTTAAAGATGGCAAAAGCGAAAGAGATTGTAAAGGATAAGAAGGCCTGGGAGAAGGTTCAGGACAAAAACCTTGAGGCTGGAAGCATGATAGATGCACCTATCCCGAAGCCGAGTAAACAAAACGGTTTTCCCGGTTCAAGTGAGATTGAGGTAAATACGAGTCAGGCTGATCAATTTCTTAAAGACGATGGGTCAAAGGTTGTGGATAAGAGGAATGCTTCTTACATTAAAGAACAGACCGCCAAGCGGGAGCGGATTAGAGGCAAGAAACCTCAATAATTATAGGGGCCACTCTTAGAAGTGGCCTTTTATCTAAATTAAAAGGAGTATAAAACAATGAATGATTTTGACTGGGGTTTGGGCCAAGAAGAGGAGCCGGAGGTAAAAACTGCCAGGATACTTGATAATATGCAACAGCGAAGGGAATTTCAAAAAGATTCTGAGATTGCGCAGCAGGTAACTAATAAATTTCTGAGTGAAAACCCGGAAGCTCAAAAACACATGGATTTGGTTAATGTGGAATTAGCTCATATACCAAGAAATCCGACGGAAGATTATAGGCGGGAAAAAGCATTAAACCAGGCATGGAAGAAGGTCAAAGGACGATTAGACACCCTGGATGGAACGCCTGGCCCAGCGGCGCAACCATAAGCAGATCAGGGATAACAGGGGCAGGGATTTTTAAGGTGAGGTTGGCATTGCCTCGCTCCGTCCACAATTCCTGCCCTAACCAAAACACCATGCCTTAAACGATGTTTCTATATGGTCTCTATTAAAAGATGTGGAAAAAAAGTGCCATTTATGCCCTTAAAATCGTTGTTTTAAAATGGTGCATAGGTAGGTATACCCTTTTATGTGATATGCGATTCCTGCCCGTTAAAAATTGATATAAACAGGGAGCGGAGAGATAATCTGTAAGTAACACTGTAAGTATTCTTCTGGATGCAGAAGTTAAGTTAGGGGAGATGTGAACAATATGTTTCAAAACATGGTTAATATTGAGTGGCATGATGATCGATTTTTTTCTGGAACATATAAAGAAGACGCTTGTAGGCAACATAAGATGTGCTTGTTTAATAGCATGGGGTATCTCATTGCAAAAGACAACACAACCACAATCATTGCCGCAGAACACAACGATGAGGGTGAATATAGGGATATAACCCTAATACCCACAGGATCAATTATCTCAATTAGAAAATTATTTCCCGGATCGATCGTGTAGATCTTGATGTTCTTTTTTCGTTAGTACCCTGAGATTTGTTGGGTCATTGTTGTCCGGATTTCGATCCTTGTGGTGTATTTCAAGACGGTCAATACGGCTTTTGTTTCCGGTTTTGTCAGATTTGGTGCCACGACGCCTGATAATTTCCTCTCGTTGTTCGGGTGTTAATAATGTCATTGTTTTCTCCTTGGTTGATGGGTGAGTGGTTCAGTTTAGTATATCATAAAAAAACCAATTGTATTAAACCTACAATTTATTAAAAAAATCAAGGGGGATTTTAGGGGGTATGAAATAGGTGTGCCCTATACCTATTCTTTGAAGGAAGGGTAATAGAGGATAAAGGCCAACTGTCGCTGTTTTGGGGTATACAAGGCCCTAATTGTTCCTTGATAATAGAATATAAGGTGAGCTAATTTCCTACCAGAAGAGGGGGTAAATCGCTAAAGAAAACAAATCCCGTCATGGGAGGGATGAAACAGGGTGCCCTGTCAAGGCAGGTAGGAAGCCAAACCGAAAAGTGGCATGGTTTAATAATGACGATAATATTTTGAAAATATGTTAATATTATTATCTTGACAAAATCTAAGCTGTTATCATAAGAATCATATTAGATTTAAATCAAGATTTACTCATTTCTGCCGATAATATAAGTTATTAATATTTATTTTAGACACATTATAACTAATAGGCCATCAAACCGTGCCTTCTTTTGATCCCAAATTTTTCTCTATAGTATTTTTAGGTAGCCAGAACCCTCAAATTTTAAATCATGACTTTTTAGTGAACAATAAGGTTCTTCCAATCAATAAGGAGCCATTTAAGTCGTTAATAAAAGAGGCCAATAAAGATAAAAAGCCATTCACACAATTCCTATCTTCACCCGTTGTAACGTCTTTAACTTATAAATGGATTTCAATTATTATAGATCCGAATCGATATATGATTAAAGATAATAAGTCTATCGTAGCCTCAAAAAGCCCTATAGTTTTAATTACAAAAAAATATTTTGGAGAAATATTGAGGTATACCCCTTTTAAATTAGGAGGGATGAATTTTACTGGAAGAATCAATTTTAAAAATGATGATGATGAGAAAAATTTTGATAGAAAATTGGGAATAGATAGTGAGAAATTTAGATCTTTAATAGAAACGGATACAGTTCAATATAGCACTAAAATAAACTTCCCCTGGAATAATGATCAAATCGAACTAAAAGTAGATAAACACAGAATGACTCCAAAGGTTGCTGATATAAATTTCAACTTTGAATTTATTTATGAAGACATTGATGGTTTTATTTCAAAATTAGACAAAGCTGATATTGTATATAATAGATTTATGGAAACTTTAATGAAATTTAAAGTGGAGAAGAAACAATGAGTCAAACTCTTGCAGATATATCTTTATCCACAATAAACTCGATTATAACAAAACAAGCTTACGATCAAATAACTGATTTAACAAAGGGAAATAAGTGGACCAACATTGAATTCTTAGAGACATGGCTAAGAAACTCAAGGGTACCATTACGGCATTTCCATGATATGTTGAAAGGATTGGCCACTCAAATGAGCGAAGAAAAACCAATAGAAATTGATAGGGAGATTGAGGTCATTCTTTTTTGTGCTGATCAATCCTTAATTAAATATTTAAACCTTGCTGAAGAGCTGATAAAAGAACATTTTACCACTGTTCAAAAAATTAATTTTTCAGTTGAATATGATCCTGAAACCCCAGATAAATGGGTTATTGCGGATGTTGCAGTTGCTGGTGAAATTGATCAGGTCCTTGAGTGGGAGAACGGTTTTATAAAAGACTGGGTAACCTTTGTTCCTTATCCTGAGCGGGATAAGATCAGGCTTTCTTGTGACATTATTTAGTTTTATATATGGACCCGAGAGATTATCTTCACATAGCCAGAAATATTTTGAAGGTTGATAAAGCTGCTAACTGCCGGACAGTGTTTAATCGTTCATATTATGCAGCTTACAATGTCGGATTTGTTTATTTAGAAAATGCCGGTATTCATATTGAAATGGGGCCTGGTGGGCATGGAAAGGTCAGGGATTATTTTCAAAACTGCGGCATACAAGATCTTAAAGAAGCTTATCAGAAGTTATCAAATCTTCATAGTAATAGAATTTTTGCTGATTATCATCTAAACAAGAAAAATGTTGAGAAAATTGATAATGCAAAAATGGCATTAGGACAGGCAGAAAGTATTATCAAAACAACCGATTCATACTCCTCTGAACCTAAGAGAAAAATAGTTGTAAAAGGAATTAATCGTTATAAGCAAATTATTGAATCTGCTTCTAAGATACCCAAATCAGTTAATTAATTTTACAGCCATTTATAAAACGTCTTTTTATCAATAACTAATTCTTTTAAACCCTCATCTTACACCATACAACCCTCACAAAAACCATTCTCAGCATCCCTATATACACCTATCTGGAAATTTAACTTATCATCCCTAAAAACAAACCCGACCTCTCAATGAGAAATAGGGTTCAATTTAGATCATAGCACCCTCGATTAAGGGTTATTTCTTAGGATTAAAGTTTGAACATTTAGAACAAATTTGATCTGCTCTTTCATAATCTGAGGTTGTAAGATAATCTATTCTACCTTCTATAGGCTCTTTTGCAATAAACTTGTCAATAATCCATTTATCGCATTTGCTAGGTATAAGGAAATTATTGCACTTTTCTATCGCTGCCATAATCTTGTCCTCCCTTTGCCTTCTTTTCGTACTTTTTGAGGCCCTCTTCAATGAGTAATCTTATAGCCTTAGACCTTGAGCTAATACGATTATCAAAGCGAAAATCTTCAATCTTTTCTAATAGGTCTTTGCCAATGGTGAGCAAGACTCTGAGTTTATCTGTAGTCATAGAACTATTGATAAACCATAATTTAAGAAAAATCAATATGTCAAATTTGATATAAAAGATATTTCTTGACAAACTGATATCACTTATATATGTTATATCAATAACAACCTCTAAACCACAAGCAAATGACAACTAAAACAAAAAATAGACCGTTCAGATACCTCATGTCGCGAGGCATGGGGCGGCTTGCTTGCGGGCCGAGAGTACATCTGAGCGGTTTTTATTTGGCCTAAAGGCCAGGGAGGGGGGTTATGGAAAAAGATAAACTCATAGAGGTAGCGGGATTAGACCCTAAAATAACTCTTGGGTCAGACTTGGCCTATTGCTACGATCGATTGACCTTCATTGCCAAAGGCATTGATGCAATAGGGGAAGCTGGGGAAAATTTAGGAGAGCCTGATTGCATGGTTTTAAGGGAGTTTCTTTTAAGCATAGCAATTGACCTTGAAGAAAGCTCTAAAGTTTTAGACAAATATAACTTTGTACCTATAAAAAAACCAGCCTGGCACAAGCAACAAAGGGCCAAAGAAGAAAGGGGGGCAGTATGAGCATAGATAAATTAGACAATGCAATAAGTACCATTGAACGCACGAAGGAAAGACTTCTTTTCTTCTCAAATTGCCTATACAAAGATTTTGACCACAATGATGGGCAAGTGGTTCATAGTTATTTATGCGACATGGCAATGGAGCTTGAGAACGCAATAGACCTATTGAGCCCAGGGAATGCCACTGAAACCGATTTACAAGCGGCCAGCTCATGAGGATCGGCCAGGGGCTTAACGGGTAGCATAAAGCTACCATAAGAAAGGATAATATCATGAACGAGAAAATCAAACAAGAAAAGA